>ENA-OQAA01001724-OQAA01001724.1-human-gut-metagenome-genome-assembly--contig:-NODE-1724-length-10220-cov-1.776380_pt1 | contig 10220 bp, 15 predicted proteins | sample MGYA00242489_ERZ504515 | MGnify/ENA primary metagenome ERZ504515 (study PRJEB26092, sample SAMD00036237) | human gut metagenome | host: Homo sapiens | study: EMG produced TPA metagenomics assembly of...
ATTTTCCGGAGTTTCTTTTCCGGGATTATCCTTTCTTCCGTCTGGAAGCTCTTTCTTTTTCCGGGATACTTTCTTCCTCCGGAACTTCTTCTTTTTCCGGAACACTTCCTTCTTCCGGAAGGTCTTCTTTTTCTGGAGTACTTTCCCCTTCCGGGATGACTTCTTCCGGAATCGTTCCTTCCTCTAATGAACTTTCCCCACCAGGAATCCCCTCCTCCGTCGTGGGAGTTTCTTCCTGTTGCATCAGTTCCTTCTCCGCCAATGCCTCCTCTCCAGACAGATGTTCTTCTGTGAGTGAAATCTCCTCTTGTGGTACTGATTTCATCCTGTTTTCTGTTTTTACAGTGGATATATCTGCTGCTAAAGCTGTTGTTCCCACACTATTCATACATAAAATCAATAGAAGTGTCCAGGCTATCCACCGTAGCCTCGCTTTTTTTCTCTTCACACCGTTTCCTCCTCACATAATTGCCTATTTTTTATACAAGATGATTTACAGTTCCTATAACGTTCATCTCCAAAACTATCACTGTAAGTCCTCCGTAGCCGCATATATTTGGTATCAACGATACATGAACCTTACTCATCGAATCAGATTATCCTGCTCCTTTTCATATTTTCCATTTACTTCATTATTTATATTTTATCACCCAATACCAACGGATAACCAACGGATTCGTATTGCTTGTCTACCGATATGCAAAAGAGCAGACAGCTGATTCATACCATTTTCCACTCAGTCTTAAAATAAAAAAACTGCCACCAGATTTTAAAATCTGATAGCAGAAATCATTTTTTCTTGTCTACGGTCGAATAGCTACCTTAATGACGCCTTCTTTTCGATTTTCAAAAATATCATATGCCTGTTCAATCTCTCTTAGTGGAAATGTATGGGTAAGTAACGGTGTCGTATCGATTTTCTTCTGTTCTATTAACCGTAAAATTTCATCACAATCACATCCGTCTACCCCTCCGGTCTTGAACGTGAGATTTTTTCCATACATTTGTGGCAATGGCAAGATCTGTTCTTCTTCATAAAGAGCTACCACAGTCACAATGGCATTTGGTCTGGCTACCTTCCATGCCAGCTCAAAAGTATTCCTTCCTCCCGCTACTTCTAGCACGCGATCAGCTCCACCATGTCTACTGTGTTGTCTGACAAATTCCTCGACATCAGTTTCTTTTGGATTTACTACGAGCACATTCGGATAATGCTCTTTTACAAATGTAATTCTCTCGTGATCCACCTCACACAAAATAATCTTTTCGGGATTCTTCAACATCACACATAAAAGTGTACAGATTCCCGTTGGCCCCCCGCCAATGATGACTACAGTATCCTCGCTTCCAATTTCAGAAATTTTTGTTGCCCAGTATCCGGTAGCCAGGACATCTCCGACAAACAATGCCTCTTCATCCGTAATTGCATCTCCAATCCGATTCAATCCCTGATTGGCATAAGGCACACGCACATATTCTGCCTGCCCTCCGTCTATCCTGCATCCCAAAGCCCATCCGCCATTTTTATCTGTGCAGTTATTCACATAACCATTTTGGCAGAAAAAGCAATTCCCACAAAAAGTCTCTACATTTACAGCTACACGATCTCCAGGTTTACTTTGGTCACCTTGCTTCCTACTTCCTCCACAATGCCAACCATCTCATGCCCTACTGTAATTCCCGGTACCGCCCTTGGAACTGCTCCATGTTTGATATGAATATCGCTCGAACAAATACTCGCCAGCGTTACCCGGACGATCGCATCCTCTTCCTCTTGAAGAACCGGCTTCTCTTTTTCTTCCAACATAAATTTCCCCTGCTCTTTGTATGTATATGCAAGCATCTTCTTTCCTCCCAATCCTATTCAACACCGTTAACATCTATTTTTCTTTCATTTTAACTGACTTTTCCATCACCAAATACGAATGCTCCACATAGCAATCAGAAATCCTAGCAGGAACCCGAGATTAACAACTGTAAAATGCATTGTGTATCTTCTTTTTTCTTCCGGATAGGCCGCTATGAGAAAACGATACGAGATTAAACTCGCCATGGATGCGATCATAGTTCCCAATCCCCCGAGGTTTGTTCCGATAATCAATTCCGACCACTGATCTGTAAATCCTGAAAGTAATAGTGCTGCCGGAACATTGCTGATTACCTGCGAAGAAATGACCGCAGTCAATATTTCATTCCCATTCAAAATACTCTTTAGGAAATTACAAAACATAGAAATTCGCCCCATATTTCCGATAAAGATAAAAAAATCCTGCAAAAGTAAGAAGAAGAGAGTAATCGATTTCTTTAAAAGTTCCACGATCCATCACAAACACTGCCAAAATTGTCACGAGCATTACAACCCAAACAGGAAGCAAATGCGATACGCAAAGAAGACACAATAGAAAAATTATTGCATAAATAGCTACTTTCCACGGATTTTTCACCTTTTCGCTTTCCCGCATCTGTAAATCACCAAGCACAACACATTTTCTCAACAAAATCATTCCAAGCAACATCACTGCTGCAAGTAGTGTGTACGGCAGCATCAATTTAAAAAATGCACTCAATGCCATTCCTGATTTTGAATACAGATAAAGGTTCTGTGGATTCCCAATTGGGGTAAACATACTTCCTAAATTTGCCGCAACTGTCTGCATGACAATTACCGGAACAATTCGTTTTCTCATATTTGCCATCTCCAGCACCTGTATTGCAAATGGCACAAATGTGATTAAAGCTACATCATTTGTGATCAACATACTAGACACAAAACATAAAAACACAAGAATCAGTTCCATCTGCCGACTATTCTTCACAACTGTGATCAATCTTCCAGCCGCCTGTCCAAATACGCCTTCCCGGCTCAGGCCTGCCATGACTGCCATCAGACAAAATAGTAATCCTAGTGTATGAAAATCAATATAGTTCAAATATTCCATATCTGGCGGCACAACAAACGATGAGATTCCTGCCAGTATCCATGCGATCATCAAAATCTTATTCATTTTTCCTTCTCCTTATTGCATTCCGTGGGCACCCCTTCAAACATGCTCCGCATCGAATACATTCCATATGATTCGGACTCTCATAAGGCGTGATTCCCATTTTGCACTTACGTTTGCATAGTCCGCAACGATTGCAAGAAGACTCTACCTTATAGCGGAAAGGTGATATTTTCTGAAACAATCCCAAACACACACCGAATGGACAGAAATATTTGCAGAACGGGCGATAAATAAAAAGTGACAATATAAAAATAGTTGTGAATCCAAATACTTTTATAAAAAGAAATGCTTCCCTCCAATTTTCCTTATTTGGCAAAAAAACAATGGGAATAAAAAACAATAATGCAAAAAAAACAATGTACTTTATTTTTCTCAAATACTTTTCGTAAGGCAACTGAAGTAACTTTTTAAGGAAAGGAATTTGAAAAATCACTTCCTGTATAATCCCCAATGGACATATCACAGAGCATGCCCAACGCCCACCGATGGCAAGCACCAAAAATATAACAATAAAAACCATGTTTTCCTCTCTTGTAAATGATATTTTTCTTCCTTGTAGAATTTACTCTAGTCGTATTTCCTTTTATGTATACTTGAAAAAGTTCTACATTTACTAATCTAATCGTATATTCTAATCTACTTTCCTTATGAAAGCAAGAAGAATTCATAATAGAATTTGCCTAAAGTCTCCAGATTACTGTACTTTCCGCATCTGGCATAAGGATAAGGAATATAGATATTTAAAGTTTCTTTCTAAAAAATATAACTCTTATTAGGAACATATCATTCTCTATCTCAGCAACTATCGTTCCGTCCATTCGCTCTACCAAACTTTTTGCAATTGAAAGGCCAAGCCCTGTAGTATTACTTGTTCGTGCTGTATCGGCTTTATAGAATTTTGAAAAAATCTTCCTAATATCAATGTCCCCTGGATTTTCCAAATCATTTTCACATAGAAAAATTATGTCATTCTTCTCACTGAAAAGCTTCATTCTGATCTTTTGACTGCCATGAACTAATGCATTTTTTATAATATTCTGCAATATTCTTCTAATTGCTTCCGTATTTCCCTCTATCAGAATATTCTCCTCGCAAAAATCAATCTCAGGTTCCAGGCCTTTTGTCTGAAATTCATCATAGAACGAAAATACTGTATCATACACACATTTACCAAAATCAACTGTTTCCATCTTCAACTCATACTGTTCATTCTGAAGTTTTGTATATGTAAATAATTCTTCCAGTATATCCTTTAAACTTGAAATTCTGCTTTGGATTACTTCTATGTAATGTCGCTGCTCTTCTTCTGAATCACTTTGTGCCAGCAATTGAAAGTATCCATCAAGAGATGTCAGCGGTGTTCGAATATCATGAGAAAGATTTGTAATTGTCTCCTTCAAATGTTCTTCATTTTTCCGTGCATTGTTCTTAATCTCTTGCGACATGTCAAGTACTTTATTGATACTGTCCACAAGCTCTTCGAATTGTTTAAAAGGAACCGTTACCGTAAGGCGAAGATTTGTCTGATTTTCTTTTAGAAACTCAAGTTGGCGGCAGGTATTCTTTACCTGTCGCCTGTACATTAACAGTATAAATATTAATCCAACAGCCAACACTGTTGATAAAACAGCCCATAGAATCATATAAAACCTCTATCGAATATCTCGTTTCTTTACAATTATCGTAGAAATGAATAAAGATACAATTGCAAATGCTACTCCAACGGCAACACCTCTTACCATAACTTCTGATGTGCTATCATACAATAACATCGTAATATTACCATCAAGTATATACTTGTTAATATCAAATTCAAGTCCTGTTTTCAATCCATTAATTGCTTTATTTATTAGTGAATAAATAGGCACTGCAAGTCCAGAGCACAAAAGAATCCCACTGGTCATACTAAACGCAGTACTATAAGTGAGAATACAAAGTAACATCATTACTGCAGCAATTCCTAAATGAAGCAAGTATTGTACCCCTAAATACTGAAACAGTTCTGTTACACTTCCTAAATAGAAATCACTTCCCCACATTACGTACCCACTTACAACTATCGATATTGTAAATACAATAACCATCACTAGCACTTGGAATGCAATTACGATAAATTTCGATGCAACAAGCTGTTCCCGTCTTGGAAATTGCCCAGCAATATTCTTTATATATCCATTCTTATAATCTGCATTGGTAAAAATTGCCGCAAAAATAACACATAAAATTGCAAGTAACTGACTTCTCATTTCAACACTGACGACACTTCCAATTTCAATAGTACCATTTACCCATTCCGGCTGTGCTTCCACATAGATACCTACCGGGCGTTCTTCCATTGTTTCTGTCACTGCCGCTGGATCATCTTTCATAAATTCTATATCTGAATTTGTCATCGTTACACTGAACACTGCAAGACCAATTACAAAACAGATCATAATCCATGTAGATTTTGAATGTAATAGTCGGTGAATATCCATTTTATAAGATTAAACATTTGAAGCACCTCCCGTCAAATTTAAATAGTAATCTTCTAAAGCTTCGTTCTTTATAGTAATCCCTACAGTCTTTACACCATTTTCTGCTAATGTCATCGTGATGCTTCCACCATCATTCAGTCTCTCAAAAATCTGGATTGTATCAGCATCTACTACCTTATACTGATGGATTCCCATATTTTCAAGAACAGTGCAGGCTTTTCCTGTATCATCTGTCTTAAGCTCTATTCGTTCACTACATTCTGCAAGAAGTTCTTCTCGTGTCATTTCCTTAATTAGAACACCATCATGAATAATACCATAGTTTGTTGCAATCTTTGATAATTCTTCAAGAATATGGCTTGAAATAATAAAGGTAATATTCTTCTCTTTATTCAATTTGAATAAAGTTTCTCTTACTTCAGCAATTCCCTGGGGATCAAGACCATTGATCGGTTCATCTAAAATCACTAAGTCTGGATCGCCTACAAGTGCAAGTGCGATTCCAAGTCTTTGCTTCATACCAAGAGAAAAGTTCTTGACCTTTTTCTTTCCAACAGTTCCAAGTCCTACAGTATTAAGAAGTTCTTCAATCACACCCTGTTTTCTAACACCCATTGCGATGCATTTCAGTTTCATATTTTCATAAGCAGACATATTCGGATAAATTCCTGGTGCTTCAATCAATGTACCGATGCGGGACATATACTGATAGGCAGCTTTTCCACTTTTCCCAAATAGAGAAAAATCACCTTCTGTTGGAGCTGCAAGTCCGCTTATCATTTTAAGAATCGTTGTTTTCCCTGCTCCATTTCTCCCAATCAGCCCATATATATCACCTTGTCTGATATGAATATTTACTGCATTTACGACCTTATATCTTCCGAATTTTTTCGTAAGACCGTTTGTACTTAACAAATCCTTCATTTCAACTCCTCCTTTACTTTATGCTTCCTAGTTTACAGATAAAATGACAATAAAACGCAAAGCAAAGTTAAAGAAAAGTTAAAGTTATTTAACCAGACGAAATCCAATTCCCCATACCGTTTCAATATATTCCTCTTCTGTAACAATTTTTATTTTTTTGCGTATGTTACTGATATGTACATTAATAGTCTTATCCTCTCCAACATAAATATCATCCAGGCATAATCGTATATATCCTGCTTTGCATACACCTTATTGGGATGAGACATGAAAAGTTCCAATATTTTAAACTCTTGTCTTGTCAATATAATCTCTGTACCGTTAATTTCAGCTGTAAATGTATCTAAATTCAGAACCAGATTTTTATATTTTAACAAGTTATTCTCTGTATTATACTCTTTTGCAAAACGACGAACCTGAACACCAACTCTTGCAATAAGTTCTTCAAGCTCAAAAGGTTTTGTCAAGTAATCCTCTGCCCCCTCTGTCAGAAGGTTCACTTTACTATCAAGGCTATCTTTAGCAGAAACTACAATCACAGGTATCTGCTGCTTTTCTTTCAGCTTAGGAAGTAGTTTTTCACCGGATAACCCTGGTAACATCAAATCCATAACAGCAAGTGCGTAATTCTCTTTGTCCAGATAAAGCAAAGCTTCTGTTCCCGAAAACGCTGTGTACAGCTGTATCCGGCTTTGGTGAGCGCCTCCGCTATAATAACATTTATATCAGCATCATCTTCTATGATCAAAATTTTATTCATAAGTTTTTTGCTCCTTGAAAATTTCATAAATTAACTTTATGTAAATTATACACTTGCAGATTTTCTTCTGCAAGGCTGTATACTTCATCATGTTCTTCATGTAATTTCTAAAAATATTCATCCCCTTTTTATATAACAGATTATAAACATAAAAAGGGCACTCCCTGAAAGTTTTTTTCTTTCAAAAAGTGCCCTCAACAATCAATATTTATTTTCCATTAATAGAGTTTTGCTCCTGCTGGGATTCTGTCATCTACCATCAAGACATTCAATCCTTCTCTTCCTTCTTCCAGATGAGTTGCGGAGATAATCATACCACAGGAATCGATTCCCATCATCTTTCTTGGCGGAAGATTCACGATTGCGATCAATGTCTTTCCTACCAGCTCTTCTGGCTCATAGTAATCGTGGATACCACTTAAGATGACACGATCTTCGCCGCTTCCATCGTCTAATACAAATTTCAGAAGTTTTTTGCTCTTTGGAACTGCTTCACATTCTTTTACCTTTACCGCACGAAATCTGATTTGCTGAATGTGTCAAAGTCTACCATATCTTTAAATAATGGTTCCACTTCTACATTAGAAAAGTCGATTTCTACCTTAGCCGGCTCAGCTGCAACCGGTGCTTCTACAGCTTTTGGAGCTGCTGTTGTTGACTGTGCAGCATTGTTTGCTTCGTTCTTAGCAGCGCCCTGTGACTTCATTGTCGGGAAAGATTTCACGTTTTCTTCATGATTCTTCGGGATGCGTCATTGTACTATATTGTCTAAATTTATAAACCTTATAATCACTTCATTATTCGTCATTATTAAATTTACTTTGTTGTCAATTTGCTGTAAACCAAACAAATTGTTGTCATCCGTTATACTAAGCACTTCTCAAAAAATATCTAATTTTGTTGCTAAATTCTCGAATGACTCTTGTTTCTTTTCTTCTGTTGCTTCCGCATAAATGTCCATCGTTGTTTCAATGTTTCTATGTCCCATAATGGATTGAATAACTTTTAAATTTGTTTCATTTTCGCAAAGTCGTGTACAAAAAGTATGCCTCAGATGATGGCAAGAAAAATTAGGTAATATAATAGGATTTCTCCGTTCTTTCTTAGCTCGCACCACTTCATCCGCATTATAACTATTCGCTATACGCTTAATCGTATGATTGACTGTTTGTGGATTTGGAACCATTCCAAAACGATTACAAAAAATAAATCCTGACATTCCATCAATTTCTGTTTCATTAAAGCCATTTTCCAGTTGTTCTTCATAAAGCATTTCAAAAGCATCTTTCACAATATCCAACATTGGAATTGTACGAATTCCCGCTTCTGTTTTGGGTTTGGATATTCTCAATACACTTTTGTTGCTCTCTGGTTTTTGATAATAGCTCAAACTGTGATTGATACTGATTGTTCTTTTGTCATAATCTAGGTCTTGCCATCGAAGCCCTAATGCCTCACCAATTCTACATCCTGTTCCAAGCAACACCGTAAACATAGGCCACCAATGATAATATATCGGATGGTTCGCAATATATTCCATAAATGCTCTTTGCTGCTCTACTGTCAATGCATGTCTAATTCCTCTGTTCTTACTGGATTCTCTGCTGATTTCTTTCATTACTCCATCAGTAGGATTATTTCGTATAATCTCATCCCGTACTGCCAACTGAAATGTTGGATGGAGCAAGCAGTGAACAGTATCTAAAGTCCCTAATGCAATTTTTACTTCATTAAGAAGATAATAATAAAACTGCAACACATCAGAATACTTTATATCTGCAATCCGTTTTTTCCCAAAGGTATCACGTACATAATGATCGTACGTATATAAATATGAACTTTTTGTAGATTCACGCAAATTATACTTCGTGGACATATACCGATCAAACGTATCATTCACACTTGCCTTGCCAGCAACATAGAGATCCAATCCGTCCAACTGATCCTTCATCAGTTTAGATTCTTTCTCTCTTAGTTCTGCCAGATCGTTAGCATATATAAATTTACGTCTGCCCATCGGATCTGTATAGGTGTACATGTATCTTTTATCTGATGATCTTTGTACTTCTCCTTTACGTAAAGTTCTTCCTCGCAAATCTTTTCTTACTTTCGCCATAATAGTTTCCTCCTCTTAAGAGAGAAGCACTTACTATTTTTTCTGCTCGGATAAAAGTATCTCTACCCCTTTTAGGACAATGTCCGTTGTATTCATTTTATGTTGTTCGGCGTATGCAAGCATCTGGGAATATAGCTGATCAGGAACACGAATGCTTAATACTTTCTTCTTTGCATTGTCTGATTTTGGTCTTCCCATCTTTTTCATTTCAGCTCTTATACCTCCTATACCAACATTATACTTTCCGTATGACATAAAGTCAATTAAAAATGCAGAAAATTATAGAAGTTCTTCTCTCTTATTTTCTCTCTTAAAATTTTAATACTCTCGGAATGTTTCCAAATATTTTTCAAATATCTCACAATTAACTAAAGCTACTTTATCAATTTTATAGACTGCTTTCGCCTCTTTTGCTAATGCCTGAAATTTTGTCAATCCTAAACTATATTTCTCCGCACCTTCTGGATATCTCACGAACTTCTTTTCCATTTTCTTAGTAGCTTCCACATCTTTTCTTGCAAAACCCATTTCACAAAACTCCTTTCCATCTATAAATAAGAAAGAAAACAAATTTGTCTTCTCATATAACGAAAGGAAATCAATGGATTTTACAGGGTGATTATGAAAAAAGTCAAAAAATAGTTGCCGAAGTATCTTCTTCAGCAACTATCATGTCAAATTACCTTTATTCGTATCGCATTATTTCATTTTTCACGTTTTACATCATAATCCATTTCTATAAATCTCATTTATAACAGCCTGCGCCTGCTCCATTTCTTTTTTCTTTATGATTTCTTCCCGGTCACTTAGGATTGCAATCATTTCATCTATCACATCTTCCAGTCTAGGCTCTGTGTAACGATACAAGTATCCCAACATCCTGGTCGCTGTATAATCTGTATTCAGATTCTTATAGGCTATTTCTGCACAAAGTTCTT
>ENA-OQAA01001725-OQAA01001725.1-human-gut-metagenome-genome-assembly--contig:-NODE-1725-length-10212-cov-3.295885_pt1 | contig 10212 bp, 11 predicted proteins | sample MGYA00242489_ERZ504515 | MGnify/ENA primary metagenome ERZ504515 (study PRJEB26092, sample SAMD00036237) | human gut metagenome | host: Homo sapiens | study: EMG produced TPA metagenomics assembly of...
GTGATTTTCCATCACGTTTAAGGTTCCACAAGTTTCAGTATTGTTCAATTTTCAAGGTCCTGCTTGCTCTCCTCTCGGACAGCTCAATCATTATATCAAAGGTCGTACTTTTTGTCAAGCACTTTTTCGATATTTTTTGAGCCTTCCAAACGCCTTTTTAAAAGTTTTCCACCCACACGCTGTCCGGTTCCCCGCTGCGTTTTTGCTGGTACATCGCTTTTATTTGGCTTTTGAAGAGCTGCTGTCTTGCGCGACAGCTTATTTATAATACCACACTTTTAATCATTGTCAACACCTTTTTTCGATTTTCTTCATAATTTTTTCGATTTATTTTTGGGCAGGTTGCATATGGACGCTTTAACGTGGTTTCTCTATTCTATCAAATTCAATCCCCTTTCTATCCCTTATTCATCTCCCATGTCTCCCTATACATTATAATGCAAGGGAATACCTATCTCGCAACACTCTCAAGCATTCTCTCTCACTTTCTAATCACATCAATCCCGCTTTTCTCTGGCTTTTCCTCGCAGTGTTCCCAGTTTCTGTTCATTTTATTTTCCCTCCCGGTCCCCGCCTATTCTTTTCCCTACCAAATTTGTTACTTTTATGAGAATTTAAGTCCAAGTTTGTTGATTTTGGCGAATTTTTATGTATAATGTTAGGTAGGAGAATACGCAATCGTATATCTCAATTGCTTTCTGTGATATTCTATGGCTGGATAGCGCAGAATACACATGACCATTCTTAAGGAAAGAGGTATTTGTAACATGGCAAATCTGGATCTTACCAAGTATGGCATCACCGGCACGACTGAGATCGTGCACAATCCTTCCTACGAGCTGCTGTTCGAGGAAGAGACCAAGCCCGAACTGGTAGGCTACGAAAAGGGTCAGGTCAGCGAGCTGGGTGCTGTCAACGTTATGACTGGTGTTTACACTGGCCGTTCCCCCAAGGATAAGTACATCGTCATGGACGAAAACTCCAAGAACACCGTTTGGTGGACTTCTGACGAGTACAAGAACGACAACCATCCCATGAGCGAGAGCACCTGGGCTACCGTTAAGGATATCGCCAAGAAGGAACTGTGCAACAAGCGCCTGTTCGTTGTTGACGCTTTCTGCGGCGCTAACAAGGATACCCGCATGGCCATTCGCTTCATCGTGGAAGTGGCCTGGCAGGCACACTTTGTTACCAACATGTTCATCAAGCCCACCGCCGAGGAACTGGAAAACTTTGAGCCTGACTTCGTTGTTTACAACGCTTCCAAGGCTAAGGTTGAGAACTACAAGGAACTGGGCCTGAACAGCGAGACCTGCGTTGCCTTCAACATCACCAGCCATGAGCAGGTTATCATCAACACCTGGTACGGCGGCGAGATGAAGAAGGGCATGTTCTCCATGATGAACTACTTCCTGCCGCTGAAGGGCATGGCTTCCATGCACTGCTCCGCCAACACCGATAAGGAAGGCAAGAACACCGCCATCTTCTTCGGTCTGTCCGGCACCGGCAAGACCACCCTGTCCACCGACCGAAGCGCCTGCTGATCGGCGATGACGAGCACGGCTGGGACGACAACGGCGTCTTCAACTTTGAGGGTGGCTGCTACGCCAAAGTCATCAACCTGGACAAAGATTCTGAGCCTGACATCTACAACGCCATCAAGCGCAACGCTCTGCTGGAGAACGTCTCCCTCGACGCCGAAGGCAAGATCGATTTCGCTGATAAGAGCGTGACCGAGAACACTCGTGTTCCTACCCCATCAACCACATTCAGAACATCGTTCGCCCGATTTCTTCTGCTCCGGCAGCCAAGAATGTTATCTTCCTGTCTGCTGACGCATTCGGCGTTCTGCCCCCGGTCTCCATCCTGACCCCGGCTCAGACCCAGTACTACTTCCTGTCTGGCTTTACTGCAAAGCTGGCCGGCACCGAGCGCGGCATCACCGAGCCCACCCCGACCTTCTCTGCTTGCTTCGGCCAGGCATTCCTGGAACTGCATCCCACCAAGTATGCTGAAGAGCTGGTCAAGAAGATGGAAAAGAGCGGCGCTAAGGCTTACCTGGTCAACACTGGCTGGAACGGCACTGGCAAGCGTATCTCCATCAAGGATACCCGCGGCATCATCGACGCTATCCTGAGCGGCGCTATCAACGAAGCCCCGACTAAGAAGATCCCGTACTTCGATTTCGAAGTTCCCACTTCTCTGCCCGGCGTTGATCCCGCTATCCTCGATCCTCGTGACACCTATGCAGATGCTGCTGAGTGGAACAAGAAGGCTGAGGACCTGGCAAGCCGCTTCATCAAGAATTTCGCCAAGTACGAAGGCAACGAGCACGGCAAGGCTCTGGTCTCTGCCGGCCCGCAGCTGTAATTTCTGCTGCAAGTTCTGTGCACAAGCCGCTTAAGGCTTGATTTGTTGTAACGAATAACACCCCCGCCCCGGCGCATGGCCTGCTGCAAAGCAGTGCCGCACCTGAGCGGGGGTGTTTTTATTTTGCCGGGCCAGCATGCACAGCAGCCCGCATAAGAGAAGAAAATATCAGCGCACAAAAAACCACCCGCCGCAGTCCCCTTGCGGGGGCTGCGGCGGGCGGCATATTTCAGGGTTTGGGGTTAGTAAACAAAGGGTTCAGAACAAATTACTTGTTCTCAGGCAGATGCCACTTCCAGTCGATGATCTCAGGCAGATCCTGGCCGACTTCATGGATGTAGTTCTTATGAGCAACCAGCTTGTCGTTCATCTGCTGGATCAGATAAGCGCCCTTGTTGCCCAGCTGCGGCAGGTGCTGCAGGACATCCTTAACCAGGTGGAAGCGGTCGATCTCGTTCTGCACGCGCATATCGAACGGCGTGGTGATGGTGCCTTCCTCCTGGTAGCCATGGACAGACAGGTTGCGGTTGGTACGCTCGTAGGTCAGCTCATGGATCAGGGTCGGGTAACCATGGAATGCGAAGATGATCGGCTTATCCTTGGTGAACAGAGCATCGTAATCAGCGTCAGACAGGCCATGAGGATGCTTGGTGTTGGGCTCAAGCTTCATCAGTCAACAACGTTGACAACGCGGATCTTCAGTTCGGGCATTGCGTCGCGCAGGATGGTGACAGCAGCCAGAGTTTCCAGGGTCGGGGTATCACCGCAGCAGGCCATGACGACATCCGGCTCTTCGCCTGCATCGCTGGAAGCCCAATCCCAGATGCCAACGCCCTGGGTGCAGTGCTTAACAGCCTGCTCCATGGTCAGCCACTGGGGACGCGGATGCTTGGAGGTGACCAGTACGTTGACATAGTCACGGCTGCGGACACAGTGGTCGAAGCAGCTCAGCAGGCAGTTGGTATCCGGCGGCAGGTACAGGCGGACAACGTCTGCCTTCTTGTTGGCGATGTGATCCAGGAAGCGGGATCCTGATGGGTGAAGCCATTGTGATCCTGCTGCCATACGTTGGAGGTCAGGATCAGGTTCAGGGAAGCAATGCTCTGGCGCCAGGGCAGCTGGCTGCAAACCTTCAGCCACTTAGCATGCTGTGCAACCATGGAGTCCACCACGCGGATGAAGCTCTCGTAGGAAGCAAAGAAGCCGTGACGACCGGTCAGCAGGTAGCCTTCCAGCCAGCCTTCGCACATATGCTCGGACAGCATGGAGTCCATGATGCGGCCGTCGTTTGCCAGGAATTCATCGCCCGGGATGATGGTGGAGTTCCAATCACGCTGGGTAGCTTCGAAGCACTTGTACAGACGGTTGGACATGGTCTCGTCAGGTCCAAAGATGCGGAAGTTTTTAGCATCAGCATTCAGCTTGAGCACGTCGCGGATGTAACCGCCCAGCTCGATCATATCCTGCTTCTCGACAGAGCCGGGGAACGGGATATCCACTGCATACTGTTTGAAATCGGGGGTGCGCAGGTCACGCAGCAGCTTGCCGCCGTTTGCGTGCGGGTTTGCAGCCAGACGGCGGTCGCCGGTGGGAGCCAGTTCCTGCAGTTCGGGGATCAGAGTGCCGTTCTCATCGAACAGTTCCTCAGCATGGTAGCTGTGCAGCCATTCTTCGATCTGCTTCAGGTGCTCTTCCTGGTTCGGGGTGCCGACAGTGATGTCGATGGGCACCTGGTGTGCACGGAAGGTGCCTCGATGGGCTTGCCGTCCACTACCTTCGGGCCAGTCCAGCCCTTCGGGGTGCGCAGAACGATCATAGGCCACTGGATATGCCCATATCCTCGCCAGCACGGGCGCGCTTCTGGATGTCGTGGATCTCTTCGATGACGGTATCCAGGGTCTCAGCCATCTTCTCGTGCATGGTCATCGGGTCGTCGCCTTCAACGAAGTACGGCTTCCAGGAGCAGCCACGGAAGAAGCTCTCCATCTCTTCATGGGTCATACGGCCAAAGATGGTGGGGTTGGAGATCTTGTAGCCATTCAGGTGCAGGATGGGCAGAACAGCGCCGTCACCCACGGGGTTCAGGAACTTGTTGGACTGCCAGCTGGTGGCCAGGGGGCCGGTCTCGGCTTCGCCGTCGCCAACGGTAACTGCGCAGATCAGATCCGGGTTATCGAACACAGCGCCAAATGCGTGTGCGATGGAGTAGCCCAGCTCGCCGCCTTCGTTGATGGAGCCCGGAGTTTCGGGTGCAACATGGCTGGAGATGCCGCCGGGGAAGGAGAACTGCTTGAACAGCTTCTTCATGCCCTCTTCATCACGGCTGATGTTGGGGTAAACTTCAGAGTAGGTGCCATCCAGGTAAGCGTTGGCAACAAAGAAGTTTCCTCCGTGGCCCGGGCCGGAGATCAGGATCATATCCTGGTCATACTTCTTGATGACACGGTTCAGGTGCACGTAAACGAAATTCTGGCCAGGCACGGTGCCCCAGTGGCCAACGATCTTCTTCTTCACGTCGTCACGGGTCAGCGGACGGCGCAGCAGGGGGTTATCGAGCAGGTACAGCTGGCCTGCTGCCAGGTAGTTGCTGGCACGCCAATAGGCGTCGATCTTTTTCAGTTCGGACGGATTCAGCATAATGTTCCTCCTAGATTTTGTTTTCTTACGGTTCTTCCCTACGCTTAACAGTATCGTGACTGTTACCGAAACAAAATAGTGGATTCCGTTCTTGTTGCTGGATTGTGGTTCAGCTTTTTATGCCAGATCAGGCAAACGGATTCTCGGTCGGGTACGGCAGGCTCTTGGGCTGGTTGTAAGCGATGTCCTGAATGCCCAGGAACTTGAGGACCTCAAACAGGATCTTGCCGTAATGGCCGAATGCAACGGCACCGTGGTGCGGGTAACGCTTCTGGACCAGAACATGGCGGTAGAAACGGCCCATCTCATGGATGCCAAAGACTGCAATGCCGCCGAAGGAGCGGGTAGCAACAGGCAGGATCTCGCCCTCTGCAATGTAGGAGCGCAGGTTGCCCTCACTGTCGCACTGCAGACGGTAGAAGGTGATGTCAGAAGGTGCAATGTCGCCTTCCAGGGTGCCGCGGGTGAAGTCGGGATCGCTGCCGGCCGGCTCAGCAGACGGTGCTGGATGAGCTGATACTTAACGGCACGGTCGTTGCACATCTTGCAGGCCGGGGTGTTGCCGCAGTGGAAGCCCATGAAGGTATCGGTCAGGCTGTAATCAAACTTGCCTGCGATGTCCTCATCGTAAATGTACTGGGGCACGCTGTTGTTGATGTCCAGCAGGGTAACGGTATCGCCGGAAGCGCACATGCCGATGTACTCGGACAGAGCGCCGTAGATATCAACTTCGCAGGAAACGGGGATGCCGCGGCTTACCAGGCGGGAGTTGACATAGCAGGCTCAAAGCCGAACTGAGAGGGGAATGCAGGCCAGCACTTGTCAGCAAAAGCAACGTACTTCTTGCTGCCCTTGTGTGCATCTGCCCAGTCCAGCAGGGTCAGCTCAAACTGAGCCATGCGGGCCAGCAGGTCAGGATAGTAGTGGCCTTCGCCCATCTCAGCAGCCATGTCCTTGCAGACATCCTCGATGCGCGGGTCGTTTGCATGCTCTTTGTAGGAAACCAGCAGGTCCAGCTCGCTGTTCTCTTCCACTTCACGCCCAGCTCGTACAGGCCCTTGATGGGTGCGTTGCAGGCAAAGAAGTCCTGCGGGCGGGGGCCGAAGGTAATGATCTTCAGGTCACGCACGCCCAGCAGGGTGCGGGCGATGGGAACGAACTCGATCATCTTGTCAGCAATCTCATCAGCAGTGCCGATGGGGTATTCGGGGATGTAGCCCTTCAGGTGGCGCATGCCCAAGTTGTAGGAGCAGTTCAGCATGCCGCAGTAAGCATCGCCGCGGCCGTTGATCATGTCACCGTCGCTTCAGCAGCTGCAACAAACATGCAGGGGCCGTTGAAGAACTTTGCGATCAGGGTTTCCGGAGTTTCGGGGCCAAAGTTGCCCAGGAAAACAGTCAGAGCATTGCAGCCAGCCTCGGTAACCTCAGCAACAGCCTTTTCCATGTCCTTCTCGTTCTCAACAGTGGTCTTTGCCTCGTACAGGTCCAGACCCTTAGCTTGGCAGGCTGCCACGATAGCGGCGCGGCGCTTTTCGCTCAGCTGAATGGGGAAACAGTCACGGCTGACGGCAACAATGCCCAGCTTGACTTCAGGGATGTTGGTAGACTTCATAAGTTTGCCCTCCGTTTATTTCAAAATTTTGCTCTTTTTTGGTTAAAACCCGTTATTACAGGTCGTTTGCAATATCAATGTTTTCGCCTTCCAGGCCGACATAAGCGCCCGCGGCAGCTTCGCTGCTCTCAACATGTGCCAGCAGCCATTTGTTGCAGGCCCACAGCTGTGCATCATCGCCGCCGTCTGCTTGATCTCCGGCTTAGCGGTGTTGGTGCCCTGCGGCAGTGCAACCAGCACGCGGAAGCCCTTGGCCTGGTCCACATGGCAGGGTGCGTAATGCAGGGTGGTGGCGTAAACTTCCACCAGGGTGCCTGCCGGTGCGCGGAAAGCCTTGACCTTTGCGGTGTCCAGCTTGCCATCGGTGATGTCGTCCATCTTGGCCAGCAGCAGGATGAAATCCTCGGTGCCCAGGTTGAACTCACTGTCGCGGTGGTATTCCAGGCAGTTCAGTTTGGTGTTGTGGCCGTTGCACCAGCCCAGCTGGACCGGCATGCCGCCAAACAGATGCTCGGAAACGTCCACCATTGCGGGCAGCTCCTGCAGAACAGGCTCCTCGGCCACATAGTCGGTAGCTTCCGGCAGCGGGGTGGTTGCCAGCGCCTGCAGGATCTCTGCCTTGGCAGCTTCCAGACCGGTTACTACACGGCCATAAGGCTTGAATTCGGGATCATTTACAGAATAGATCTTCATTGCAATGCCTCCATTTCTGCATACAGCGGCTTCAGGGCCGGGTACAGCTTGTGCCACAGCTCATAGCGGGCTGCATATTTCTTAACCAGAGCCGGATCCGGCTCGGTCACGCTCTTGATCTTGATCAGCTTATCCGCGCATTCCTGCACCGTGGCGTATTCGCCGCAGGCAACGGCTGCCAGCATGGCGCCGCCGTAACCGGGGCCCTGCTCAGTCTGGGGCAGCGCCAGGGGAATGCCCAGAATATTTGCCATGATCTCGCGCCACAGCGGGCTCTTGGCGCCGCCGCCGCACAGCGTGCTGGATGCGATCTCAACGCCCTGTGCACGAGCGATCTCGACACAATCCTTGATGGCAAAGGCAACGCCTTCCAGCACAGCCTGGGTCATATCGGCGCGGGTGGAATCCATACGCAGCCCGATGAAAGAACCGCGGGCTGCGGGATCGTTATGGGGGCTGCGCTCACCCATCAGGTAAGGCAGATAGTACACATCGTTTGCACCCAGCTTTTCAGCGGTGATGGGCTCCTGCTCCTTGCCGAAGTCCTGGGTGTTCAGGATGTCTTCCATCCACCACTTGTTGCAGCTTGCAGCGGACAGGATGCAGCCCATCAGGTGGTAGCCGCCGTCTGCATGGTCAAAGCTGTGCAGGGCGTTCTGCTTGTCCACACCAAAGGTGCTGCTGGTGATGAACACGGTGCCGGAGGTCCCAGCGAGATGTTGCACTTGCCGTTGCCCACAGCGCCGCAGCCAACAGCAGCGGCAGCATTGTCGCCGGCGCGGCGCAGACCTTAACGCCTTCCGGCAGACCCAGCTTGGCAGCAGCTTCGGCGGTCAGGGTGCCAACCGGCTCCCAGCTTTCAAACAGCTTGGCACCTGGCTTCGCTTACGCCGCAGATATCCAGCATTTCTTTGCTCCAGCGCTTGTGCTGCACATCCAGCAGCAGCATGCCGGAAGCATCGGAGTAATCGGTGCAGTGTACGCCGGTCAGCTTGTAGTTGATGTAGTCCTTCGGCAGCATGATCTTGCTGATCTTTGCAAAGTTCTCTGGCTCGGTATCGCGCATCCACAGCAGTTTGGGGGCGGTAAAGCCGGCAAATGCAATGTTTGCGGTGTACTTGCTCAGGTTTTCTTTGCCAATGACGTTGTTCAGGTATTCCACCTGCTTCTGGGTGCGGCCGTCATTCCACAAAATGCAGGGGCGGATCACTTTGTCCTGTGCATCCAGCACCACCAGGCCGTGCATCTGGCCGCCGGCACCAATACCGGCCACCTGCGAAGCATCAAAGCCGTTCAGCAGCTCCGGAATGCCTGCACAGACAGCGTCCCACCAGTCCGCGGGGTTCTGCTCGCTCCAGCCCGGATGCGGGAATGCAATGGGATATTCGCGGCTTACAATGTTGGCGATCTGCCCGTCGCCCTGCATCAGCAGCAGCTTGACTGCGAGGTACCCAGATCGATACCAATGTAGTACATGAGCCATTCTCCTTTGCGTTGTGTTTTTTCTTGCGGTTCCCTCCGCTTTTTCTTTATTTTACCGAATTTTCCCTTGCAAGTGCAAGAAAGAGCGTATAAAATAATAGACAGAAGTTTGGGTGTTTTGGTGTTTTCACCCGGCCAAACTTTGTGTAGCAAGAAAGTGAGGTTCCCCCGTATGCTGTTCTATGAGTCTGAGCGTTCTGACCAGCACAATTATTTGTACTGCCAGCGCGACCATAACTTTAATTTTCCGGCGCATCTGCACCACAGCTTTGAATTCCTGTGTGTGCAGTCCGGCACACTGGCCTGTACGCTGGAAACCGAGCAGTACGAAGTTCACCCCGGCGAAGCCTGCTGGTGCTGCCGGACCAAATCCACAGCTACCGCACCATTGGCGAATCTCAGAGCGTGTTATGGGTGTTTTCTAACGACTGGGTGCCGGAATTTATTTCTCAGCTGGGCCAGCGGGAGTTTATCACCCCTGTGTTCCGCATGGAAGCTGCGCCCTGATGGAGCTGCTCTGGCCGGGCGGCAACCGCTGCAAGCAGCTGGCCGGGCTTTACCTGATCTGCGGTACAGCGTTGGAACAGTGCTTTTTGCAGCCGCGCCCCGTGCCGGATGTGGATGCCCACCTTTCCTCCAAAATTATCGACTATGTGCAAAAGAATTACACCCACACCCTGACGCTGGAACAGATGGCACGCGATCTTGGATATAATTACACCTATCTTTCGGCCTACTTCAACCACAGCCTGCACACCGGCTTTCAGGATTTTATCAACCAGTACCGCATCAGCCACGCCGCCGCGCTGCTGCAGGGCAGCAGCCTGCCCATCACCCAGGTGGCCGAACAGTGCGGCTTTGGCACCATCCGCAGCTTTAACCGCGTGTTCCTAAAAGAAAAAGGCATGACCCCCAGCGCTTTCCGCAAGCAGAATGTGCTGTAGCCATACTTATTGACAGCCCCGCCGGGCATGTTATAGCGGTTGACCCTTTTAGGTTATCGAGTTCATTGAAGAACCGTCACCGGCCAGGGTGGCGGTTCTTGCTTTTTACCACCAAACCCAGCGTGATAGTCTTTCGGCCAACATGGAAAGTAAATGTAAAACGCATGGTTCTCACCTCCTCTCGGAAGTGGGGCCAACCGCCTGCCGTTGTGTGCATTGCCTGCTGCAGATGCAGCTTAAAAAGCACATCACATTTTGTCACCCAGTGCAACAAACTACTGCAGCCGCACCATAAAGGCAACACCGCACAATTCCCGCCTGACGGCTTAAGCACCGCTCCGGCGACTGCGGCACGGCATCTGCGTTGCCAAAATGCTCGATAATGTCGGGTTGCGGTACCCGCATCGTGCTTCGGGGGCAAAAGCCCCTCGCACTCTGCGACCGCTGCCCCTGCTTCGGTTCGCTGTTTCCG
>ENA-OQAA01001726-OQAA01001726.1-human-gut-metagenome-genome-assembly--contig:-NODE-1726-length-10203-cov-1.540988_pt1 | contig 10203 bp, 13 predicted proteins | sample MGYA00242489_ERZ504515 | MGnify/ENA primary metagenome ERZ504515 (study PRJEB26092, sample SAMD00036237) | human gut metagenome | host: Homo sapiens | study: EMG produced TPA metagenomics assembly of...
GCCAACAGGTTACAAATAAGGTATCTCCATAGTCTATAATCTATAGAGTATCATGTAATCAAGATAGAACTGCAATATGAGAATACTATAAATAAGAAGAAGTGATAAGCCGCTGTAAATAAGACCAGTGCCTACATTCTTCAATAAGACATTATTAATCAGATATTGTTCTATTACGGAGAAACGTAAGCTCCACTTTATCGGAACATTTGTCTCCTTATTGTGAAACAAGAGTTTCTTCTCTGAGAAACCTTTGTTTCTTACCTAAGGAACTTTTATTTCTTAACCAAGAAACTTTTGTTCCACAGGCAAGGCACTTTTGTTCCAAGAGGAAGAAACAAAATGGAACAAGTAGAGGCGTGACAAAGCACCGCTGTCTCCCTCCTCAACCACAAGGAAAGACATAATCTTACGACTATACCTCCCGCCTGACAACAAGCTTATTTGCAGAATTCCACCATCGGATTAAGAAACTCTTTTTATTAACCTAACGATAACATTACGATAACATTCATCCTCATGCCCCTGCCCTATCTTTGCAACATCAAAAGTAACGAAATGTATAACTTAAAAAATAAAATCATTATGAAAGCTCTAGTATTATCAGTAGTATTCGCATTGACATCAGTAGTAAATGCAGTAAGTGGTAACAACGTAAAAGACTTCGCTTACAACAGTGAAAAACAGGAAAACGGTGTAGAAACCCAGACAGTCTATAAAGTAAAAGAAGGCAAGTACCTGGAACGCCACCTGCAATACAACTACACACATGATGAAAAAGGACGTGTATCAGCCAAGGAAATCCTGAAATGGAACCAGGACAACAGCCGATTTGAAAAGCTGTATTGCCTCAACTTCAGCTACACCGACAACGAAGTAAACGTGGAATATGTAGCATGGAACAGCAAAGCCGGTGACTACACAAATGTGAAAGCCAAAGCCGTTTACCAGATGAACGAAAACGGTATGAACTACATGGCTTACAACTGGAATGAAAAAATAACTCCTGGAATCTGGTAACAGAGCACAATGCAACAAATTGGAACAGCGCTTTGCTGGCAAACAGATAATTACTCTAACAAGAATTCTCTCTTACAGTTTCCAATGAAAAACGCGGCTGCCGAAAGATAATCTTTCAGACAGCCGCGTTTGCAATTATCACTTAAAGTCAGTCTTCGTGTTTAGAATATTCAGAGAATTCGCAACCAAACTCTTCTACCATCATATTGTCCATCTCATCGGCCTTTAATGCCAGATTCACCAGATTAGTAAGGATCTCATCTTCCGATGCATCCGTAATGTCAGACAGATGTACACGATATGCTATGTAAATCTGGCGTCCTTCAATACCCAGTTTGTAAGGACTAAAATCTTCACTCAGGATATAGTCGAGCACCTTTCCACCTCTTTCTTTGGCAACAGATTGATAGGAGAAACAGCAAACAGATACGTATTTTCATAAACAAAGATACGCACTTCGGAACTGCCTTTATGGAATGTCCAGGAGTCATAACCGTCACGAGCAAGAATCGGATTAACTCCCATCTCACGGATGGCACGTTCGCAGAAAGTACTCAATGAAGACGGTTCGCGCTCTTCAAAGATACCTTCGGGCAGCTTTTCGCCGCATGAAGGGCAGAATTCTTCCTCTTCCGATATCAGTTCGTCACAACTGTCGCACTGCACCTGAAAAGCTGTACGGTCCACAGCCTCCACAAATTCAAGCAGCTTCCGTAATGCTTCCACACGGATACCGAAACCCATATTGTCGGCATTACTCAGCTTACTCACCGTTACTCCTACCACTTCGTTCTTTTCATTGAAGATAGGACCGCCGGAATTACCGGGATTCACCGCCGCATCAGTCTGTATATAATACTTTCCATCCACCAGTTGTTTGGGCGAAGACACAGAGCTTCGGTCACCGTAAAAGGCATACCGTAAGGATAACCGGCCACACAAACCTTTCCACCGATGGACAAGGAATTATCTCCTGCCAGATTCAGGGAAGGCAGGGCCGAGAAATCACCGTCTACAGACAGCAGAGCTATGTCCAATGAAGGATTCACCAGTACCATCTTAGCCAGATAAGGATTCCGGTCATTATCATGTACCGCCACTGCATGAAAGCCTTTCACCACATGGTAGTTCGTCACAAAAAGATCATAGTCTTTCAGATAGAAACAGCTGCCTGATCCACCTGCATGGGTTACTTTAAAAACCAACTGATATATATTGTTCTGTTCCATTGATTCATTGTTTTTAATCTGTTATTGTTGTCCGCCAAGTGCTTGTTGCATCATCTTCTGTTGAAGTTCCTGCGCCAAACGCATATATTCGGCATATCCCCCTTCATCATGGCAGACTGCATATCAGCCTGTGCCTTCATGATTTCCTCTTGCAGAGATGCTGCCATGCCCTGTATTTGTTCGATGGCTTCTGCGATATCTCTTCCAAGTCATCCTCATCCGGTTCCAGATCACCTTCCATTATTTTATCCATTGCGTTATAAAGGATTTCAGATGCATCCTCCAGCGGCTTACCGCTTGCTTTTTTTAAGCGCATGCGAAAGAATTACGTTAATGTCATCCTGCACATCATTATAAAAATAAGCCTCATAGAAGATATAGAGTAGACGTACCACACTCCGCTCATAGTTTTCCGTCTGAATGGCTTCAGTAGCTTCTTTATAGACACTCATAAAGTTCTCCTGCATATTCTTCAGAGACGAACGTCGCTTGGTAGACACCAATGTATCTACGAAATAAAGATCAGCCGCCAGTTCCTCTTTAGTCATGGCAAGCAATTTTTCAAGAAAGGCCTTACCTTTCGCCACCACCTCGGCAGTAGCAGTTCGGCATCCATATTATCCACCGCTTTATCAAGATCATTCAATAGCTGGCCTTGCGGACGGGCAAAGTAGGAAATCTGATAGAAAGTCGTATCGAGTACATTCCAGGAGTAGCCATATTTCCGGTCGGCATCATACTCTTTCACGGCTTCCAGTGTTTCGCGGCCCAAGATTTGCAGACCTTCATAAATGCGGTCTATCTCTTCCTGCGGATAAGAGGTGACCTGCGGCTCATAGCACCGAGTAGCACCGAACTTCGTACAAAACTCGTCATCATATTTATCACCGATGTGGCAGATATTCTGTAACACGAAGTACATCTTATGGGGATGGCTCTGCGAGAGAGAACACGTGTACTCCATTCTCAACTTATCGTTGTCCTTCACAAAGCGAGGCAACAGCAGTTTGTTCAGATTCAGGTCTGCAATCTGTCGAAGCATGGCTACACGCCCTTTCTCGGGCAAGTTCAGGAAGTCGGCACTGATACGGTAAAATCCGTCTTTTACAGAGATATGCACCAGGATAGAACCGTGTGGAATATGAAATTCAGTACCATCCGTATTGCCATACTTCGTCCGGAAGTCCGCACTCAGGTAATCCAGCAAACTGTGGAAAGCTTGCAGATACTCGCCTTGGTTATACAAGTCCACGCTCTTTTCGTAAGCCTCCGTATGAATGGAACTTTGCGTGGAGTCCACTACGGGAGGAATAAATGTAAGTGTTTGTTTCATGTTATAATATGGTTTTAAAGGATATCTGTCACCTGACAGGCAAGGTTTATGTCATTATATATCTCTTCAAGCAGATGTTCATTGTCCAGTGCCTGTTTGCGAAGACAGAGGAAGCCGTCGGGCATCACTCCCGCATAGTAAAAAGTATCTTTGCTGAAAGAGAGCATCATATCGTGCCCGAATGTTTCGCGCAGACGGGTAATCTGACGCATGATTGCCGGTGTAAGTATCATACGGGCGGTTATTTCGTCATCGGCATAAACCACGAAATACTTCTCGAAATCCGGGTCTTCCAAATGAACGAAACGGGCATTATAGCGTTTCTTCAAGCCCTGGATATTTTTTGCCAGATAGCCGACCTTTTGTTCCAGATGGTCGGGCAGGATAATCGTGCTACCTTTAAACTACGTTCCAGACGACACCAGCCAAACATTCCGCGGAAGTTATGCGCACTGCTTTCATACCTGGAGGCAAACAGCGGACGGAGCACATAGCGGTAAAGCATCACGATATAGCCCGCTACAGAGTTGAGCTCCAACTTATTCATCAGCCCATAGGAAACCCCTATATCGGCTATATAAAGGGTACGATCCCCTCGCGGCACTTCCAGATAAGCATAGGTGGTAGCCGCCAATGCCGGATCGGAAAAAGAAGAATTAAAGAGCTTGCTAACCGGATAATATACGCTGGTCCAGTTGCGAAGAGAAGGAGAAAAGAACCGATGGAAACATAAGCAGACATAATGCTGCGCAATGATATCATTTCCTGCCCTTGGAATTTCATAAGAGAGCGGCTGAATGCAAAGTTCAGCACAATAAATCCCATAAAAACCGGGAAAATGTATTGCGTAACCACACTGTAGTTCTCTAATCCGATGTATCCAACAAGATAGCCCCCAAACAGGACGAACATCATCCAGCAAAAGACAAAGAGATAGACTATGATGCTCAGAATACGAACGATCTTCTGCCAGAAATATACACGGGAAAGTTCGGTACGAAGCCTTTCGGAAAGGCTTTTGAAGTCAATTGATTCCATATTACATCTACTTTAAAAGTGCACTGACATCCACATTCCGCTGTTCCTGTTCGGGAATATCAATCAGTTCTTCCTGATGATGATTCTGCCGGCCGGCCACGATGGAAGAGGGAAACATCTCAATAGAGTTATTATAGTCGGTGACCGCAGCATTATAGGTGCGGCGTATAGCTTGCAGTTGCAATTCCATATCTTCAATGCTCCTTTGCAGTCGGGTGAACTGTTCGCTTGCTTTCAGTTCCGGGTAATCTTCTACGGATAATTGAAGTTTGAAGATTAAAGAAGAAAGCTCATTACCGGTTTTTATCTGTTCACTCTCTTGTGAAGGCTGAAAAGTGCGTGAACGAAGTTCTGCGATACGGGTCAGCGTCTCATTCTCATGTCCCATATAGACTTACAGCAGCTACCAAATTCGGTATCATATCGTTCCGCTGCTTCAATGCCACGCAAATGCCGCTACGGCATTGCTTTACCCGATTCCGCTTTGCTATCAGATTATTGGCAGTCCAGATATACCAAAGTACCAATAAGATGATAAGGCTATTCCGATATAAAGAAGTATTCCCTGGTTTTCCATAATTTTACTTTCTGATATAGATTAATAATAGTTGTATCGTATCTACTTACGAGAACGGAACAAAAATAAGAAGATAGACATAAAACAGGAAAGAAACAGGGGGGACAAATAAAGAGTCTCATTTTTATTATAAACCTATGTTTTTCAACTGATTATTATCATTAAGCAGAGAAGAAGCAAGGGGATATTTTCAATTATAAGAGGAAAGTAAATAGAATAACAGATAAAACTAAGGATAATGATCTAATTCATGGCGGGAAAGTAATGAGCTAAAAGCTGATAATAATTTAGGCGCGGATTACGCGAATTACACGGATTAAAGGCTGCGCTATTACACTGTATTACAGAAAGAGAATCCGTGTAATTCGCGCCTAAAATTATATTCATAACCCATCAGAAAGGATTTATTCAGCCAGCAAGTTTTATTAGTTCTTTATACCTTACTAAGAAATACCTGTTTCTTGCATATCGACTTATGATCGTTAACCTAAAGATAACATTGCGATAACATTCCTTCTCTCCCTGCCGCCTTACCTTTGCAACATCGAAATAACCCCAATGTATCACTTAAATAATAAACAAGTCATGAAGAAATTTCAGAAAATAGGAATCGAATTAGCAAAAGGTATTGCAATCGTTTTGGCAGCTTACGTATTAATGGCCACAGTCAATCCTGCGTACACAGGACTCAAACACGCCATTGCAAATATATTCTTCAATTAATAGAAAGAACGAATGATGAAAGCGGATATCTCAATTGTACAAAGCAAGAAAGGAACCGAAATCATGGTTTCGGGAAATAAGATCAATAAGTATGGAATACTGGCTGCAATCCTTTTTACAGTACCCATACTGCTCTTATTCCGATGGATACATGGAGAAGATATGGCCCATGTATCATTGCTGATATTCTGGTCGTGCGCCCTGGCAGGCTTTGGAGTAAATCTATTGCTTCATGCACTATTCTTCGGAATCTTTTCGCCCAAAGGTTTCCGGTCCATCTCTTTCGTAAAGCACAAGGGAGGCATACGTTTCTGTCACTGCAACGAACCCATCAGAATGTGGCAATATCGCACAACCTGCTTCTTACCTATTCTGTTGTTAGGCATACTTCCGCTTTTGTATGGCATGGCAACAGGGAATTATTATTTCACATTATTCGGAACATTCTTACTTATCGGTAGCATGGACGACATCTGCATCCTTTGGAACTGCGTTCATTCAGCAAAGATGCATTTATCAACGACTGTTCACAGGAGTTACGATTCCATATATGGTAAAATCAGAGTCGTGCCGGAAAATAAAGAGTAAACTCACTGAAACGGCCTTCTTCACTCTCCACCTCTACCCTGCCTCATGTGCCAGCATCACTTGCTGCACATAGTTCAAACCTAAACCAAAACCCGCGGCACCCCCTTTACTACTGCGTGCTGCCGCCGCAGAGCGTTCAAAGCGATTGAAGATACGCGACTGGTCTTTCAAGGAGATACCCAATCCGTTATCGCATACCTTAATTTTGCAAACTCCCCTTTCCGACTCACAGATAATGTCTATTTTCACCTCTTCACGAGAATACTTGATCGCATTGTCCAATAAGTTTCCCAGCACTTCACGCAGGCAGAAAGCATCCGCATAGACCGTCTCACAGCGATGATAAACCGTATTGAATTCCACCCTCTTACCGGCTTTCAGAGCAATCTTCGCAACCAGATCATCAATCAACGGACGCAGGGAAACATCTTCCTTATGCAACTCCAAATGCCCTTCATCCAATTGTGTAAGCATCAATACCCTGTTTGATAAAGCCAGCAGATGCTCGCTCTCTTCCGTCATCACCAGGCGATATTGCTCTTCTTTTTCAGGTTTACCCGCCAGTTTCCCTCCTGCCAGCACATGTGCCGCCATCAATATGGAGTTCAACGGAGACTTCATATCATGAATCATGGCGTAAGTAAAGTCTTTCTGGAACTGCTCCAGACGATGTTGCATCCGAAGCACCTTCACCTGGCCGAAGATACAATCGAGCATTACCAGGAATGTAATCCACAAGGGAAGCAAAAGATACCAGATAGAAGTCGCCACATGACGATAAGGGTTCTTCACAACTCCCTGCACGCAAAGCGTGCTATCTTCTTTCAAAGGAATAAACTGAGAAGTATAATCACCATACTTCCTGGAAGCGTATCCAACCTCTGTAACCGTACTATCCGAAGAACGGAGAAACTGACGAATACCACTACGTGACTTTATGCCCAACCGGCTTAAACGCTCCGCAAAAGCTGAATCCAGGTATAAAGAAGACAAGGGCATTTCTATGCTACTTTCATTGATCTCACGTTGCATAATCAAGGCTGCACGAAGACGATAATTCTGATCAATCGTATTATAGGTATGTACCACAAACAAACGGTTTATGCTATACTCAGCCTCCTTTCCTTGTAGAAATTTCTGTTGTTCCTTGGCAAAAGGAGCTTCCTCTGGCAATTTCTGTTCTACGGGCTTTTTTCCTCCTTTAGTCTGTGAAAGGAACAACGGATAACGTTTCACCACCTCATCATAGAAAGCCGCTTCAAAGCAATCATTCACCTGATAAGCAGTCTCACGGGCAGCTGTGCGATACAAATAAGCAAACCAGGCTACCATCAACAAACAACTTGCCAACAGGCTGACTATAAAGAATACCTTAAACGAATGTTGTTTACGGGCCTGGCGTTTCCACTCCTCTTCTTTAGCCATGGAAAGTGTTTGCTCCGTCATATCCAGAATCTGCCTGCTCGATATTTCTATGGCCTCCCACTGTTGTTCGGGAATCTGCCTGCGCACCTTACCTATCGGCAACCTCATTTTCTCCGCCAGAGCATAGAAAGCAGAGCGCTGTTCCTCAATCCCCCGGCGCTGGCTGATGATATACTTCATCTGCTGTGCCCAACTGTAAATAAGGAAAGCAGTTAATAGCAGAGTAGGAAGGAACAGGAAAAACACATCCTTCACAAGTGGAAGGAAAGGAGAAATAATGGTAGCTTCTATCGCTTTACCCTTACTTTCATTCAGCCATGCCTGCTCCGAGATAACCGTTTTGAAACGCCTGTAAGCGGAATATTTACTGTGATCTTCTACCGAATCAATCCATACGGTCCTATCGATGTTCTTCCATTTCAGCTTCTTTTCCAATACCTTCTCCATCTCGTCCAGAGGTATCTCCACATGATAAACATCTTCCAGGAAAGAGGCTACTTGCTGATATCCCAAAAATACCATTTCATCGTAAGCATCTTTTCATCCTGCGGATGTACGAATAGAATGGTACGGTATAATCAGGAAAAGGCAGGTTATTCACCCGGTTATCTACCGTTTCTATAAAGCTTGCCGGAAACATTCGTTCAGTGTACGCTTCGCCTCATTTTTATAGCTGTCATAAGCATATATCATGCCTCCCAATTGTATTACCACAACGAGAAACAATCCTATAATAGAGAGGATATAGAGTGAGCGAAGCTTCATCTTGCTATTGTTTGGGGGACAAATATAATGTTTTCAGCATCCATTTCCATACAGGAAGAACATGAATCGTATATTCACTCACATTTATTTCTTCTTCTTCTTCAAGAGTCAGAATAAATAATTCACGGCAGCCTGTAGTTTGAGCAGCCTCCAAAAGACCGTCTATCTCCCGTTGACGAGTATCTTCGTCGTGCAAAGTATAAGTCACTTGAATCAACTGATTCACTTCTTCATGGTTAGTAATTACAAAATCACACTCCTTCTTACCTTTATAATAATGCAAACCTTCCTGTATTTGCAAATTCCGGCGTAAATGAAGATAAACGGCATTCTCAAGTAATTTACCATTATCTTCACTTAGAGGATTAAGCAACACGGAACGTAAACCGTTGTCAATACAATAGTATTTCTTATCTCCACTACTCTCTTTTACGACCGAAGGCTCATACTTCGTTAATGAAAAAAACAAATAGATAGATTCTGTTTGTACAATTACATCATACAGGGTATTCTTTCCGATACTAACCCCCTGTGACTTCAACTCATTATAAATACGATTGATAGAGGTCGGTTTCGTCAAATTACTCATTACTCTCTTAATGAAGTAACGGACAGGTTCCGGATTCTTTATTTCATATCTTTCCACCAAATCCTTATAGAGCATTACGAAGAAATATTCCTGCAGAATACGGTCTTTCAACATAGGAATAGCAAGACTGACTTCGGGAAAACCACCTTGATGCAGGTACACTTTAAATGCATTTACAATGCGCGCCCTATATTCAGGTACATAATAATTGGTATCCACGCCTACAAATGAACAATACTCCCGAAATGAAGAGGAAACTCTTCGTACTGCAATGTACGTCCCCGCAAGGAAGTGGCAAGTTCCGACGAAAGCATATTTGAATTACTGCCTGTAATAAAGATGTGTCTACACTCCTGTTCATACACCCTATGCACAAATGGTTGCCAATCTTCCGCCATTTGTATTTCATCAAAGAACATATATACATCCTTCAAGGAAATATCAGGATATAGTTCCCGATAAGCCTGCAATATTTCATCTAAATTTTCAGCATCAAACTGCAAACGCTCATCGTCGAAATTCAGAAAAAGTATTTGTTCCTTCCGGATGCCTTTCTCCGAAATCAATTGATTGATTACCAATAAGAATAAAGAAGATTTCCCACAACGTCTCACACCCGGAACCGTAATAATTTTGTTACTATCTACAGGTAGCATCAATTCACGGGGATATACTTCCACGGGTAAACCCGCCTGGAAACCTGCAATCAACTGTTTTAGTAATTCCTTCTTCTTCATAAAGATAACATATTGAAATTATTTCTTTCTTAAAAAGACAAAAATAGAAAAACTTTCTTTTTGAAAAAGAAATAGTAGACAAATCAACGATTTTCTTTGTTAACCTAAAGATAACATTGTAATAACATTCTTCCATGAGCCTCTGCCTTACCTTTGCAACATCGAAAGAAACAAAAATG
>ENA-OQAA01001727-OQAA01001727.1-human-gut-metagenome-genome-assembly--contig:-NODE-1727-length-10199-cov-3.290310_pt1 | contig 10199 bp, 14 predicted proteins | sample MGYA00242489_ERZ504515 | MGnify/ENA primary metagenome ERZ504515 (study PRJEB26092, sample SAMD00036237) | human gut metagenome | host: Homo sapiens | study: EMG produced TPA metagenomics assembly of...
CTGCTCCGGGTGGGCTGTCCCGTCGTCACTCGCTGTCTCGACGAACGGACGGGCTGGCGCTTCCGGGAGAACATCGCCCGGCTCTACCAGCGCAAGCACTATTATTTTGTGCCTTACGGGCAGGATGACCCCAACACCAAGCCCCAGAGCCTCAAGGCACGGTTCGAGCTGCTGCCCCAGACGCTGGAAGCGGCGCTGGAAGGGCGGCAATTACAGCCGGTGCTGCAATGTCCGTGTGGATGAAAGGCGTCTTTTCAGGCAGGGGAAAGTGTGGTATACTAAGTTTATCTATGAAGATTTGTGGAGAATTGATCGAATGAAAAAATACATCGCTGCACTTCTTACAGCGTTGCTCCTGCTCTGCACGGCGCTGTCTGCCGGGGCGGTGGCCCTGCCTTGACCACGACGGAGGCTTACTGCATCATTGATGCAGACACCGGCCTCGTGCTGGCACAGCAGAATATGAACGAAGAACTGCACCCGGCGTCCATCACCAAGGTGATGACGCTGGGCCTTGCCTGCCAGAAGGCGCAGGGAAACTGGGACGGCGTGAAGCTCACGGTCTCCCATGAGGATGTCTACTCCCTCGCAGGCACTGATTCCAGTCACATCGCCCTGCGGGAGGGGGAGGAAGTCCCCCTGCAGGACGCTCTTTACGGAACCATGATCGCCAGTGCCAACGACGGCGCGAATCTGCTGGCCGAATACTTCGGCGGCGGCACCATCGAGGGCGGCGTGGCCGCGATGAATGCCCAAGTGCAGGCGCTGGGCCTCGAGCACACCCACTTCGCCAACCCCCACGGCATCAGCGGCGACGACCACTACACCAGCTGCTACGACATGGCCCAGATTCTGCGATGGGCGCTGACCCAGCCGGGCTTTGAGACCATTTTCACCCGTCTCGAGATGTACACCATGGCGCCCACGAATGTCCAGCCGGTGACCCGCTATTTCTCTCAGCAGGACAAAATGCGGCTGAGCTACAGCCGGTATTACATCCCGGCCATCCGCGGCTCCAAGATCGGCTACACCAACATCGCCCGCTACAGCTACGTCTGCCTCGCGGAACAGAACGGCGTCCGCCTCATCTGCGTGACCATGCAGAGCGAGATGAAGACCGATAAGTACAACGACGTCCGCACCCTGCTGGACTACGCTTTCGCCCGCTATACCGGCTACACCGACCTGCCTCCCAGGGCCTGACCGGAGAGGTGGAAGTCGTGGGCGGCGGCGGAGCGCTGGGCAAGGTGACCGTCACCGACCCCGGCGTCCGGCTGCTGCTGGCCGACGGCGTGACGGCGGGGGATGTCTCGGTGTCGCTGGAGCTGCCCGAACGATACGTTCTGGGTACTTCGCCGGAAGTGTACGCAGTGTATACCGTCAATGGCGGCGATAAGCAGGAATCGACGAGTGTCCGGGTCCCGGCGGTACTCACCGGGCTGGATGCGCTGCTGGAAGCGAATGCGGGCAGAGAGCTGGACACGGCCTCTGACGTTAAGCCTGCCAGGACGGCGGGAATGCTCATCGCCATCTCGCTGGCCTGCACCGCAGCTGCTGCCGGTGCCACGCTGTGCGTGATGCGGGTGATGCGCCTCCGGAAAACCAAAAATCGCGCAAAAGCTGCAAAAGGCTTTTCCATACAACAAAATAACAAAAAACGATAAAACAAAACAGAGAGGAAAATAATTATGGGCAAATTCACCTTTACGCAGACTGAGATCCCCGGTGTCGTCGTCATTGAGCCGCAGGTGTTCGGCGATGACCGCGGCTATTTCATGGAGACTTACCAGAAAGACCAGTTCGCCGAGGCCGGCATCGACAAGGAATTCGTGCAGGACAACCAGAGCCGCTCCACCCGCGGCGTGCTGCGCGGCCTCCACTTCCAGAAGAACCACACCCAGGGCAAGCTGGTGCGTGTGACCAGGGGCGAAGTCTTTGACGTCGCCGTGGACTGCCGCCCCAACAGCGCCACCTTCGGCAAGTGGGTGGGCGTGACCCTCTCCGAGGAGAACAAGAAGATGTTCTATATCCCCGAGGGCTTTGCCCACGGCTTCCTCGTGCTGAGCGATGTGGCCGAGTTCTGCTACAAGTGTACCGATGTCTACGACCCCACCAGCGAGGGCGGCATCCCCTACGACGACCCCACCGTCAACGTCCAGTGGCCCGACTGCGGCTGCGAGCACAAGACCAGTGCCAAGGACAAGCTCCATGAGCCTTTGCCGCCCAGAAGTTCGAGTATTTTGAAAAGTGGTGATCGCCTGTGAAAAAACTCAAGGCAATGTTCAACGGCCTGTGGTGCTACCGCTATCTGCTGTGGAACCTCGTCAGCCGTGACTTTAAGCTCAAATACCGCCGCAGTGTGCTGGGCGTGGTGTGGAGCGTGCTCAACCCCCTGCTCATGTGTCTGGTGTACTGGGCGGTGTTCAGCAGCCTGATGGATATGCGGGGCAGCGGCATCGACAACTTCCCGGTCTTCCTGATGTGCGGCCAGCTGCTCTTCAACTTCTTCAACGAGGCCACCTCCACCAGCATGAGCAGCGTCCTCGGCGCGGCCTCCCTGCTGAAAAAAGTCTATATCCCGAAATATGTCTTCCCGCTGGAAAAGTGCTGCTTCGCCATGGTCAACTGCGTCTTCAGCTTCGTGGCGCTGGCGCTGGTCATGGTGTTCACCGGCAGCCCCATCCATATCACGGTGTTTGAAGCCCTCTACGCTGGTGACCCTCTTCTTCTTCAGCCTCGGCGTGGGCCTCTTCCTTGCGGCGGCGACGGTGTTCTTCCGGGACATCATGCACATCTGGAGCGTCTTTATCACGGCGCTGCTCTATTTCTCCGCCATCTTCTACGACCCCACCCAGATGACCTTCTCCATCGGCGGCTTCAACATGCAGCAGATCATCAAGCTGAACCCGATGTACTGGTATATCACGGGCTTCCGCCGCACCCTGATGTGGGGCATCCCGCTGGACATCAACATGTTCCTCGTCTGCGGCCTCTGCGCCTCATCTCGATGCTGATAGGCGTCCAGATGTTCCGCAAGACACAGGACCGCTTCGTGCTGCATATATAAGAGGGAGGAGAGAACGATGGAACCTATCATCAAAGTGGACAATGTGTCCATGTGCTTCAACCTCTCCACCGAAAAGCACGAGAGCCTGAAGGAATACCTCCTTGCCATGGTGCAGGGACGCTTGCAGTACGACGAGTTCTACGCCCTCAGGGACGTGAGCCTCGACATCATGCCCGGCGATTTTTACGGCCTTGTGGGCCTGAACGGCTCGGGCAAATCCACCTGCTCAAGACCATTGCGGGCGTGTATAAGCCAGCAAGGGCAAAGTGACCGTCAACGGCACCATCGCCCCCCTCATCGAGCTGGGTGCGGGCTTCGACATGGACTTGACCGCCCGGGAGAACATCTACCTCAACGGTACGGTCCTGGGCTTCTCGCCCAAGTATCTGGACGAGAAGTTCGACGAGATCGTGGAGTTCAGCGAGCTGCAGAACTTCCTCGATGTGCCGCTGAAAAACTACTCCTCCGGCATGGTGGCCCGCATCGGCTTTGCCATTGCCACCATCACCAAGCCTGACATCCTCATCGCCGACGAGGTGCTGGCGGTGGGCGACTTCCTCTTCCAGCAGAAGTGCGAAAAGCGGATGAAGGAGCTGATGGCCGGCGGCACCACGGTGATCCTGGTGTCCCACTCCATCGAGCAGATCGAGCGCATGTGCAGCAAGGTGGCATGGCTGAGCCACGGCCACCTCAAGATGAACGGCGACACCGAGACTGTCTGCAACGCCTACAAGGCTGTGCAGCGGGGCGAGGCATAAGAAACTATGAATGTACGACTCAAACGCGCCAAAGAGCTGATGGGCTATGCCGTCCAGCTCACGAAAGACGAGGGCCTGCCCACGATGGTAAAGCGGGGCGCGGGCTTTGTCCGCCGCCGTTTCTTCGGCAAGCGGGCGCGCTATCTGCCCGGCAAAAAGGTGCTGGAAGCTCAGGCCGCCGAAATGGTCGGCAAGACCGCTGAGAACTGCGGCCTGCCCACCATCTCCATCCTGACCCCGCTGTATAATACGCCCGAAAATTACCTGCGGGAATTTCTGGACTCCTTCGTGAACCAGACCGCCCCCAATGGTCAGCTCTGCCTTGCGGACGCCTCCGACGACGCCCACCCCGAGGTGGAGCGTGTCGTAAGGGAATATCAGCGGAAAAATCAACGCATCGTATACAAAAAGGTCGAAAATAAGGGCATCGCCGCCAACACCAACGCCGCCGAGACGCTGGCGACGGGCGAATATCTTGCCCTCGCCGACCACGACGATGTGCTGGCCCCCCACGCCATGTACGCGATGGGTAAGGCTGTCTTGCAGCTCCGCGAAAAGGGTGAGCCGGATGGTTTCCTCTACAGTGACGAGGCGCTCTTCACCAAGGACATCAAAAAGCCGATGGTGGGACACTTCAAGCCCGATTATGCCCCGGATTATCTGCTCTGCTGCAACTACATCTGTCATCTGGCAGTCTTCAAGCGGGCGCTGTATGAGCAGCTGGGCGGCGAACGCCCCGAGTGCGACGGCAGTCAGGACCACGACCTCTTCCTCCGGCTTATCGAACAGACCGGCGGTGCGGCTCATCTGCCGCAGGTGCTCTACTACTGGCGGGTCCATGCGGGTTCTACTTCCGGCGGCACCGATGCCAAGCCTTATGTCGCGGCAGCTGCCAAAAAGGCACTGGCCGACCATCTGAGCCGCACCGGGCGCACCGGCACGGTGGAGGATGGGCTTTTCCCCAGCACCTACCGCGTCAAGTGGGACATCGAGGGCGACCCCAAGGTGAGCATCCTCATCCCCAACAAAGACCACACCGACGACCTCGAGAAGTGCCTGTACAGCATCTGGTCAAAGACCGAGTGGGATAACTTCGAGGTCATCGTCATCGAGAACAACTCCACCGACCCGGCCACCGTTGCCTATTATAAGGATGCTGAGAAGCGGTACGAGGGCCTGAAAGTGGTCACCTGGCCGGAAAAGGCTTCAACTTCTCGGCCATCAACAACTTTGGACGGAAGGCGGCGCAGGGCGAGTACCTGCTGCTGCTGAACAACGACGTGGAGGTGCGGAACGGCGACTGGCTCACCGAGCTGCTGCGACAGTGCGCCCACCCCGGCGGTGCGGCCATCTGCGGCGCGATGCTCTACTATCCCGACGAGACGCTTCAGCATGCGGGCGTCGTCACGGGTCTGGGCGGCTACGCGGGCCACAGCCATAAGTACAAGAAGGCGGGCGGCAGCGGCTATCTGTTCCGCGCCGCTACCGTGCAGGACTTCTCCGCCGTCACGGGTGCCTGCCTGCTGGTCAGGACCAGCGTGTGGGACGAGGTGAAGGGGCTGGACGAGAAGTTTGCCGTGGCCTTCAACGATGTGGACTTCTGCCTCCGGGTGCGGGACAAGGGCTATCGCATCGTGTGGACGCCCTACGCCCAGCTGACCCATTACGAGAGCAAGAGCCGGGGCGGCGACGAGAAAGACCCCGTCAAGGCAGCGCGCTTTGCCGCCGAGCAGCAGCGGCTCTACGACGTCCACGGCAAGGCGGATATTCTGGATGACCCCTATTATAACCCCAGCCTGACTCACGACCGGGAGGATTTCTCGGAGAGCGGCGATCTGCGGAACCTCAAAGAGGGAAAAGTGACAGTGAGGTGGCGAGACGCATGAACATCAAAGGTCATTTTGAGACCATCACCCGGCACAAGCTGCTGGTGATGAAATACTGCTTTGCCTGCGGGCTCTACGAGCAGGGCCTTGCCCACGATTTGAGCAAGTACAGCCCCACCGAGTTCATCCCGGGCTGCATCTACTATCAGGGCGACCACAGCCCAATGAGGCGGAGCGGGAAGCCAGGGGCTACACCTCGGCATGGCTCCACCACAAGGGCCGCAACAAGCATCACCTCGAATACTGGATAGACTACAGCACCACGAAAGCCGGCCTCACCGGCATGAAGATCCCCCTGCGGTACGTCTGCGAGATGGTCTGCGACCGTGTGGCCGCCAGCCAGATCTATCTGGGCGGCAGGTACACCGACGCCTCCCCTTGGGAGTATTACGAGCACAGCAAAGACCACTATCTGCTCCACCCCGAGACGAGAGCGCTGCTGGAAAAGCTGCTCCAGATGGTGCGGGACATCGGGCAGGAGCGGACCTTCGCGTACATGAAGTTCCTGCTGGGCTGCGAAAAGGATTATTGATGGAATGAAAAATGGCGGCTGGGATATAACGGACTGGAACGACATGGACCTGCTGCCCACTCCGCCTTCAAGCTGCTGAAGAGCGCCGACGTGACGATGGTGGGCATCTCCTTCACCAGCGAGGGCGGCGTGGTGCTCCTGCCGTACTAAGATGAGATAAAACGAGAAAGCCCCCGGATGCGGTGCCGCATCCGGGGGCTTCTGTCGTCGGAGAAAAATCAGTCTTCGCTGTTGTCGATCTGGATATAGCGGGGGCCGTGCTTGTCCACAAAGAGCAGCACGCCGGTCAGCGTGACAGCCAGACAGGTCAAAACAGCGAGCATTACTTTCAGAAATTTCATGGTAGACCCTCCTTGACGGCTCAGACCGCACGGCGCGGGATGCGCCTGCGTGTTCGTTTGGTTGTAGTATAACATATTCTTCCCGGAAAGGCAAACGACCGGACTTTGGGAAAAGTTGTGCGATACTAACGAAAAAATGGGAGGTTAGTTACAGCTAATCGTTAAAAACGGCTAAGAAATTCAAAGAATTTGCATCATTTTGGCCTTGTTGTCGTTGACTTCCCACCGCAAAATGATACAATAAACATGTTAAGCAGCAACTGTCCCTGTACCAGTGCGCCTGCATGGGCGTGGGGACAGCAATTCAAGCAGAATGGGGGATTTAATTCCATGTTGAACAAGCTGAAACGTGCGGCGCTTGGCGCGCATACGCCGCATGACAAGGCAACTGCTGCAAGCAAACCGGTCCCGATGCCTCTGCCCGCGCAGGTACGCATCCTGATGAGTCAGCATATCGGCGCTCCCGCCAAGGCTTTGGTGAAGAAGGGCGACGAGGTGTTCGTCGGTACCAAGATCGGTGAAGCTGGCGGCTTTGTGTCTGCAAATATCCACTCCAGCGTCTCGGGCACTGTGGCGGCTGTGGAGCCGTTCCGTCTGTCCAATGGCCGGATGTGCGACTCTGTGGTCATCAAGACCGATGGCAAGCAGACCGTAGACCCCGCCGTGAAGGCACCCGAAGTGACCGATAAGGCCAGCTTCCTCGCCGCCGTGCGTGAGAGCGGTCTGGTGGGTCTGGGCGGCGCAGGCTTCCCGACCGACGTCAAGCTGCAGCCCAAGGACCCCGTAGATACCCTGCTCATCAACGCCTCCGAGTGTGAAGTCTGGCTGACCAGCGACACCCAGGAGATGCTGAACTGCGCAGACGACATCGTCCGCGGCATCGAGGCTGTGCTGAAGTACACCGGCATCCCGAAGTGCGTCATCGGCATCGAGAACAACAAGCCCGAGTGCATCGACCTGCTGTGCCAGAAGACGAAGGACAAGCCCGCCATTGAGGTGAAGCCCCTGCCCAGCGTCTACGGCACCGGCGCAGAGCTCATCCTCATTGAGAAGTGCCTGGGCCGCGAGGTCCCGCACGGCGGCCTGCCCGCCGCTGCCGGCGCCATCGTCATGAACGTGACCAGCGTGTCCAGCCTCGGCAAGTATCTGGCTACCGGTATGCCGGTGGTCAGCCGCGTCATTACCGTGGACGGCGATGCCTGCGAGAAGCCCCAGAACCTCATCGTCCCCGTGGGTACTTCCTACGAGGATGTCCTGAACACTGCCGGCCTCAAGGGCGGCGTCACTCTGGGCAAGGTCGTGGCCGGCGGCGCTATGATGGGGCCCGCTGTGCGTGACCTGAGCTACCCCACCACCAAGACCACTTCCGGCCTTATCATGCTGAGCGAAGCAACTGCACAGCCCCCGCAGGTCAACCCCTGCATCCGCTGCGGCCGCTGCGTCGAGTACTGCCCCATGGGTCTGGAGCCCGTGGAGGTCAACCAGGCTTACGCTGCCCGCGACGTCCAGGAGCTGGGCAAGCTGCACGTTGACTACTGCTTCAACTGCGGCTCCTGCACCTTCGTCTGCCCGGCCAAGCGTCCCTGCACCCAGATGATGGGTCTGGCCAAGGCATTCTATCTCGGTGAAATCAAAAAGGAGGCAATAAGTAATGGATACGAAGCTTATTGTTTCGGCCTCCCCGCACCTGCGCTCTGAGGAGACGACCGCCGGCCTGATGGCCAACGTGATCGTGGCCCTGACCCCGTGCGTCGTGGCCTCTGCCATTATCTTTGGTCTGCGTGCTCTGCTGGTCACCGCAGTGTCCGTCGTGGCCTGCGTGGCTTTCGAGTGGCTGTACTGCAAGCTGATGAAGAGGGCAAACCCCATCAGCGATCTGTCCGCCGTCGTCACCGGCATCATCCTCGCCATGAACGTGCCTGTGGGCATGCCCATCGGTGAGCTGCTTATCGGCGACTTCGCGGCCATCATCGTGGTCAAGCAGCTGTTCGGCGGCATCGGCATGAACTTCGCGAACCCCGCTCTGGTGGGCCGTATCGTGCTGTTCGTCAGCTTTGCCGGCGCTATGAACAACTGGGTGTTCCCGGATGCAGCGGTCGATCAGCTGTCCTCCGCGACTCCTCTGGCCGTGGCTGACCCCAACAAGCTGAGCCTGCTGGACCTCTTCATGGGCGTCCACGGCGGCGTTCTGGGTGAGACCTGCGCTCTGGCCATCGTGCTGGGCCTGATCTACCTCGTGGTCACCAAGACCATCAGCATCGCCATCCCTGCCGCTTACGTTGGCAGCATGTTCGTGTTCTACCTCATCGCCACCCACAGCGTCCACGCTGCACTGGTGGCTGTGCTGAGCGGCGGCCTGCTGTTCGGCGCTGTGTTCATGGCCACCGACTACGTCACCAGCCCCTTCACCCTGAAGGGCAAGCTGATCTACGGCGTGGCTCTGGGCGTCGTCACCTTCGCCATCCGTTACTGGGGCAGCTACACCGAGGGCGTGTCCTTCGCACTGCTGTTCATGAACCTGTGGGTCCCGTACATCAATGACTTGACCCGCCAGACGCCGTATGGCTATGTCAAACCTGCTAAGAAGGAGGCTGCTGGCAAATGAATAAGTCTACTTGGGAAAGCACGGTAAAGCCGGTAGTCGTGCTGAGCGTCATCGCACTGGTGGTCAGCTTCCTGCTGGCCCTGGTCAACTCCTTTACTGCGCCTATCATCGAAGAAAACCAGAAGGCCGCCACTCTGGCAGCCTATGTGGACGTCATGCCCACCGTTTCTGACGCCAAGACGCTGGAAGAAGTGACCGGCTACACCACCGAGAACGTCACCGGCGTCGTCAAGGCCGAGGATGGCAGCATCGCCATCAAGGCTGAGGAGAAGGGCTTCGACGGCGGCATCCTCACCGTCATCATGGGCTACGACACCAACGGCACCGTCACCGGCATCTGGGTGGACGCTTCCACTCAGACCAAGGGCATCGGCTCCAATGTCGCAACCGACACCTTCCTTGCCCAGTTCAACGGCATGGACGGCACCCAGAATATCGCCATCGGTCAGGGCGGTTTTGACGCATACAGCGGCGCGACCATTTCCTCTAAGGCACTGTTCGCCGCCATCAACGACTGCGTCAACTGCTACAACGAGCTGGCATAAAGGAGGTTGGTAAGAAATGGCATCTGAAAACAAGTCCAAGGTAAGCATCCTTACCAACGGCATCATCAAAGAGAACCCCGTTCTGCGTCTGGTCCTGGGCACCTGCTCCTGCCTGGCAGTTACCACGGCAGTCTCCAGCGCACTGGGCATGGGTGCAGCCTTCACCTTCGTGCTGGTCTGCTCCAACATCCTGATCTCGCTGCTGCGCAACGTGATCCCCGCAAAGGTCCATCTGCCCTGCTACATCGTCATCATCGCAGGCTTCGTCACCATCGTCCAGATGGTCATGCACGCCTACATGGACAGCCTGTACACCGCACTGGGCGTCTTCCTGCCCCTGATCGTTGTCAACTGCATCATCCTTGGCCGTGCCGAGATGTTCGCCTGCAAGAACAATGTGGTCGATTCTGCACTGGACGGCGTCGGCATGGGCATCGGCTACACCCTCACCGTCGTGCTGATGGC
>ENA-OQAA01001728-OQAA01001728.1-human-gut-metagenome-genome-assembly--contig:-NODE-1728-length-10199-cov-1.797061_pt1 | contig 10199 bp, 9 predicted proteins | sample MGYA00242489_ERZ504515 | MGnify/ENA primary metagenome ERZ504515 (study PRJEB26092, sample SAMD00036237) | human gut metagenome | host: Homo sapiens | study: EMG produced TPA metagenomics assembly of...
TGCAACTGAAGGAACGTAATCAGGCCCGTATGGCTTTTGAGCAGGCTTCTACGATGGATTTTGATCGGAGTATACGGGAACAGGCACTTTATAATTACGCTCTGTGCATCCATGAAACTTCTTATTCTCCGTTTGCCGAATCAGTGACTGTTTTCGAACGTTTCCTGAATGAATATCCCAATTCTCCTTATACCGATAAGGTGAATGACTATCTGATTGAGGTATATATGAATACCAAAAGTTACCTGGCGGCTTTGAAGTCCATCGCAAAGATCAGTCATCCGGGAAACCGTATTCTGGAAGCTAAGCAGAAACTGCTTTTCCGCCTGGGTACACAGGCCTTTTGCGCAAGCAGCTTTTGAAAATGCGATTGAGTATTTCAGCCAGTCTTTGCAACTGGGACAGTATAATCAGCAGACGAAGGCTGACGCTTATTACTGGCGGGGAGAATCGAAGTATCGTATGGAGAAATATGAAGCTGCGGCAACTGACCTGCGCCAGTATCTGGAGTTTGCTACCAATAAGAATTCTCAGGAATATGGCCTGGCCTTGTATAATCTCGGTTACTGTGCCTTTAAGCAGAAGCAGTATAACAAGGCTTTGAACTGGTTTGAACGTTGTGTGCCACTGGTTGCTTCCCGGGAACGTACCGTTGCAGCGGATGCCAGCAACCGTATAGGTGACTGTTACTTCTACGCCCGCCGTTTCGATGAGGCCCGCAGTCTGTATGCACAGGCTGTAGCTTATGATCCTTCATTCGGTGATTATTCGTTGTTCCAGGAAGCCTTTGTGAAAGGCTTGCAGCGGGATTATGCCGGAAAGATCGGAACATTGAACCAGCTGCTTACAGCTTATCCTTCTTCACAGTATCTGGATGATGCCCTTTATGAGCAGGGACGTGCTTTCGTGCTGATGGAAGATCATTCGAATGCCATTAACCGCTATTCTTTGCTGGTTCAGCGTTATCCGGAGAGTCCGCTTTCCCGTAAGGCAGCCAATGAAATAGGTTTGCTTTATTATCAGACTGACCAGTATGACAAGGCGATTGCTGCTTATAAGAAGGTGATAACAGCTTATCCCGGAAGTGAAGAGGCCCGTCTGGCTCAGCGCGACCTGAAGTCAATCTATATTGATTTGAACAAGGTTGATGATTATATGGCTTTTGCTTCCCAGATTCCTGGTGGAGCGAACTTTGATGTGAATGAACGTGATTCGCTGACTTATGTTGCTGCCGAACGTGTTATATGCGTGGAGAGATTGCTGAGGCAAAAAACAGTTTTGTCCGTTATCTGCAATCATTCCCTCAGGGAGCATTTAGTGTGAATGCTTCTTATTATCTGGGAGTCATTGCCTATAACCAGCAGGATTACGCTTCGGCCTCTTCCTGGCTGGATAAGGTTCTTGAATATCCCGACAGCAAATTCTCAACGGAAGCGATGGGTATGAGCGCAGACATCGCTTACAAGGGAAAAGATTATCCGAAAGCTCTGGGACTCTACAAGCGTATGGCGGACCGTGCTTTGTCACAGGAAGAACGCCTGCAGGCAGAAACGGGAGCATTGCGCAGTGCATGGATGGCCAATGACCAGACTGAGATCGTGACAACTGCTTCAGCCCTGCTGGCCCAAAGCAAGTTGGCTCCGGAGCTTGAAAATGAAGCCCGTTATTATCGTGCCAAAGCATTGCTGGCTACAGGAAAGGCGACAGAAGCACTGGCTGATCTGACTGTTCTGGCAAAAGATACGCGTAATGTTTATGGTGCAGAAGCAAAATATCTTGTAGCACAGATTTATTTTGATGCAGGTGAAACAGAAAAAGCAGAAAAAGAAGTGCTGGCATATATTGAGGTAAGTACACCACATGCTTATTGGCTTGCACGCAGCTTTGTCTTATTGTCGGATGTATATGTGAAACTGGACCGTAAGCTGGATGCTAAACAGTATTTGCTGTCTTTGCAACAGAACTATCATGCTGATGATGACATTGAGCAGATGATTGAAACCCGATTGGCCAAACTTAATAGTGTGAATTAAACGTATGAAACAGATAAAAATAGCTTTAGTATGTGCCGGATTGCTTCCCGGAGCGGTTATCTCAGCCCAGGAGCAGAAGAAAGATTCAACCTTGAACCGTACGGTTGTGGTGGAGAATCAGTATAATCCGGAGGTAATGGATGCGTTTAAGGTGAATGTACTTCCCAAAGTGGAGGAACCGGCTGTAGCGAAAAAGAATATTGATTATGCCACTTCCCTTCGTCCGCTTACATCCTGGACAGTTCGTCCGATGGATTCCTTTACCCGTGATCTGGAGTGGAAAAAAGCTCCTCGGGGATATATTCGCGGAGCTTATGGAAGCCGGAACAATGCAGATCTGAAGGCGTCCTATTTATGGGATATGACGGATCGTGACCGTTTGGACGTGATGGCTTCACTGTATGGATTCAGCGGTGATGTTCACGTAGATGGTATTTCATCAGACTGGAAGGCCCGTTTCTACCGGACAGATCTTTCAGCTGTCTATACGCATGCTTTCCGTAAAGTAGATTTCCGTCTGGGAGGTAGTTTCGCCTCTCAGGTCTTCAACCATTATTCTATGCCTTTGGAAGTAAGTTCTGCAACTCAGGAAGGAGCGGATTTTGCCGGACATCAGCATTATACCCTGGGTGAAGGATTCCTTGGTTTCCGCTCGAATACGGAGGACTTACCGGTACAGTTTGATGTACAGACGGGTTATCGCCGGTTTAACCGGAAGTATGCCGTGCCTAACCTGACAGACGGAGCGGAGAATGAAATCCATACGGCTGCTCATGTCTGGGGGCATCTGAATGAAGAACAGCAGGTCGGTGTCGGAATCACCATGGATAATCTGTCTTATGACAGTCAGAATATGAAGAACTATACTTCCCTGGAGCAAATCCGTATTATGCCTATGACGGAGATAACTGGAAGCTTCGTCTGGGTGTTCATGTTGACTGGCAGAGTGCAAACGGAAGTGGGGTAGATGTCGCTCCGGACGTAAAGGTTGATTATGTGTTTTCGGACAGCTATGTGATTTATGCACAGGCTCTGGGCGGACGTGAACTGAATGATTTCCGTCGTTTGAATGAACTCTCACCATATTGGGGACAGAAAGAGCAGTTACGTTCTACTTATACACTGGCCGATATGCAGTTAGGTTTTAAGGCTTCTCCCGTAACCGGACTGGGACTCAAGGTGTTTGGAGGTTATCGCATTACGGATGATGAAGTCTTGACCTGCTATCCTCTTCCGGATTTTGCATGTGCTTTGCCCTGGATGATGCAGGATAAGGCCAAAGTGGGATATGGAGGTGCCAGACTGGAATACGGATATAAAGACTGGGCTGATTTTTCATTGGAAGGAATTTATTACAGTTGGGATACAGAATCCGGCAGCGAATATCCTCTGCTGATGTATAAACCTGAGCTGGCACTGAATTTCCATGTCCGTGCCCGTGTCTTTGCAGGCTTGCATGTCGGACTTGACTATCAGTATGAAGGACGTAAAGAAGCCATGAAAGGTTATAAGGCTGATCCGGTAAATAATCTTTGCTTAAATGCTGAATATGGATGGAAGAAAGGCGTGAATGTCTTTGTCCGCTTCAATAACCTGTTGAATAAGAACTATATTACTCAAACCGGATATCCGGAACAGGGCTTCTATGCATGGGAGGAATCAGTTGGAGCTTTTAAGTAGCAAGTTTTGACTCCGGAAAGCACCTTTTCTGATTTTTTGGAAATATAAAAGAGACTTCCGGGGGTAAAAAAGCAGGTTACACATAAAAAAAACAGAAAAAAAGCAGAAACCAACCTTATTATATAGGTCGGGTTCTGCTTTTTTTTTACATTTGCCAGCAAAACATTAATGGAATACACGAAATTATGCAGAACAATCTAGTGATAGTTGAGTCTCCGGCTAAGGCTAAAACGATAGAGAAGTTTCTGGGAAGCGGTTATAAAGTGCTTTCCAGCTATGGCCATATCCGGGATTTGAAACAGAAGGCTTTTAGTATAGATATTGAAAATAATTTTAAGCCCATTTATGAGATTCCGGAAGATAAAAGAGTGTTGTAAGCACATTAAAGGCAGAAGCGAAAAAGGCCGATATGGTTTGGCTGGCATCCGATGAGGACCGGGAAGGAGAAGCTATATCCTGGCATTTGTTTGAAGTGTTGGATCTGGATCCTGCGAAGACGAAGCGTATTGTATTCCATGAAATTACCAAATCGGCTATTTTAAAGGCAATTGAGAATCCGCGCGACATTAACATTGATCTGGTCAACGCTCAGCAGGCTCGCCGGGTATTGGACCGTATTGTCGGTTTTGAACTTTCGCCTGTATTATGGCGTAAGATCAAACCTTCTCTTTCTGCAGGACGTGTACAGTCGGTTGCTGTCCGTCTGATCGTGGAACGTGAGCGCGAAATCCATGCTTTTGTCAGTGAAACTTTCTATCGTGTATCCGCAGTTTTTAGTGACGGAAAGGGATCTGAAGTAAAGGCTGAACTGGGACGCCGTTTCGCAACGAAGGAAGAGGCCCGGGCTTTCTTGGAAAGTTGTGCACAGGCTGAGTTCACTATTGAGGACATTACAACCCGTCCGCTGCGTAAATCTCCTGCGGCTCCGTTTACGACTTCTACTTTGCAACAGGAAGCAGCCCGGAAGCTGGGATATACGGTTGCCCAAACCATGATGATTGCCCAGCGTTTGTATGAAGAAGGTTTGATCACCTATATGCGTACCGACTCTGTAAACTTGTCGGAACTGGCATTGTCTTCCAGCCGGGAGGTCATTACTTCCATGATGGGAGACAAATATGTAAAGACACGGCAGTTCGCAACCAAAACCAAAGGTGCGCAGGAAGCTCACGAAGCAATCCGTCCTACCTATATGACCAATGAAACGATTGAAGGTACTTCACAGGAACAGCGTCTGTATGAACTGATCTGGAAACGTACACTGGCTTCTCAGATGGCAGATGCAGAACTGGAAAAGACGACGGCTACCATTTCAGTCAGTGGTACAGATGATAAGTTCACGCTGTAGGTGAAGTTGTCACGTTCGACGGTTTCTTGCGGGTTTATAAAGAATCCTATGACGATGAATCGGAACAGGAAGATGAAAGCCGCCTGTTGCCTGCACTGGAAAAGGGACAGCAGCTGGAACGGAAGGAGATAATGGCAGTACAGCGCTTCACTCAGGCTCCTCCCAGATACACTGAAGCCAGCCTGGTCCGTAAACTGGAAGAACTGGGAATCGGACGTCCTTCTACTTATGCTCCTACTATTTCCACGATTCAGCAGCGCGGTTATGTGGAAAAAGGTAACCGTGAAGGAACGAAACGTGAGTACGATGTATTGAAGCTGAAAGGAAATCAGGTAACGGTAACTGTCCGTTCTGAAATGACGGGAAGTGAAAAATCCAAGTTGCTTCCAACAGATGTAGGCTCAGTTGTCAACGATTTCCTGATGGAATATTTCCCTCAGATCATGGACTACAATTTCACAGCAAGTGTAGAAAAAGAGTTTGATGAGGTTGCTGAAGGAAAAGAAGCCTGGACGGGAATGATGAAAGAATTCTATCAGGGCTTCCATCCGTTAGTTGAAACCTCTTTGGCTGTGAAGAGCGAACATAAAGTCGGTGAACGAATGTTGGGTACAGACCCGGCTACGGGAAAACCCGTATCCGTTAAGATTGGACGCTTTGGACCGGTTGTACAGATCGGATCGGCCGAAGATGAGGAGAAACCCCGTTTTGCCCAGCTTAAGAAAGAATATTCTCTGGAAACCGTGACACTTGAACAGGCTTTGGATTTGTTCAAACTGCCCCGTACATTGGGAGAACTGGATAATAAGACCGTGACGGTCGGGACCGGACGCTTCGGACCTTATGTCCGTTATGACAATACGTTCGTTTCCATACCGAAGACAATGGATCCGATGACAATTACATTGGAAGAAGCTGAAGAAATGTTGCGTGCCAAACGGGAAGTTGAAGCCCAGAAGGTAATCAAGACATTTGCTGAAGAACCAGATTTGCAGATATTGAACGGACGTTATGGCCCCTATATCGCTTATCAGAAGAAGAATTATAAAATACCGTCTACCGTAGAACCGGCAGACTTGAATCTGGAAACTTGTTTCAAGGTGATTGAGCTGCAAAAGGCTAAAGGAGAAAACCGTAAAGCACGTTCTGTTGTAAAGAAAAAGAAATGAGACGCATCTTTTTAATCGGATATATGGGCTCTGGAAAGACGACGTTAGGTAAAGCCTTTGCCAAAAGCTGCCGGTCTGGAGTTTATTGATCTGGACTGGTATATTGAAGAGCGTTTGCATAAGACCATATCCAAAATTTTTGCGGAACAAGGAGAAAGCGGTTTTAGGGAAGTAGAGCGGAAGTTACTTCATGAGGCTGGAGATTTTGAGGATGTACTGATCGCTTGTGGAGGAGGTACTCCATGTTTCTTTGATAATATGGATTACATGAATCAGGCAGGTGACACCGTTTTTCTGGATGTCTCTCCGGAAGTGTTGTTCCGCCGTCTGAAGATTGCCAAGACCAAACGTCCTTTGCTGGCCGGAAAGTCGGATCAGGAACTGATGGCGTTCATCATCGGTGGACTGGAAAAACGGCTTCCCTTTTATAGCCGGGCACGGTATTGTCTGTCCGGGGAACGCCTGGAAAGCCGAAGTCAGATCGAATGAATCCGTAAGGCTGTTAAGCGCTCTGTTGTCTGGAGACAAACAGATTGAAAATGAAATACATTAATGAATAAATAAACATAAACAACCAACTATCAACTATTGACTAATGAGAAAATGGCGTATTGAAGATTCAGAAGAACTCTACAACATTACGGGGTGGGGTGTTTCGTACTTTAGTATCAATGAAAAGGGGCATGTAACAGTAACTCCCCGTAAAGACGGAGTGGCTGTTGACCTGAAAGAATTAGTTGACGAACTTCAGCTTAGGGATGTAACGGCTCCGATGTTGGTGCGTTTCCCTGATATCTTGGATAACCGCAATTTGAAAAGAATCTCCAATTGTTTTCAACAGGCGGCAGATGAGTATGGCTATAAGGCTCAGAACTTCATCATTTATCCGAATTAAAGTAAATCAGATGCGTCCGGTCGTAGAGGAAATTATCAGTCATGGAAAGAAATTTAATCTGGACTGGAGGCCGGATCCAAACCGGAACTGCATGCCGTGATAGCCATTAACACGGATTCTGATTCGTTGATTGTGTGCAACGGGTATAAAGATGAAAGTTATATCGAACTGGCATTATTGGCCCAGAAAATGGGTAAACGCATATTTCTGGTTGTCGAAAAGCTGAATGAACTGCGTCTGATTTCTCGCATAGCCAAACAGTTGAATGTACGTCCCAATATTGGAATACGCATTAAGTTGGCTTCTTCCGGAAGCGGAAAATGGGAAGAAAGTGGAGGTGATGCCAGCAAGTTTGGATTAACTTCCAGTGAATTGCTTGAGGCACTTGACTTTATTGAAAAGAAGGACATGAAGGATTGCCTGAAACTGATCCATTTCCATATCGGTAGTCAGGTAACTAAAATACGCCGTATCAAGACTGCCTTGCGTGAGGCTTCCCAGTTCTATGTTCAGTTGCATCAGTTAGGTTTCCCGGTTGAATTTGTTGATATAGGCGGCGGTTTAGGAGTGGACTATGATGGAACCCGTTCTTCCTATAGCGAGAGCAGTGTGAACTATTCCATTCAGGAATACGTAAACGACTCCATTTCAATTCTTGTCGATGCCAGCAACAAGAATGGTATTCCTCATCCCAATATCATTACGGAGAGCGGACGTTCGTTGACCGCCCATCATTCCGTACTGATTTTTGAAGTGCTTGAAACAGCTTCATTGCCTTCAATGGACGAAGAATTTGAGGTAGGGCCTAACGATCATGAACTGGTTCAGGAGCTTTACCAGATCTGGGATAATCTGAACCAGAGCCGGATGCTGGAGGCCTGGCATGATGCCCAGCAGATCCGTGAAGAGAGTCTGGATCTGTTCAGCCATGGAATCGTAGACCTGAAAACGAGAGCCCAGATCGAACGTATGTACTGGTCTGTAACACGTGAAATCTGTCAGATAGCTTCAGGTCTGAAGCATGCTCCTGATGAATTCCGTAACCTGGACAAACTGCTGGCAGATAAATATTTCTGCAATTTCTCTCTGTTCCAGTCCCTGCCGGATTCCTGGCTATCGATCAGATATTCCGATTATGCCGATCCAGCGTCTGGATGAACGTCCTGACCGTACGGCTACCTTGCAGGATATCACTTGTGACTCAGACGGAAAGATTGCCAATTTTGTTTCTACCCGTAATGTGTCTCATGATTTGCCTGTACATACGATCAAGTCAAAGGAATCCTATTATATCGGAGTATTCCTGGTAGGAGCCTATCAGGAAATCCTGGGAGATATGCATAACCTCTTCGGTGATACCAATGCCGTGCATGTGAGTGTGAACGATAAGGGATACACGATCGATCAGGTGATTGATGGAGAAACGGTTGCTGAGGTATTGGATTATGTGCAGTATAATCCCAAGAAACTGGTACGCACATTGGAAACCTGGGTAACCAAGTCAGTTAAAGAAGGACGGATCTCAGTGGAAGAGGGCAAGGAATTCCTGTCCAACTACCGTTCGGGATTGTACGGATATACTTACCTGGAATAAGCAAAGAGGTCTGGGGATAAGAAATTGTTTCCGGAGCTAAAGATTTAGTTCCGGAAACAATGTGTTTTAATAGATAGGACAATTAAAAAGCAAAAATAAACGAAGATGGAAAAACTGACAATCATAAAAGTCGGGGGAAAGATTGTGGAAGAATCGGATACACTGAACCAGTTGCTGGCCGATTTTTCAAAGATTCCCGGTTATAAGCTGTTGGTACATGGCGGCGGACGTTCTGCTACACGCATAGCCGAGTCATTGGGCATTGAAAGTCGCATGGTGAACGGAAGACGTATTACGGATGCTGAAACATTGAAAGTCGTAACCATGGTTTATGGAGGTCTGGTGAATAAAAATATTGTAGCAGGACTTCAGGCTAAAGGAGTGAATGCCATTGGACTCACGGGTGCAGACATGAATGTAATCCGTTCTGTGAAACGCCCCGTGAAAGAGGTTGACTATGGTTTTGTCGGTGACGTGAAACAGGTGGACGCCGAAGTTCTGGTGTCATTGATCTGCCGTGGAGCTGTTCCGGTGATGGCTCCTCTGACTCACGATGGAGAAGGACATATCCTGAATACCAATGCTGATACGATTGCCGGAGAAACAGCCAAGGCACTGGCCGATGCATTCGATGTGACACTGGTTTATTGCTTTGAGAAAAAAGGAGTCTTGAAGGATGAAAACGATGACAACAGCGTGATTCCGGTCATTACTCCTGATTTGTTCCGTCAGTATGTAGCCGAAGGGGTGATTCAGGGCGGTATGATTCCGAAGCTGGAGAATGCTTTCTCTGCAGTGGAAGCAGGTGTACGCCAGGTAATTATCACACAGGCATCAGCTATTGATGGCCTTTCCGGTATCTGTAATTCGGATTGAAAAATTAATTTTTTCGAAAATCAAGTAATCGTGTAACTTTTTGAACCCTTATCCGTCATTAATATAGAAAGCAATGCGAAAGATCAGTTTTCGAGACGATATTCTGCCTTTGAAAGATAAGCTTTACAGGTTGGCGCTGCGAATAACGTTCAACCGGACAGAAGCAGAGGATATTGTACAGGATACACTGATCAAGATTTGGAATAAACGGGATGAGTGGTCACAATTAGATTCTATTGAAGCTTATTGTACGACAATAGCCCGTAATCTGGCCATAGACCGGAGCGAGAAACTGGAAACACAGAATGTTCCGCTCATGGAGGAGGCAACTGAACTTCCTGATGCATTGACTCCTGACAGACAGATTGAGCAGGATGAACAACTTAAGCTGATTCACCGTTTGGTGAACGAACTTCCGGAGAAGCAGCGTACAGTTATGCAACTGAGGGATGTAGAAGGTAAAAGTTATAAGGAAATTGCTGAGATCATGCATCTGACCGAGGAACAGGTAAAAAGTAAACCTCTTCCGGGCCAAGGCAGATCCGGTCAAAATATGATGAAATAGACACTTATGGATTATAAGTACATTGAACAATTGTTGGAG
>ENA-OQAA01001729-OQAA01001729.1-human-gut-metagenome-genome-assembly--contig:-NODE-1729-length-10193-cov-10.618418_pt1 | contig 10193 bp, 11 predicted proteins | sample MGYA00242489_ERZ504515 | MGnify/ENA primary metagenome ERZ504515 (study PRJEB26092, sample SAMD00036237) | human gut metagenome | host: Homo sapiens | study: EMG produced TPA metagenomics assembly of...
AAATTTACGTATGTCTAGAATAACACGCTGACGTGCGCAAATTCTCACTTTATGCAGGAAAGCACACAACTCCGATAGGTAAGAGTATTCGATAACAGACGCAGCTCATTCACACCTTTATGCATTTTCAACGCCTGCATAATCTGCAGGCAGACCGGCATCTTTGAGTGATCCATACAAGCTGTAGTCAATTTTGTGCATATGCAATATCGATTGGCTTTACCCTGCGACAGTGCCCGTCGCTTGTGATAGAGTGCTACAAACTCTGGCTTTTGCCCTACGAGTGACCAAGAGCTCGGGGGCTTTAACACAAGGAGGATCTATGCCCGAGAAGATTGAAGAGCTGGTACGCGCTGCGCTTGCTGCGGCCCAGGAGGCCGGCGACCTTTCCGCATTTGAACTTGACGATTGCGCTATCGAGCGACCGGCTGACACTTCTCATGGCGAGTGGACCTCTACCATGGCCCTGAAGTCCGCCAAGCTGGCCCACTGCGCCCCGCGCAAGATCGCCGAGGCCATCGTTGCCCATATGCCCGAGGACCCCGCGATCGAGAAGGTCGAGATCGCAGGCCCCGGCTTCATCAACTTTTACCTCTCCGTCGCCGTCAAGAATGCCATCTTTGGCGAGGCTCGCGAGAAGGGCATGGACTTCGCTAAGTCCAACGTCGGTGGCGGCCTGAAGACCCAGGTCGAGTTCGTTTCCGCTAACCCCGTCGGCCCCATGCACATCGGCCATGGCCGCTGGGCCGCTCTGGGCGACTCCCTTTGCCGCGTTATGGACCATGCCGGTTACGACATCCAGCGTGAGTTCTACATCAATGACCACGGCTCTCAGATGAACACCTTCGGCAACTCCATCAGCACGCGCTATATGCAGCTTGCCGACATCATCGCCAAGCAGGGCGTGGATATCGACGAGGCTCACAAGCTGCTGGTCGCCGACCGTGACGCCTTCGTCGCCGATGAGAACGACGAACATCCCGAGACCCATCCGTATCAGGACAACTTTGCCGAGACCCTGGGCAAGGACTCCTACGGCGGCGACTACATCATCGATGAGGCTGCCGAGTTCTGGCGCACCGACGGCGACAAGTGGGTCAACGCCGATCCGCAGGAGCGCATGGAGAGCTTCCGCGAGCGCGGCTATGTGAAGATGGTCGACAACATGCGCGACCTCTGCCACGCCGTCAATTGCGACTTCGATCGTTGGTACTCCGAGCGTTCGCTGTATGTGAAGGACACCGAGGGTGAGACCGCCGGCACCTCTGCCGTCGACCGCGCTTTTGAGAAGCTCGACAAGATGGGCTACCTCTACACCAAGGACGGCGCCCTGTGGTTCCGCTCCACCGACTTGGGCGATGACAAGGACCGCGTCCTGATCAAGTCCGACGGCGAGTACACCTACTTCGCCTCCGACGTTGCCTATCACTGGGATAAGTTCCAGCGCGTCGACCACGTCATCGACATCTGGGGCGCCGACCACCACGGCTACATCGAGCGCGTCCGCTGCGTCTGCGACGCTCTGGGTTACCCCGGCAAGTTTGAGGTTCTGCTGGGCCAGCTCGTCAACCTGCTGCGCAACGGCAAGCCCGTCCGTATGTCCAAGCGCAAGGCACCATGGTGACCCTGCAGGAGCTCGTCGACGAGGTTGGCTCCGACGCCGCTCGTTACACGCTCATCTCCAAGAGCTCTAACCAGATGGTCGACTTCGACATCGAGGCCGTTAAGAAGCGCGACAACTCCAATCCGGTGTACTACGTGCAGTACGCTCACGCTCGCGTCTGCTCCATCCTGCGCCGTGCCGCCGACGTTACGCCCGAGCAGGCTGACGAGATGGGCATGAAGGCCGTCGCCGCCAAGGCCATCGGTGAGAACGTCGATTACTCGCTGCTGACCGACCCGACCGAGCTCGCTCTTTCGCGTAAGCTCAACGAGCTCACCGACCTGATTGCCAGCTGCGCTCGCGACCGCGCCCCGTTCCGTCTGACGCACTTTGCTGAGGAACTCGCCGGCGACTTCCACAGCTTCTACGCTGCCTGCCAGGTTCTGCCGAGCGAGGGCCGTCCCCGTCGACCCCGAGCTTTCGCGCGCCCGTCTGGCGCTTGCGACGCCGTCCGCGTGACGCTCGCCCTGGTGCTCACCCTTGTTGGCGTTTCTGCTCCCGAGCAGATGTAAGCTGCGGGTCATTTGACCGTGTAGGTTCGGCTTTGCTGAGCCCTATAAGCCCGATCTCCATGCGGAGGTCGGGCTTTTTGCATAAACGCCGGCGTATTGACGAATTTGGGGCTGCTGGAAATACGAAACTATGCCGGTTTACTACGATGAATTGAGAAATGCCAACCACGCCGGCTTTTCGCTAAAAAGTGCAAGGCATCTACCTGCGGTTTTAGTTCAACAAGTTTCGGAGTGGTCGCGGTTGAGCGATTCATCGTAGTAAACCGCCATAGTTTTGGCGGAGGCAGTCAGATTTGTGGGCGGTAAACCAAAGAGTGTCCCTTTTGAATAGTCGTTTAAGAACGTCTCCAATGACTAAGTTGCAGGTGACGGCGGTTGTGTTACACTAACGCTGCGTATATGACGCAAATATCTCGATACAGATCAATGATGTCCGTCGGTATTTGACGGAGCTAGACTGTTTAGCCGCCCTGAAGGTTTATGCAGGGAGCATGTGATCACAGGGCTTGAAAAGAAAGTTGAGCAAACACTGTGTCTGATCAACAGCAAGAAAACGAAATAACGACGACGCAAGCCGCTCCCGCTGCACCGGTTGCGTCGGACCAGGTCGCGGCGCCCGCGCAAACCTCGGCTCCTGAGACGCCTAAGGCTGCAACGGTTGAGAAGGCCGTGCCTGCAACTGGTGAGGAGGCTGCTCCGGCAAAGCCCAAGCGCACGCGCCGCACGGCCAAGCCTGCCACTGACGGCGAGGAGGTCACCAAGCCCAAGCGCCGTACCACGCGCACGACGCGCGCCAAGCGCACCGTTGCAGCTGACTCCTCGGCGCCGATTTCCGATGAGGTCGCGCAGGCACGTGCGTTGGCGCAGATTAGCGAGGCTCAGGTGGTGCGTGCCCGCCGTCGTGCTGCCGAGCGCGAGGCCGCGGCTCTGACCGAGCTTGCAGCTCCGTCTGTGCCCGAGACGCCTGCCGCCGACCAACCGACCGAGAAGCCGGCACCGCGCACACGCCGTCTCACGGCTGCTAAAGCCGAGCAGGTTGCTGAACAGGCAGCCCACGAGCTCACTGAGCTTCGGTCCGTTCCGCGGCAGGGGAGGGCACATCGCCTGCTGAGCCCGCTGCGCCTGTCGAGGCCAGCGAAGTTCCCGTTGTCGATCCGGCTTTGCGCCCGCACCGTCGCGGTCGCAGCCCAAGGCCTTCGTCGAGGCAGAGAAGGCCGCAGCCGCAGCTGCAGCCGCTCGGGATGCTGCGGCGACCGCCGAGTCTGCAACCGCTGCCGATGCACCCGCCCAGGATGCTACGACTTCCGAGGCCGCTCCCGCCGATGTCGAGCCCGCCGACGTCCGTCCTGGTCGCAGCCATCGTACTGCTGCTAAGCGCACGTCCAAGGCCAAGGCTGCCAAGAAGGGTGCGTCCGAGGATTCCGCCGAGACGACCGCCGATGCATCGACTGATGCCGCCGAGCCCCAAGACGTCGAACAGCCTGCATCCGAGAAGCCCAAGCGCGGTCGCAAGAAGTCCGCTAAGGCCAAGGCGTCCGAGTATCAGGCTGATGCCGAAGCGCAGGTCGATTCTGGCGCCGAGGCCAATGAAGCCGCTGCGGCCAATGCCGACGCCGCCGCAACCGATGGCGCCGCGCCCGCCCGAGGGCGAAGACGGCGCTCGCCCCAACCGCCGTCAGCACAAGCGCAACGACGAGCGTAATGACCGCAACGACCGCAAGGACGAGCGCAACAACGATCGTCGCAACCGCCAGCGCGATCGCAAGCAGCGCAACAAGGAGCGCAACGCCGCCCCCACCGAGCCCACGCTTTCGCGCGAGGAACTCGCGGCCATGAAGGTCGCCGAGCTGCGCGAGAAGGCCAAGGAGTTCGAGATCGAGACGACCGGCAAGAAGAAGGCCGAGCTCGTCGAGGAGATCTACACCACTGCCGCGAAGGCCGAGGGCTTCCGCGACATCAAGGGTATCCTGCAGATTCGTCCGGACAGCTCCGGCATCATCCATGCCCACGGTTACATGAAGTCCAACGACGACGCCTTCGTCCCTGCCTACCTCATTCGCTCCGCGCGCCTGCGCACGGGCGACGTCATCGAAGGCTCGCTGCGTCCTTCGCGTGGTGGCGACAAGCGCGCCGGCCTCGCCAAAATCACGACCGTCAACGGTCTGGATCCCGAGCAGATTCGCAACCGTCCCAAGTTCGGCGACCTCACCCCGGTCTATCCCAACGAGCCGCTGCGCATGGAGCACGGCAAGGACTCCATTACCGGTCGCGCCATCGACATCGTGTCGCCGATCGGCAAGGGTCAGCGTGGCCTGATCGTGTCCCCGCCCAAGGCCGGCAAGACCACGATCCTTAAGAAGATCTGCCAGTCTATCTCGATTAACAACCCCGAGGTACACCTCATCTGCCTGCTCGTCGACGAGCGCCCCGAAGAGGTCACCGACATGCAGCGCTCCATTAAGGCGAGGTCGTGGCCTCCACCTTCGATATGCCCGCGGACAACCACACTCGCGTGGCCGAGCTCGTCATCGAGCGCGCCAAGCGCATCGTGGAACTGGGCGGCGATGTTGTAGTTGTGCTCGACTCCATCACGCGTCTTGCCCGCGCCTACAACTTGGCGGCGCCCGCCTCGGGCCGCATCCTTTCGGGCGGCGTCGATTCGGCGGCCCTGTATCCGCCCAAGCGCTTCCTGGGCGCAGCCCGTAATATCGAGAACGGTGGCTCGCTCACCATCCTCGCCTCCGCACTCATCGATACCGGCTCCAAGATGGACGAGGTCATTTTTGAGGAGTTCAAGGGTACCGGCAACATGGAGCTCAAGCTCGATCGCGACCTGGCCGATCGCCGCATTTTCCCGGCCATCGACCCGTTGCCTCGGGTACGCGCAACGAGGACCTGCTGGTCGACGAGCAGATGCGCCCGTTTGTCTTTGGTCTGCGTCGCATCCTCGCCGGCATGAACAATACCGAGCGCGCGGCCGCATCGTTTATCAAGGGTCTTAAGGGCACCAACACCAACCAGGAGTTCCTGGTGCGTTCGGCCAAAAAGCACAGCGACTACGAGCAGACGTTCTAGGTTGTCATCCACACGCAGCGATAGTCATCAATGCGATAAAGGGTCGGGGCTTTGAGCCTCGGCCCTTTTCCATATCGCCTATCCGCGCTTATTTTTGACCATAAGACTGGCAAGCAGCAGGTTTCCCGTTTCAATCCGACATCGTCGCTTGCAATCGACAGGGCGGTTTCGCATAATAGCTTTTAAGCTTCGCGACGGAAAACGCAGATGAAACGAACCATATACCGTTGCTTTGGGGCATAGCCCCGCTTCATCTTCTCTCGCGCAGCCAACTAAATGATGCGATTTGGGTGCTGGAAGATGGGGAGAGCTCATGGCTTCTTCTGATGCAACACAACGAGCAGTCCTTGCCGGACTTTCGTGCGGGATCGGCCTTGCCGCTCCCGTGGTTATGTATGCCGCGACGCTGCCGTTTTCGTCGGTGAACGAGACGGTCGTGGCGGGTGCGGTTCCCTTCGCCGTGGGCGCGGTGGCGGGCGTGGGTATCTATGCCGCCTCGCTGGGTATCTCCGAGTATCGTGCGCAGCGTGAAGAGCGTCTGTTCCAGCCCGATGCCATGGGCGGTGCCGCAAATCTCAATCAGCATCAAAGCGAGTTCAAGACAGCCTCGATTCCAGCCCAGCAGCAGGATGCGACTCCTTACGCTGCGGCTTCTGCTTCTCAGACTCAGGCGGAGCAGTCTACCTCGGCATTCCTTTCCGGCCTGACTGGTGCGTTCCAGCGCCGTCATGCCGATGATGGTGTCCCTACCATCGCTCGAGCCGCAGATGCTATGGACGAGGACGAGGCTTGGTCTATGATCGACAGCATGCTCGACGACGATTCGCCGGTGAGCTGCGACCCTGCACACTCGCGCGACGTCTATCAAGTCGCCATCGACGAGCTCACCAATGGCGGGCAGACCGGCTCCTTCAATCGCGACGACATCGCCGCCGCGGCGCGTGCCGTGTCGGGTTCCCAGGCCGCCCCTGCGGGCAGCACGGCGGCTTTCGTGGCACTCGTTGCCAACGCGGCAGCCAATAACGCCTACAGCGCTACCTCGGCGGACACGAACGCTTCTACCGATAATTCGTACGTTGATGAAGCCATGACCGCGGACGAGGAGGCCGATGCCGCCCGCCGTGCCGCCGAAAGCTCGCTTTGGGGCGCTCCTGCTCAGCAGCAGGCGGCTGAGGCTGCGCCGTACAACGCAAGCCTCGCCAGCATGCCTATCATCTCCGGTGCCGCGGACATCGATCTCGATGACCTCGATGAGCCAGCAGCCATCACCGCATCGATTGATGCCCAAGATCGCATCGACACCGGCGACCTTCCGGACGCCTCGCTCGAGGTTGATGTTCCCATGGCCGATTACTCGGGCCACGAGGACATGTGGGCCGCCGCCACCGCGATTCTGGATGAGATTGACGAGCCCGCTCCTGTTGCAGCGCCCGCTCCCGTCGCTGCTCCTCAGCCTGCTGCCCCCGCCTATGTCGCCGTCACAGCGCTGTGTTCCCCGAGGATACCGCCCGCATCTCGCGCGAGAGCATCGAGCGGGCCGAGGCTATTGCCGCCGGCATTATGGAAAATCGTCGTCACGAGCGCGTCAATCAGATCCTCGAGGAAGAGATCGAGCGCCTGCAGTCCTCTACCGCCAAGCGTACGGGCCGTGCCTATCTGAGCGTTATCGAGGGCGGTACCGCCAGCTTCGCGCCGCTCCGCGCGGAGGCATAACTTCTGCATGGTTAAGATCAATCGAAAATGGGCGGTCGTGACCTGCCTGATGGCGCTCTTGATCTGGGGCAATTCGCTGGTTCCCGGCTCGGGGTCGGGCTCGTTGAGCCTGACGGTCATGGAAGCTGTCCGCGGTTTCCTGCACGGCGTGGGACTTCCATATGAATGGGTGACCAACTTTGTTGTTCGCAAGTGCGCGCATTTTACCGAGTATATGGTGCTCGGCATCTTGGCAACTCATACCTTTGATTTTGAGGGCCGGCGCACCTTTGACGTGCTGCTGCCCACGGTGGTGTTCCTGCTGCTGATTCCCTCGATCGACGAGACGATTCAGCTCTTTGTGCCGGGACGCGCCGGCATGATCACCGATGTGATAATCGACTGCTGTGGAGCGGCAACAGGCGTTGTGCTCCGATATCTCTTACGGTCGCTGATATGCGCCAAAAAGGCCGTCTAGGACGTATTGTTTGGTCCTAGGCGGCCCTTTTTATTTGAGGGCTTATATGAGGTGTGGTGGCATCGTTCCGTAGGTCGGATTTGCCGGGCGCGCCATGCCCTGTGGGTGCGTCTGCTACTGAAGCGCCTGTGCGCCCAGGGCCAGGCAGCCCATAATGCCCTGCTTGCCCTCGAGGCTGTTGTTGACGATGTAGTTATCGATGTCGTTGACCTCGGGCGTGACGATATAGCCGTTGAGCATTTCGGCGCACTTCTTGCGCGCGAGCGGCACGATGGGGGTGTGGTCGGCCACGCCGCCACCGATGATGATCTTTTGCGGTGCGTAGCACAGCGTGTAGGTCATGAGCGCCTGTGCCAGATAGCCTGCGAGCAGGTCCATGGCCTCCGGGTCATCGGCCATGTCACCGGCGCTCTTGCCATCCCAGCGCTTTTTAACGCCGGGGCCTGCGATGAGGCCCTCTAGGCAGTTGTCGTGGAAGGGGCAGGCGCTATGCTCGCCGATGGTGTCGCGCGGGTCGCGCGCGACCAAGATGTGGCCGGCTTCGGGATGCATCATGCCGTGCACGAGCTTACCGCCCGAGAGCACGCCGGCGCCCACGCCGGTACCGATGGTCAGATACACAACGTCAGTGAGGCCCTGGGCGCAACCAAAGGTGACCTCGCCCAGGCAGGCGACGTTGACGTCGGTGTCGTAGCCGCAGGGAATATTGAGCTCGTTTTGGATGGTGCCCAGCAGGTCAAAGTAGCGCCATGCCGTTTTGGGCGTCTCCAGGATCTTGCCGTATTGGGGCGAGGCGGGGTTGACTGCGGTAGGGCCAAAGGCGCCAATGCCCAGCGCGGCGATGCCCTTGTCGGCAAACCATGCGTTGACGGCCTCAACGGTCTCCTGCGGGGTCGTGGTCGCGATCTGCTCACGCTCCAGGACCGTGCCGTCTGCATAGCCCGTGGCGCAGACCATCTTGGTGCCGCCGGCCTCGAGCGCTCCGATAAGCTGCTGTTCTGCCATAGTATTCCTCTCTCTGGGACGAGTTGCTCCGTGACTAAAGTATAGAGCTCTAAACCATTTAAGAAAGCGCTATAGAAAGAAGCCTCGCAACGCGGCGGGCGGTGCGAGGCTTCTTTGGTTGCTTTAGTTGCCGGGCCGTCCTTACCCGCGCGGCTTGATTTTATCACGTAGCGACTTGAGGTTCTCCAGTGCCGCGTTAAGCGTCTCGTCTCGCTTGGCAAAGTGGAAACGAATCAGATGGTTGACGGGCTCGCGGAAGAAGCTCGAGCCGGGCACTGCGCCCACGCCCACTTTAGACGCGAGGTCCTCACAGAATTCGAGGTCGCTGTCATAGCCAAACTCAGAGATGTCCATCATGACGTAGTAGGCGCCCTGCGGCACGTTATGCTCAAGACCGATACTGTCGAGTCCCTGGCAGAACAGGTCGCGTTTGGCGGTATAGAGGTCAAGGACCTCATCGTAATAGCTGTCGTCGAAGTTGAGGGCGGTGACGACAGCTTCCTGCAGGGGAGCGGCGGCACCCACGGTGAGGAAGTCGTGGACCTTCTTGATGCGCTCGGTGATCTCGGCAGGGGCGATGGTGTAGCCCAGGCGCCAGCCGGTGATGGAGTACGTCTTAGACAGCGAACTGCAGCTGATGGTTCGCTCGAACATGCCGGGCAGCGTGGCCATATAGACGTGCTCGTGGGGCGCGTAGACGATGTGCTCGTATACCTCGTCGGTAATGCAGTAGGCGTCGTACTTTTTGCAGAGGTCGGCGATAAAGGTGAGCTCCTCGCGCGTAAAGACCTTGCCGCAGGGGTTGGAAGGGTTGCACAGGACGATGGCCTTGGGGTCATTGTCGCGGAAGGCCGCCTCGAGTGTCTCGCGGTCAAAGTCGAATGTGGGCGGGTTGAGCGGCACGTAGATGGGCTCGGCACCTGAAAGGATTGTGTCGGCGCCGTAGTTCTCGTAGAACGGCGAGAAGATGACGACCTTGTCGCCGGGGTTGGTGACCGTCATCATGGCGGCCATCATGGCCTCGGTGGAGCCGCAGGTGACTACGATATTCTCGTTGGGGTTCACCGGCATGCCTGTAAAGTGCTCTTGTTTGGCGGCGAGCGCCTCGCGCATGGCCTGGGAGCCCCAGGTAATGGAGTACTGGTGATAGAGCGGCTTGGGGTCGCTGGCGATGGCGCTGAGCTATCGAGCAGCTGCGCCGGGGGATCGAAGTCGGGGAAGCCCTGCGAGAGATTGACAGCGCCGCACTTATTGGAGATGCGTGTCATGCGGCGGATGACCGAATCGGTAAATCTTGCCGTGCGGTTGGAGAGTTCTTTCAAGACGGTCCTTTCGAGGATTTGCAGTGGGGCAAGTTTACTCCCATGAAACCGGTGGGATTTGCTCGAAATGGTCTCGAAAAACTCTGGTTGATTTCCGATCTCAGCCGAACACATTGAGCGAATAGGCCATTCCCGCAGTTAGCCGAACGCCCCCGCGGCCCCTCCTGGGGTCCGGGGGCGCGTTTTCCCAGTTGAAGGAACGGTGGAGATGTGTTTCGATGGGTCCGGTGGCCATGCTCCGCCCGCCGCCTGGCACCTCTTCCCAGACTCAGCCGGACGGTCGGTCCGTCTATTCCGTTTTCGCCCTTAGGCTAGGCCAGCGGGGCATCGCCCCTCTCTGCGCGCGCCCTCTCGATGAGGCCCGGCGTCAGGTCGAGATCGACGAGCGCCACGTCCCCCACGCCGTAGGCGTCCAGCAGCGCCGCCGCGTCCTCCCCGAGCATCGC
>ENA-OQAA01001730-OQAA01001730.1-human-gut-metagenome-genome-assembly--contig:-NODE-1730-length-10185-cov-7.299165_pt1 | contig 10185 bp, 8 predicted proteins | sample MGYA00242489_ERZ504515 | MGnify/ENA primary metagenome ERZ504515 (study PRJEB26092, sample SAMD00036237) | human gut metagenome | host: Homo sapiens | study: EMG produced TPA metagenomics assembly of...
CGTACCGCCGTCGCGCAGCGACTCAAAATCGGCGCAACACAAAAAATCCTCTAGCGGAGCGACTTGGATTTTTTGTATGGAGCCTTTCTGCTTTGGGGTTACTAGGGCGAGCAGCCCCTAGTTCGTGCCTCCCGCGCCTCGAAAGTAGCGGGTGCTTTTCTGGTTCTCTTTTGGCACGCAAAAGAGAACGTACCCGGCGGTAATGCTTTTTACAAAAGGCATGAAACTTGATCCACGCGAAAACGCTCTGCGAGGGAAGCACATCTTTCTGGCTGCATACCCCGCCAACTGAATAATTTCAACAAAAAATAGCTGGAAAAATTGGATGCAAATTCTAAAATCCGTTCCCCACAAAGATATAAAACTGTGATATAATCATAAATAAGATAGAATACAGTGGAAGTCTGCCTGACTGTATGTCCGAGTAAAATCTGAGGAGGCGAATGCCCAATGGCACAGATCCGCTCCAAGCCCTTCGGTGTGACCAAACAGGGCGCAAATGTTACAGAGTACATCCTTTCCAACCCCGGCGGCCTGACGGTGAGCGTTCTGGACTACGGATGCATCATTAAAAACATCATCGTTCCGGCCAAGAACGGCCCGGTGGATGTCGTGCTGGGCCACGACACCATGGCAGATTATGAGGATGACTTCACGTCCTCCGGCAGCACCTGCTGCGGCGCGTTCGTGGGCCGCTATGCAAACCGCATCGAGAATGCCACCTTCAGCGTGGGCGGCAAGACCTACCAGCTGGAAGCCAACAACGGCCCCAACCACCTGCACGGCTGCTTCTCCCGTAAGCTGTACCGGGTGAAGGCCTTTGGCGACACCCTGCTGATGGAGGCCGAGAGCCCGGACGGCGAGGACGGCTTCCCCGGCAACCTGAAGCTGGCGGTGCGCTACACCCTCACCGAGGACAATACCTTCCGCATGGATTACCGCGTCTCTTCGGATGCGGATACCATCGTGAACCTCACGAACCACAGCTACTTCAACCTGAACGGTGAGGGCGATATTCTGGGCCAGAAGCTGCGCATCTATGCCTCCAACTATCTGGAAGGCAACAATCAGACCTGCCCCACCGGTGCCATTCTGCCGGTGGCAAACACCCCCATGGATTTTACCGAGGGAAAGCTCATTGGCCGGGATATCGATACCGGCTTTGCCCAGACCACCATGGTGGGCGGTGGCTACGACCACTGCTTTGTGATCGACCGCGCCCGCGGCTCCAGCCAGAGCATCTGCGCATGGGTCACCAGTGAAAAGACCGGCATCAGCATGAAGCTGTACACCACCCAGCCGGGCATCCAGTTGTACACCGGAAACTTTTTGCAGGACTGCCCCACCCCCGGCAAGGGCGGCGTGCCCATGCAGAAGTACGGCGGCTTTGCGCTGGAGACCCAGCACTACCCCTGCAGCCCTTCCCACCCGGAGTTCCCCACCACGGTGTTGCGGGCAGGCAAGGTGTTCCGCGCCACCACCACCCTGCGCTTTTTCACCGGCAAGCAGTGCGGAAAATTGTAAAAAATGATGCACCACACAAAAACGTCTGCTCTGGCAGACGTTTTTTGCGTGGCAGGAGGAGAACTCCCCCAGTCGCCTACGGCGACAACCCTCTCAGTCTGCTCCCGATGGTCGCAGCCAGCTCCCCCGAAGGGGGAGCTTTTTGGAATCTTCCGGTCAGCGCGAATAAAGCTCCCCCTTCGGGGGAGCTGGCAAAGCCGTCAGGCTTTGACGGAGGGAGTTTTCGCGCCATTTCTATGTTTTGCACAAACCGTGCCTTTTATCCATGACAAAATGCCAAAAAACGTTTTTAAATCAAAACCTCGAAAACAAAGATGCAACAAAAATTCATCTAAATAGAAGACGCATCCCTTGATTCTGAGCCATAAAAGCGGTATTCTTTAGGCAAGGCCGGGGAATGCCGGCATCAACTGTAATGTAAATGAGTGAGAGAGGTACTAGGCTATGGCAATTTTGGTTTCCGGCGGCGCCGGTTATATCGGCAGCCACACCTGCATCGAACTGTTGAACGCTGGCTACGACGTTGTTGTGGCAGATAACTATTATAATGCATCTCCGGTGGTGCTGGACCGCATCAAGCAGATCACCGGCAAGGACTTCCGCTTTTACAAGGCAGATATGACCAAGCACGAGGATGTGGAGCGCATCTTCTCTGAGTGCCCGGACATTACTGCTGTGATCCAGTTTGCAGCCTACAAGGCAGTGGGCGAGAGTGTTTCCAAGCCCATTGAATACTATTACAACAACCTCAACTGCACGCTGGTCATTCTGGACGTGATGCGCCATCACAACTGCCACAACTTCGTGTTCAGCTCTTCCGCAACCGTCTATGGCGACCCCGCCAGCGTGCCCATCACCGAGGACTTCCCCACCGGTGCCACCACCAACCCCTACGGCACGACCAAGGTGTTCACCGAGCGCATCCTGCAGGATGTGTGCAAGGCAGACCCCAGCCTGAACGTGGCCCTGCTGCGCTACTTCAACCCCATTGGTGCGCACAAGTCCGGCCTCATCGGCGAGGACCCCAACGGCATCCCCAATAACCTCATGCCCTATATCGCCAAGGTGGCCGTAGGCAAGCTGGAAAAGGTGCATGTCTTTGGCAACGACTATCCCACCCCGGACGGCACCGGCGTGCGCGACTACATCCACGTGGTGGATCTGGCCCGCGGCCATGTGTGCGCCATCAAGAAGCTGGAAACGAACTGCGGCCTGTTCATCTGCAATCTGGGCACTGGCAAGGGCTACAGCGTGCTGGATGTGATCCACGCCTTCTCCAAGGCCTGCGGTAAGGAGATCCCCTATGTGATCGACCCGCGCCGCCCCGGCGACATTGCCGAGTGCTATGCAGACCCCACCAAGGCAAAGAACGAGCTTGGCTGGGTGGCGGAATACGGCATCGAGGAAATGTGTGCCGACAGCTGGAACTGGCAGAAGAACAACCCCGATGGCTACCACACTGTGAAGTAACGTATCAAAACGGAGCACCGCATCTTCCCGCCTGAGAGGATGCGGTGCTTTTTTGTGTGCAAACTCCCTCCGTCAAAACCTGACGGTTTTGCCAGCTCCCTCGGAGAGGGAGCCTCTGGCGTGCCTGCAAGCTTTGCGTTTTAGCTGCAAACTTTCCCGCTATGCCAAAGGCCCCATCAGAGGGGGCTGTCTGCGCAGCAGACTGGGGGAGTTAAACCTTCACCATATTATCTATTGACAACCGCGCAAAGTTAGCCTATATTACTATTGTTAACACAAACTAACACACGTTGACAGTGGATAAAATGAGAAGGTCGATCTTATGACATTAAAAGAATTGCAGATCGGAAAAAGCGCTGTTGTGGATACCGTCGGCGGCAGCGGCGCACTGCGCCAGCATTTTCTGGATATGGGCCTGATCCCGGGGGCGGAGGTCACGCTGGTCAAGCTGGCACCCATGGGCGACCCCATGGAGCTGCGCATCCATGGCTATGAGCTGACCCTCCGGCTGGACGATGCCGCGCAGATCGGCATCACCCCCACCGAAAAGGCCCCGGCAATATCGGCGGCTCCGGCAGATGATAAAATGGTGGATCACCCCGGCCTTGGCGAGGGCGGCAAATACCACATTAAAAAGGGGGAGAATCCCCTGCCCGAGGACAGGACCCTCACCTTTGCGCTGGCTGGCAACCAGAACTGCGGTAAGACCACCCTGTTCAACCAGCTCACCGGTTCCAACCAGCATGTGGGCAATTTCCCGGGCGTGACGGTGGACCGCAAGAGCGGTGCCATCAAGGGCCACCCGGAGACTGAGGTCACCGACCTGCCGGGCATCTACTCCATGTCCCCCTATTCCAGCGAGGAGATCGTCACCCGCCAATTCATCATCGGCGAAAAGCCCACCGGCATCATCAACATCGTGGATGCCACCAACATCGAGCGCAACCTCTACCTGACAATGCAGCTTATGGAGCTGGACACCCCCATGGTGCTGGCGCTGAACATGATGGACGAGGTGCGCGGCAACGGCGGCACGGTGCGCATCAACAAGATGGAGGCCATGCTGGGCATTCCGGTCGTTCCCATTTCCGCCGCCAAGAATGAGGGCGTGGATGAGCTGGTAGACCATGCCTTCATGTGGCAAAGTATCAGGAGCGGCCCGGCCGCATGGATTTCTGCAGTGAGGACGACCACGGCGGCGCGGTGCACCGCTGCATCCACGGCATCATCCACCTGATCGAGGACCACGCTAAGGCGGCGGGCATTCCGGTGCGGTTTGCCGCCACCAAGCTGGTGGAGGGCGACCAGCGCATTGAGGAAGCCCTGAAGCTGGATCAGAACGAAAAAGAGATGATCGAGCATATCATCGTGCAGATGGAGCAGGAGCGCGGGCTGGACCGCGCCGCCGCCATTGCGGATATGCGGTTCTCCTTCATTCAGGAGCTGGTAGCCAAGACGGTGGTCAAGCCCCACGAAAGCAAAGAGCAGCTGCGCTCCAACCGCATCGACAAATTCCTCACCGGCAAGTACACCGCCATCCCGGCCTTTATCGCCATCATGGGTCTGGTGTTCTTCCTCACCTTCAACGTCATCGGCCTGTTCTTCCAGAACCTGATGGAAACGGGCATCGACGCCCTGACCGGCATCGTGGACACGGCGCTTACCAACTGGAACGTCAATGCGGCGGTGCACTCCTTGCTCATCGACGGCATCTTTACCGGCGTGGGCAGCGTGCTGAGCTTTCTGCCCATCATCGTGGTGCTGTTCTTCTTCCTCTCCATGCTGGAGGATACCGGTTACATGGCCCGCGTGGCCTTTGTGATGGATAAGCTGCTGCGCCGCATCGGCCTTTCGGGCCGCAGCATCGTGCCCATGCTCATCGGCTTTGGCTGCACCGTGCCCGGCGTCATGGCAAGCCGTACCCTGCCCTCGGAGCGCGACCGCAAAATGACCATCCTGCTCACCCCGTTCATGAGCTGCTCGGCAAAGCTGCCCATCTACAGCCTGTTTGCGGCGGCGTTCTTCCCGCAGTATGCGGGCCTTGTGATGGTGCTGCTGTACTTTACCGGCATCGTGGTGGGCGTGCTGGCGGCACTGCTGCTCAAGAGCACGGTGTTCAAGGGCGAGGCGGTGCCCTTTGTCATGGAGCTGCCCAACTACCGCCTGCCCGGCCTGAAAAACGTGGCACAGCTGCTGTGGGAAAAGGCCCGGGACTTTTTGCAGAAGGCCTTCACGGTGATCTTTGCGGCCACCATCGTCATCTGGTTTTTGCAGAACTTTGACCTGCAGCTGCGGTTGACCGCCGACCCGCAGGCCAGCATCCTTGCCCGCATCGCGGGCGACATCGCCCCGCTGTTCGGGCCTTTGGGCTTTGCGGACTGGCGCATCTCCACCGCCTCATCACCGGCTTCATGGCAAAGGAGAGCGTGGTGTCCTCGCTACTCATCCTCTTTGGCTCCGAAGTTGCGCTGTCGGCGGCCCTCACCCCGGCGCAGGCGGCTCCCCTGCTGGTGTTCTGCCTGCTGTACACCCCCTGCATCGCGGCAGTGGCCTCGGTCAAGCGGGAGCTGGGCAACAAGTGGGCGGTCATCATGGTGGTGAACCAGTGCGCCGTGGCATGGCTGTGCGCTTTGCTGGTGCGTCTGGCGGCTGTGGCGCTGTTCTGAGAAAAACGATTGGAATGCGCTCCGCGCTGCTCTGCGCATATTCAGCGGAAAAATTACTTATAATAGAGCAATGCCGGGCGGTCTGCGGACCGCCCGGCATTGCGTTTTCACGGGTGGGGTCGTGGAGGAAAACAGCATCTGCCGCGCTGATTTCCTGCGGAAACAGCCGCGCGGCGGGAAGAACCCTCTCAGGCTCACTGCGTTCGCCAGCTCCCCCGAAGGGGGAGCTTTATTTGTGCTAACCGGAAGATGACAAAAAGCTCCCCCTTCGGGGGAGCTGGCGCGGCGTAAGCCGCGACTGAGGGAGTTCCCCCCTTGACAACTCCCCTCATCTGCACTATAATACTTCAAAAATGAATCATTCAAAGATGAAAGGACAGACCTGCTGTGAACCCGAATATCGAATTTTCCATCAAGACCGCGCAGGCGTACAATGCCGTCTGCAAGCCGCTGTGTCAGGAGCTTGGCCTGTCGCAGACGGCGCTGGACATCCTGCTGTTCCTCGCCAACAACCCGGACTATAAAACGGCCCGGGACATCGTGGAGGTGCGGCATATCAAGGCGAACCTCGTCTCCATGAATGTGGATAGGCTGGTGCAGGAAGGGTATCTGGAACGGTACGCTGTGGTCGGCGACCGCCGCAAAACGAAGCTTCTCTGCACCGGCAAGGCAGACCCGATCATCCGCAAGGGGCGTGTGGTGCAGAATGCCTTTTTCAAGCGCCTGCTGGACCATGTGGAGCCGGCCGATCAGGAGGTCTTTTTCCGGACCATGGAGCTGATCGGGAAAAATCTGGACGAAATTATAAAGGAGAACGCATAAAATGAACGTGTTGTTTACGGTTCTTGTCACCTTTTTTGCCGGCATGGGGGCCGGCCTTGGCACCGGCTTTGCCGGTATGAGCGCGGCGGCGGTCATCAGCCCCATGCTCATCACCTTCCTGCACATGGACCCCTATATGGCGGTGGGCATCGCCCTTTCTTCGGATGTGCTGGCCAGCGCCGTTTCGGCCTATACCTACCACAAAAACAAGAACCTGGATATCAAAAACGGCCTGATCATGATGGCCAGCGTGCTGGTGTTCACGGTGGTGGGCAGCTGGGTGGCCAGCAGAATGCCCGCTGCCACCATGGGCGGCTTCTCGGTGTTCATGACCTTCCTGCTGGGCATCAAGTTCATTGTGCGCCCGGTCATGACGACCAAGGAAGCTATGCAGGGTGTCAGCGCCAAAAAGCGTGCCATCCAGTCCATCGTGTGCGGTGTGATCATCGGCTTCATCTGCGGCTTCATCGGCGCAGGTGGCGGCATGATGATGCTGCTCATCCTCACCAGTGTGCTGGGCTACGAGCTGAAGACCGCCGTGGGCACCAGCGTGTTCATTATGACCTTCACCGCCCTGACCGGTGCTGTCTCCCACTTCATGATCGGCGGTGCGCCCAATTGGTTCGTCTGGGCGCTGTGCGTGGTGTTCACCCTGCTGTGGGCGCGCATTGCCGCTGTGTTTGCCAATAAGGCAGACCCCAAGACCCTGAACCGTGCCACTGGTATTGTGCTGGTGGTGCTGGGCGTGGTCATTATGGGCTTCAACCTTCTGAGCTGATATCCCCTGCCCTTCAAATGAAAAAAGAAAGCCCGTGCAGCCGGAAACTGCACGGGCTTTCTCTGTATCAGAACTTACTTTTCTTCAATGGTGGAGTGCTCGATTACCCAGTCGGCAGCCTTGCGGATGCCCTCGTTGCGGCGCATGGCGGGAATATCGGATTTTTCCTTGATCTCTTCCAGCGTCTTTTTGGCGCGCTCTGCACGAGCGGCCAGAGCCTTATCGATATCTTCCTCGGTGGGTACCAGATTTTCCTGCTGCGCGATCTGCAGCAGAGCCATGTGCACACGGGCGGTCTTCTCGGCAGAAGAGCGCACCTTGGCGGTAAAGCTCTCGCGGGTCTCGTGGATCTGGCTCAGGTAGCGATCCAGGCTCAGGCGCTGCATCTGCAGCTGCTGCTGGATCTGCTCCATCTGCTGCTGGTAGGTGGTCTCCACCAGAACACTGGGCAGTTCGCCCTCAGAAGCATCGGCCAGCTGGGTCAGGATCTGATCCTTGGCACGGTTCAGCGCACCGGCATGCTTTCCGTCGTGCAGCTGCTGCTTGACCTGTGCACGCAGCTCGTCCATGGTGTCCACATTGGCAACCTTCTTGGCAAAGTCGCTGTTCAGAGCAGGGATCTGGCGCACGCATACGTCGATCAGCTTGATTTTGAACACGACGGGTTTACCGGCCAGATCCTTTGCGTGGTAACGGTTCGGGAAGGTGACGAAGATCTCGAATTCCTCGCCTGCCTTGTGGCCCAGAATGCCCTCTTCAAAGCCGGGGATCATGCGGCCGCTGCCCAGCTGGACGGCCTGGTTCTTTGCGGTGCCGCCCTGGAAGGGCTTGCCCTCCAGCAGACCTTCGTAATCGATATGTACGATGTTGCCCTTTACGGCCGGACCCTTGTGCGGCACCAGCTCAGCGGCAGCAGTGCGGCGGCGCTCCAGCACATTGTCGATCTCCTTGTCGGTCACTTCCGGGGTGACGCACTCGGCGATAAAGCCGGTGGTCTTGGTCAGGTTCAGCTCAGGCTGCAGGGCAACCGTGGCAGTGGCCACAAAGCCCTCGTCCTTTTTCACGCTCACAAGATCGTACACAGGATTGTCAACAGCCACAAAGCCATGCTCTGCCATGGCGGCATCATACAGCGCGGGCACGTCCTTGTCCATCAGGTCGTTGATGGCATCGTACCAGAAGGTGTGCTCGCCGCGGTCAGCCTCGATTTGTGCGCGATCCGCTTCGCCCTTCTTGAAGCCGCGGATCGTATAGGAGGCGCGGGTGCGTTCGTAAACGGCGTTGGATGCAGCTTCCAGCTCTTCGGGGCTGGCGCTGAAGGTCATTTTGCAGACACTCTTTTCGGGAGTTTCCACGCTTACCAGTTTCATAGGATCTACCTCCGTGGTGTCTCGCTGCAGAGAAAACCCGGCGGCGCAGCCTCCACGCGGTGCTGCCCGCAAAGCTCCTGTACCCCTGCACGGACACAGATTAAAAACATATAGTAAGGCTATTATAGCACAAGAACGACAAAAACGATACAAGAAAAATCATAAAAAATGCTGCTTTTTGAAAAAGACAAAAATATTTGCAAAAAACGGTTGACAAAACCCAGTCTGAGTGATAAAATACATCATGTTCCGAACGGAACGTATGCGTTGGTAGCTCAGCTGGATAGAGTGACTGACTACGAATCAGTAGGCCGGGGGTTCGAGTCCCTTCCATCGCACCAGAAAATGCCGTGAAATCGAAAGATTTCATGGCTTTTTTGTTTTTCTGGCAGAGGTTGCACACACTTGCACACTTTCTGCACACTTTACAAAAAAGCCATGAACTCTTTGCATCGCTTGCACAGCGTGTATTTCGTTGCACAAAAAAGAATCTTTTACGCGAAGAGCACCCGCGTCAGCTCGCGGCGTTCCTCTGCGTCCATCTGCCGGATGCTTCAAGGATCATTTTGCCTGTGATTTTTGTTGCCGCCGGCATTTTGTTTTCCGGGGACGCCTGCGGCACTGCTCCTGCTGTGTCCTGCCGGTAGAAGTCGGCTTCGATCTTCTCTGCCAGCTCCAACCGAGGCCTGTCCTGCGTGTGAGCGTAGGTGTCCATCAGGACGGTAGCAGTTGCATGACCTGTGTTGCCCTGCACCGATTTGAAGTCGCCGCCAGACTGCAACAGCTGATAGGTGGCACTGGAGTGTCGCAGACCATGAAACACGATCTTCTCAAACTCCGGGTGCTCTGCTCTCCACTGGCGATACCACTTGGTCAGAACGTCCGGGGCAATGGGTAAGCGTCTGGTAAGCGGAACAGCTGACCGCAGTTGCTGTACTTTTCCGGGGCGTTCTGTTCGTCCTGCTTCATCTTGTCGAGCCATGCCAGAAGTTCCTCTTTCAGCGGTTTCGTCATATACAGGACACGGTTGGACTTCTTGGTTTTGGTCTTTTTCAGAATCAGCGAGGACTTGCTCCCTTCCCGTCTGTCCGGGAAGGTGTGGTAAATCTGGCTGGGGTCGATCTTGGACAAGGCTTCCTTGTTGGCGCGCTGCATTGCCTTGTTCACCGTGATAGCTCCACGACCATCGGCGGCATCGAAGTCGAGGTCTCCCGGCTGTAAGCCGAGGATCTCACCCTCTCGCAGGGAGAGAATCATGCTCAGATGCACCGCCAGATGGAGGGCGGGGTTCTCAATAGTCTGCAACGCTGCCAGCATGGTGCGCTCATCCCAGATCGTGCGCTCCTCGGTGTTGACCTTGGGGGCTTCACGAGGGGTAGGCGATTTGTGAATCAAATCCCAGTCAACAGCATACGAAAAGGCGGTCTTCAGGAGTGTGTGGACTTCGTGAATGGTCGTGCTGGACAGCAGCCGCTTCTTCTGGTTTTCCGTAAGCTCCTGCTTCTCGCCGTGAACGTACTGACCGCATGGGGTCTGGCTCAGCGTGGCGTAGAAC
>ENA-OQAA01001732-OQAA01001732.1-human-gut-metagenome-genome-assembly--contig:-NODE-1732-length-10179-cov-2.327895_pt1 | contig 10179 bp, 13 predicted proteins | sample MGYA00242489_ERZ504515 | MGnify/ENA primary metagenome ERZ504515 (study PRJEB26092, sample SAMD00036237) | human gut metagenome | host: Homo sapiens | study: EMG produced TPA metagenomics assembly of...
TAATAGGTCAACCCGTTGTCCAGCTTACCGATACGTACATCCTGATCGATAGGAATAGGCGGCAGTTGTTGCGCAGATATCTGTTGGAAGTTGCAGCATACGATTAATGCGGCAATCCATAAGTTACGTAATAAATGTTTCATCATTATTTGATTTTAAAATGTTTTGCCTTATCTGTCGAAGTGATAAATAATAAATCACAAAAGAGTCTTGTTTTTTATTTGATTGCTTCCCGGATACGTTACTAATCTGGTTAAAAGTCCTTCCAGTAAATCCAGTTTCAGCATATTGGCACCGTCACTTTTGGCTACGGCAGGATTTTCGTGTGTTTCGATGAACAAACCGTCTGCGCCTACTGCGATGCCTGCCTTTGCTATGGTTTCAATCAGTTGCGGCATACCGCCTGTACGCCGCTGGTTTGGTTGGGTTGTTGCAGGGAGTGGGTGACGTCCAGTATGACGGGGAAGCCGAAGGTTTGCATTTCCGGTATTCCGCGATAGTCTACTACGAGGTCTTGATAGCCGAAGGTTGTCCCGCGTTCGGTAATCATCACGTTCTTATTGCCGGCTTCCACCACCTTGTCTGCAGCGAATTGCATGGCAAGCGGAGAGAGGAACTGTCCTTTCTTTATATTGACGGTCTTGCCGGTCTTGGCTGCGGCTACCAGCAGGTCGGTTTGTCTGCAAAGGAAAGCAGGGATTTGCAGAATATCTACATATTCGGCTGCCATGGCAGCTTCTTCGGCGGCATGGATGTCTGTTACGGTGGGTACTCCGAATGTGTCGTGCACTTTTTTTAGGATTTTCAGGGCTTTTTCATCACCTATACCCATGAAAGAGTCCAGACGCGAGCGGTTGGCTTTACGGTACGAGCCTTTGAATACGTAAGGAATCTGCAGTTTGTCGGTAATAGCTACTACGCGTTCGGCAATGCGCATTGCCATGTCTTCTCCTTCAATAACACAAGGACCTGCCAGCAGAAAGAAGTTTCCAGCAGGATTATTTTTCAGTTCAATCATACGTTTTTTTTGAATTATGAGTTATGGATTACGAGCTATGAAAAGTTCATATCTCAGTTGGGTATAATCAATGTTATCGCTTCGTGCAGCACACCGATGTCCAATGGAAAATGCCGGTCGAGAATACGTCCGTCCAAATCGACGGAAGCATTTTGTGCACGTAATACCTTTATCTTTTGGGTACGGTAGGGTTTTACCACTTTATGGTTTAGAATCCGTCCTTCCATCAACATCCATATTCCCGAAAAGAGTTGCAACAGTTCGGGGCGGTAGATAACCGATACATCCAGCCAGCCATTGTAAGGTACTGCACTGGGTGCCTGTCCGTATCCCCATGCACTGCCTATGCACACCGTCATAATGCGCCCGCGTATATGCTCGCCGTTTATTTTAAGGTGCATACGATATAATTTCCGCTCAAAAATCAAGGAGATGAATGCCATAAAATAAGAAAGGAACTTTACCCCCCAGAAGCGCTTGCATTGGTCGGTGATTTTTACAATGCGGGCTCCAAGACCGATATTGATGGCATTCAGGAAATAGCGGGTCATGTGTTTTTGGCCGTCATAGTAATAACATGTGCCGACATCTATTTTACGGCGTCGGTTATTTATGATACAATCTACGGCTTCCTTGTATTCCGAACTCATTTCCCAATATTTGGCAAAGTCATTGCCGATGCCATTGGGGATAATGCCGATAGCAATGTTTTCTTTATCTTCCGCGTTGGAAAGCATTATGCCGTTGATTGCATCGTTCAGTGCACCGTCACCTCCTACAACGACAATGGTGCGGTAACCGTTGTTGGCAAGTATGCCTGCCAAACGTTCTACGGAGCCGAACCCTTCGGACTGCACATAGTCGTAAGACACGCCTTTGCTGTCCATATATGCTTTAATCTCTTTCCACCGTTTCTGCACTTTGCGCGTTCCGGCTTTGGGGTTATAGATTACGCCCCATTTATCGGGTTCTACACTCATATATCCGTTTCTTTCAATCGGTCTAACATTTTCATAAATCTGCCGCTTAAGCGGTGTTGCCGTCAAAGATACTAAATCTCTTTGAGTTTTGACTTTACAAAAGCTATCTTTTCTTCCATGGGCCACCGGGCGTCCATCCAATGGATAGTAAAGCCTCGTCTTTCCATCCCCCGGAACCAGGTCATCTGGCGTTTGGCAAATTGGTGGATGGCTATTTCCAGTTGGGTGAACATTTCATCATAGGTCAGCTTGCCCATGACGTAAAGTGTCAGATACTTGTATTCCAGTCCGTAGTAAATGAGGTCGTCGGGACAAATGCCTGAATCTATCAGCCGGCGTACTTCATCTACCATTCCTTCGTCCAGTCGTTGCGCAGGCGACGGGTAATTTTCTCACGCCGAAGTTCCCGGTCTATGTCTACGCCGATGATGAGGCTGTTCAGTTGTGGGAATGAGCGTGCGTCTATCGGAGTATGAGCATAATATTCTTCGATTTCAATGGCTCGGATGGCCCGTTTCACCGTATCCACATCCGTTGTATTGTGCAGGCTCTTATAGGTTTGCAATATTTCGGTAAGCTCTTCCAGTGATTTATTTGCCAGGCGGTTGCGCAATTCCGGATTCTCGGGTACAGGCAGTAGTTTGTATCCCTTGAGTACGGATTCCAAATACATTCCCGTTCCGCCGCATACAATGGGCAGGCAGCCTTTTTGTTTAATGCTTTCATAGGCGGTTAGGAAATCGCGTTGGTATTCAAATACATTGTATTTATATCCCGGGTCGGCTATATCAATAAGGTGGTAAGGTACTTGTCTTCCGTTTACAATGTAGTCGGCCAGGTCTTTTCCTGTACCGAGATCCATGCTCCGGTATATTTGCCGGGAGTCGGCACTGATGATTTCCGTATTGAGTTCTGCTGCCAACGCGGCGGCAAATGGAGTTTTGCCGGATGCTGTAGGGCCTAATATGGCGATTAAATCATAGTCAGGCATATACTAAGTATTTGTAATTCGTTTACAAAGATAATGCAATTTGCGGGTAGATAAAAAGAACCGGTTCATTTTATTCTATGAGGATATAATTTCTCTTTACATTTAAAGCGTGTATCTGAAAAAGGAAGTAAAAAAAACGTCCTTCTTCTTAAAAGGTGTTATAAAACATATCTTTTCCTTTGGATAATTTGCAGATTTAGCAAATGTCCGTATCTTTGCAATGTGTTTTTCATAGTATTAGATTTAAGGTTAACAAAGGTTGGAGTACAGCGGTACTCCTTTTTTTTGCTCTATACTTTCCTTATGCTGTTCTGGAAAGACGGAATGAGTGGTATTGGGACAACCTTTGGATGAGGCTGTCAAAGTTACGCTGGATTACAAAGTTCCCGTAACGGCAGCCATCTTTATTGTTCCTTGCAGAAAAAATGGAATAGACAAACTGTTTTAACAGTTGAAACAGTTATCTTTCCCAAAAAATACGGAATGAACCGCCGCCTCGGTAATATCGGTTTGAAAGCAGAAAGGATGCTAAAAAGTTCTTGACTATTGAGTGTGCGAGGCAGGGTGTGCGTATTCCTTTTCAAAACGAAGTAGATATTTTCCGTAGCCGTAAAGAACGCGGCGGAGAGAAGATGCGCGATTTGAAAGAGGCAGTGACAAATGAATTCATTAGCAATGTAAGCGTAAAATAACCCAAGCTCAACCGGCAAATAATGGTACATTTGTCATCACTCGTCACTTTTGACTTCAATTAGCTGATTATATGGTAGTTGTACGGTTATAAGACACCTTATAACGTGATGACCAAATATCGGTCGTCACCGCTTTTGGGGTACATTCCGTTGCCTTTTACTCCGTAATGCGTTGATTAACAGCTTTTACATCTGCCTTGTGCCTCCCTTATTTCAATATTGTTAAAATACCTTTCTCCATCGGTAGATTGAGGTCGTCCGGCGTATTGTCCTGCATAAGTCCGTAATTCCGCTGTAATTCTTGCGCGTAAATTCGGATATTCTCCACGGGCTGTTCGGGGAAAGCCGGAAGATAAACAGCGCTTTGCTTCGTTGTTTTTGTTTGTCCGGACTCTGCAAAATACCGTTATGCTTATGGTAAAACCCCGTTTTGCAGTTGCAGGCCCGGCGGTTGCCGGTTGCGGGCTGTCGGGCCCGCATATGCAGGCTCTTCGGCCCGCAACTGCAAAAACGAAGTTTTACACCTTATAAAGGCATAAAATCCATGAGGGAAAGCGGGATTTTCAACGGTTTGTTTTCTGATTATTCCCGGTTGTTTCAGGGGTGGACACGAGGGATAAATCTCAAAACAAGAGGGGATTGCTTGCTTTCAGTCTGCTTTGATACGTACTTTGTGGAGCCTGAGAGATAGCTGCACCTGCAATATAAGTCACCGGTCCGCTTATCTTCCTTTCCAAATACTCATGATTTTTCTGCGTATCATTACAATATTCAAAGAAGATACTGCGAGGCATAGCAGGCAACCTGCTGTCCAGCATGGGAGCAGTGTCCCCGTCTCCAGTTGCGGAAAGAGCGTGCCGATAATTTCCGTATAGTAACTGCGCACCCATGCCACTCCGCCGACAGACAATATCAGTACCGCCAGATTCAAGCCGCAGGTCAGGATATTGTAGGGAAGCGCCACACGATTGGGCTATAGCCTATCAGAAGCAGGTTTTCCAATTTTACGGTATTCTTTTGCAACAGCAGGAAGATACTTAACATCAGGATATAAAAGGATAAAATGCTGATGAATAATCCTACTCCCATGACGATACCGGTGATGAGGCGCAGGAAATGCGTCGTTTTTCCGGCATCCAGCCCGTCGCCTTCGGGTTCATAGTGCTGCTGTTGGAAATAGTCGCTGACGGCTGTGTCGGCAGGGTTCTTCACCTCGACGATGAGGCGGGAAGGCCGGGCTTCTTTGCCGGGGGCGAAACGTTGGTTTGCCCAGTCCATGAATGCTTGGGGAACAAGAATTGTATTCAGGCGGTTGGAGAACCCCACAATCTTACCTTTGAACTGCTCTGCAAGTCCGTTGCCCCGTAGCATGATGTCCATCTGTATCAGGCTCATGAGGCCTTCGGAGAGTTTCGGCAGGTTACGGCTTTGTGCAAATCCGAAGTTATACAGATTCAGGTAATTGCGGGGAATGATGATGGGAATGACTTGGGCGGACTCGTCAAAATGCCAGTTATCCAGGCTGACATCTACATATTCGTCGGGTACGGACTCGAAAAACATTTCGGTGGAAAGATGTATTCCGGCTTCCTGCATGCCTAAGCCTGCGGATACTTTAAACAAGGAAGGGGTGAAGGCGCCCACGCTTTCGGTGAAAGACTGTTCTTTCATCTCTTCGATTTCCTTGGGGGAGAAGGTGTTGCTTCTTCCGGTAAAACTGCCGAGTGCGCTGATTTTCTTTGTGGCGATGATATATTCTTTTTCATGAAGCTGTCTCCCTGCGTGAAAACGGGGAGTACATCCCGGTAGAATTGTATGCTCAGTAATACAATCAGCATGCCGAAGAGGTTGGCGAGGAAAAAGCCGGTCAACTGGCCTATACTGATATGTTGGCGGAGAAGTTTCCAAACAAGTCTGTTCATGGTGCGGATAATGGTTTATGCGTTATAGGCGGAAGGTTTCATCGTATTCGAGCTCCAGGTGCTTCCCGATGGATGTGACAATAATGCCTGCTCCCTGCTTGCCCGCCTCTTCCATGAGCAACCGGCTCATTATAGCACTGTTGTCGTTGTCCAGGTGGCTGATGGGTTCGTCCAGGAAGATAAAGTCGAACGGCTGGCAAAGGCTGCGGATAAAGCGACGCGTTGCTGCTGCCCGAAGGAAAGCTTGCCGGCTCTTTCGTCGGTTTTGTCGGGAATGCCGGTTGCTTCGAAAAGGGCGAGAATTTCTTTTTTCTTCTTATGGTTGGTCAGGCGGTTCTTTAACAAGACGTTCTCAAGAGCGGTCAGCTCGGGGAAGATACGCAGTTCCTGGAAAAGGATGCTGAGCGAATGTTTCCTTACATCTGCCATTCGCCGACGGAGAATGAGCGGATGTTGCGTCCGTCGAAACTGATGATGCCCTGATAGTCGCGCCGATACCCGTAGATATAGCTGCACAGGGAGGATTTTCCGGTGCCGGAGGAAGCCTCTATCAGATAGCGCTTTCCTTTGTCGAACACGATGTCCTGATGCCACACCTGTGAAATGACGGTGTCACGGCCGGCAAAGACCTGGGGCAGGGTATGCTGTAAATGAATGTGGTCCATTACTTATGATTTACAAATTACGCATTGCGTGCTGAATATAAATCGCTGAATGCCAGCTGCCGGTTACATCCCTATGAACAACTTGGCAAAGTCGGTAAGCTGTTTCAGGGCATTCTCGTTCTTTTCGTTCAGAACGACCGTAAGTTGGTCCGGTTCTTGTCTCCCCGCAGGTTCAGCTCTTCTATTTTCATAATCAGTTGATAGAGGATGTTGACTTCCGGTTCGTTCGGAGCATATTCCATAAGCACCCGCAGGTTGCTTAAAGTAAGCAATTCGTTGCTGGTCAATGAAATGTTGAAGGCTCGTCCGTGCATCATGTTCAGCATGGCCTGTTGCAGCTCCCGCGAATTTTGAGGGTGGAAAGGCTGGTTGCTTTCTTTTGGTATTTCCTTTGAAATCGGCGTTTTGCAGGGTAGCGTATATACGTCCGTTTTCAAACAGGACATAACCCAACAGTTGCGTGCCGTGCGGCCAGGTCAGTACACCGCGAACGTCCATGGGGAGGGCATCGGGAGTTGCCAGCAGGCGTATGTCTCCTTTTTGCTGCATCATCGGGGTGAAGTATTTGCCGGTGCGGATGCTTTTGTCGGCAGGTTGTTGCATGAGGGCGGTGATGGCGGGTTGCAGCTTCTTCAACTGTTCCGTACTGCCGCCGTAAACTCCCAGCAGAGTGCCGTCGTTGTAGGCAAGCAGTACTCCTGCGTCTTTTATTTCAACGCTCCGGTAACCGCCGGCTTCGACCGGGGCGGTGCACAACTGTTCCTGGGCAAGCAGCCGGAGCATGGCTTCAAACTTCTTTAAATCGGCAATTTTCAGGGTGATTGCCGTGTTGTGCAGCGTAGGGGCTTCGAATACGTAGAGCGGAGCGTTCCAGTCTATCCCGCTTTCGGCAGGGTCTTTCAGAAGAGTTTCCGCCTCTTGTTTCAGGTTGGCGCTCCCGCTTCAAGGAGCAACCCCAGGAACTTCTGCAAGGTGGCCCGGCTGTCTGAGGTATTCAATCCGGCTTTATCGACGATGCTTTTTAGGTCGAATGCCGCCACTTCTGTGGCATTGGCGGGGATTACATGCGTGTATTCTGTTTTTTGCCCGGTTTCGCTGCATGAGCTCAGGCATAGCACTGTTAATAAAACCGGCAGCAAATAGAAGGAAATACTCTTTCTCATATCGTATTATTGGTTTTGTAGATTCAATATGTGGCAGGCTACGAGTGCCGCCGTTTCAGTGCGCAGTCGGGAACGGCCGAGGCTGATGGGCTCGAATCCGTTTTCAATGGCCTGTTTCACCTCTTCTTCACTGAAGTCGCCTTCCGGTCCGATAAGCACCAGCGCGTCTTCTCCTTTACGGACAACATCTTTCAATAAAGGTTTTTCTCCTTCGTAACAATGCGCGATGAATTTACGGCCTTCGAAAGGCTGGCTGATGAACCGGTTGAAGTCGGTCATTCCGTTCAGGCGGGGCAGGCGTGCTTTCAGCGACTGCTTGATGGCGGATACCAGTATCTTGGCAATGCGCTCCGTTTTGATTATTTTACGTTCGGAAAAACGGCAGTTCAGGAAGGTCAGTTCGTCAAAGCCTATTTCGGTGGCTTTCTCTGCAAACCATTCCGTGCGGTCCATATTCTTGGTGGGAGCCATTGCAATGTGCAGGTGTCCGCTCCATAAAGGCGCTTGGGGGATGGTTTCAAGTATGTTGACAAGGCAACGCTTGGTCGTGGCGGTACTGATTTCCGCACGGTAGAAGTTGCCTTTGCCGTCGGTCAGTGTTACCTCGTCGCCTGTTTGCAGCCGCAGTACGCGGACTGCGTGAGCGGCTTCTTCTTCGGGCAGTTCGGCTTGCGATTGTATGTCGGGGGTGTAGAATACGTGCATGATTGTTTATGGTTTCTTATGCTGGTTGATAATATCCCTTAGTTGTGCAGCCCGTTCGTAGTCTTCTGCGTCTATGGCGTTTTGAAGGGCTTCCTTTAATTGTTTCAGGGTCTTTTTCTGTGTAGCGGCATCATCCGTCTGTTGGGTGGGAGTGATGCTGTGCTCTGTTTTCAGGCATTCGGCTTCTAAAATATCATCGTATATGAAAATGGGGGCATCCATGCGCAAGGCGAGGGCCACGGCATCGCTGGTACGTGCGTCGATGCGCAGGATGGTCTCTTCCGTTTTCATATAGAGGTAAGAATAGAAAACACCGTTGTCCACTTTGTAAATAAGCACGCGCAGCAGAGTTGCTCCCAGTACCTTGAGAACTGAGGCAAACAGCGTATGCGTCAGCGGCCGGGGAGGAACGATGCCTCTCATTTCAATCATCATGGATTGTGCCTCGCACTGCCTATGATAACCGGCAGTTGCCGCATGCCGTTTTATCTCGCCCAGCACCATGCATAAGCGCCGGCCTGTGCCTGGCTGTTTGAGATATTCAATACTTGCAGCTCAATCTTTTTTTTGTTCATCGGCTGTAGTTACTTTAAATCTTCCGGATAGTGTTTGTTACTTGAATACGATGGCAAACACCACTGCTACGGTCAGCGCGTAGATTGCAAATACGTACCATGCCGATTGCCATTGCGCTATCTGCGGGACATTGCTGTTGAAATCTACAAAGTGATTCACTACCGCCTGTGCACCCAGTGTGCCGATAGTGGCACCGAAACCGTTTGTCATGATAACGAACAGTCCCTGTGCGCTGGAACGGATGCCCCGGTCGGTCTCTCTGTCAACAAACAGCGAACCGGATATGTTGAAGAAATCGAATGCCACACCGTACACAATCATGGAAAGTACAAACATCCATACGCCGCTTCCGGGATTGCCCATGCCGAAGAGCCCGAAGCGCAATACCCATGCCAGCATGGCAATCAGCATCACCTGCTTGATGCCGAAGCGTTTCAGGAAGAAAGGTATCAGCAGGATGCAGAGTGTTTCGGATATTTGCGACAGCGAAATCAGGATGTTGGCATGTTGCACTCCGAAAGTGCCGGCATATTCGGGAATACTGCCGAAACTGCTGATGTAGGGATTGGCAAATCCGTTGGTAATCTGCAAGGAAACGCCCAGCAGCATGGAGAAAATGAAGAAAACAGCCATTTTCTTCTGCTTGAATAGCGTAAAGGCGCGTAAGCCCAATGCCTCTACCAATGATTTGGCATTGTCGCCCTTGCTGGTGGGGCATTCCGGCAGGGTCAGCGCATATACGCCATACGCTACTCCGATGATGGCGCAGGCAAAGAACTGCCCGTAATTATTTTGCAGTCCGAGCAGGTCCACCACCCACATGGAGCAGATGAATCCGATTGTGCCGAAAATACGTATGGGAGGGAATGTCCTGATGGTATCCAGTCCGGCTTTGTCGAGTGCGGTGTAGGCCACGGAGTTCGACAATGCCAATGTAGCATATAGAAAGCAACGCTTAGCGAGTAAAGTGTGAACAGAGTACCGAAATCTACCTCAGCACCTTTCGTCATGCCGTAGTATCCGGCTGCGGCCATGAACAGGGCTGCGGTGAAGTGACTGAAGCTTAACAGCTTTTGTGCCGGTATCCAGCGGTCGGCAATGATGCCGAGAACGGCAGGCATAAACAACGATACGATTCCCTGCATGGCGTAAAACATACCGATGTGCTCGTGCAGGCCTACGTTTACCAGGTAACTGCCCATTGATGTGAGGTATGCTCCCCACACGGCAAACTGTAGGAAATTCATAATGATTAAGCGAATCTTGATGCTCATAATGCTTTCTATAAATTAACGTGTCTTTCGAAGTTGAACTAATTAATAAAACGCAAATGTAGACAAATTATCGGAAAAGGCGATGTATAAAGCATCAAAAAAAGGGAAGGCGGGAGGTATAAAAAAAAGAAGGCTATCTATCCCAGACAGCCAATCTTTATTAACCTTAAATCTAATACCATGAAAAACACGG
>ENA-OQAA01001733-OQAA01001733.1-human-gut-metagenome-genome-assembly--contig:-NODE-1733-length-10175-cov-1.668989_pt1 | contig 10175 bp, 14 predicted proteins | sample MGYA00242489_ERZ504515 | MGnify/ENA primary metagenome ERZ504515 (study PRJEB26092, sample SAMD00036237) | human gut metagenome | host: Homo sapiens | study: EMG produced TPA metagenomics assembly of...
CACAACTGTCAAGATTTCTACCCAGGTTTGTGTGGGACTATTGGATAAAAAAAATTGTAAAAAAACTCAATTGCTTGTCTCGTTTTGTAGTTCTTACCCAAGAGGATAGAGTTCTTTGGACAGAATTGGATAATGTAGAAATCATTCCTAATCCTATAGCTTTTGTCCCTTCTGTTTTTCCACTTGTACTAATCATCATGTGATAGCAGTAGGAAGGTATGTTCCTCAAAAAGGCTTTGATATGTTGATTACTGCTTGGGCACAAGTTGTGCAGTGTGCCTGATTGGAAGTTGCATATTTGGGGAGAGGGTGAATTGAGAGAGCAGCTTCAAAGCCAATTGATAGGATGGGATTGGATGAGTCCTGCTTTTTGGAAGGTCGTACTGATAATGTAGCCGAAAAATACGTGGAGAATTCAGTTTTTGTGTTGAGTTCTCGTTTTGAAGGGTTTGCAATGGTGATAGCAGAGGCTATGGCGTGTGGGCTCCCTGTTGTTTCATATGCTTGTCCATGTGGTCCTAAAAATCTTGTTCAGGAAGGAGTGAACGGATTTTTGGTAGAGAATGGGAATGTCCATGAGCTATCTCAGAAGATATATACATGATAGAGCATGAGGAAGAAAGAAAATGGATGGGGCAGAATGCTATTAAAAGTGTTGGTTGTTTCCAAATAGAGATGGTGGCTTTGCAATGGAAAAAACTTTTCGAGAAATTGCTGGAAGAACATTCTGATTTATTAAAGTAACAGAATTTATGGAGAAGTGGCTGAGTTTTATTGTTCCGGTATACAATGTGAAGATTATCTGTCTGAATGTGTAGATAGCTTGTTGAATCAAGATGTTCCGTCAGAGCTATATGAGATAATACTCTATGATGACGGGTCCACTGACGGAAGTCTACGGATAGCGCAGAAATATGGGGCTGGTTATGCTAATATCCGTGTCTTTACCCATCCGAATTCCGGAGCGGCTGAAACTCGCAATGAGCCATTGAAAAGGCGGTCGGCAAATACATCTGGTTTGTTGACAGCGATGATTTCATAGCTCCCGGCTTGTTGTCCCGTCTTTATGAGAAGACCCGTGAAGGCCATTTGGACATGCTGATATTCAATAATGTAGCTTTTGAAGACGGCAAATGCAGGCGTTTTGTCGGATTTGATGTACCCGAATCACCGATAAAGACGGGGATAGAACTCTATCAGGATTTCTATTACAATCCGGTACTGACCAATCGCTTGATACTCCGTGACCTGCTGACAAGGCACCGTTTGCGTTATATTCCGGGGAATAAGGCAGAGGATTGTGTGCTGAATCCTCTTTGTTTTTATCATGCCAATGCTGTCTGTTCACTTCCGGTTGATGCTTATTATTATCGGATGCGCAGTCAGTCGGTGTCTCATCATGTTGATAATCAGAAAAGAATTATAGAGTCTTTATTAGAAGGCTCGAAAGCCACAGTGACTATATGAAAGAACATCCGGCCCCTGGTTTCTGGATGAGGGTTTGTGTACACGATATACGACGGGTACATATTTGGCTGGATACTGCTTGCGGTAATAGGAAAGAGAAAAGCGGGTTCATTTGCCGGGAGAGGTCGGCTCTAAGGTCGGCGTTGAAGCGGTTGCCTTTCCGGTTGTCCATTGATTATGCTGTCTTATGCCTGGCTTCGCTTTCCCCTTTATTGATACTGGATGTGCAACGTTTTTTACGTACAATGAAACGATGGATAAAAAGATGAATACTTTTCCGCTCATAACGCTGGGAATACCTATTTATAATGCTGCGAGTCTTATAGAGCGTACATTATTGTCCGCCCTTAATCAAACGTATCCGAACATTGAATTTGTTTTTGTCGATGATAAAGGGGATAGTATGGATATAGTTCGCAGGGTAGTCGGGGAACATCCACGTGGAAGTGCTGTCCGTATTATCGACCAAGTGGTCAATCAGGGTACGGGGGCGGCACGCAATGCCATTGTGGAGAAGGCGACGGGAGAATATCTGTTTACGATGGATTGCGACGATGTTCTTATACCGGAGTGCATCGAATTACTATACAATAAGATGCAGGAACATCCGGTGGATTTTGTGGCGGCATCTTTCGTCCGGCGTGATTTGGAAGGAAAAGTGTATCCCGGTGGATGCCGGTACGCGGATACTCTGATTGCTGATGGAGATTATGCTGTGGCTAAATATCGTTACGGACGGGGACAGAATATTTTTGTAGCTACCTGGAACAAGCTCTACCGGACGGAGTTTCTGCGCAAGAACGAGGTTCGTTGTATTCCTCATTACCTGATTGATGACCCCTGGTTTACGTATCAAGTGATATTGCGGGCCCGTTCTTGCCGCTTGTTGCCGGATTGTACACTGTTCTTTACTTATAATCCTCAATCGGTGACCAGTGTGAAAGAGCGGCAAGGGTATTCCGAGTTCTTGGCAGAACAATATATCGGTACGCAGTTGTTGAAGTCCGGGTATATACACTCTTTGACTGGCGAACCCTTCTATAACGGACTGATGCTCGACATCTTGAAAATGAGCCTTTATCATGCCAACCGGGTATATGCTTCTGCATGTATTTCGCCGGAGAAGAAGCGGCAATATCTGGAAAATCTTTTATCCCGCCATTTTTCCTATCCGTCACATTGGCATTTGGATAAAATTTGATGAAACTGCTTCCTTTTCTTCTGTTCTATATGATGCCTATGGCCGCTAAAAAGTGGATGGTTGGCTTCATGGTCAATATAAATCTGAAGGATAAGGTGAAGCGCTGGCTTCATTTTTAGCAAGTGGCATTGTTGTTCATCTATTAATAGACGGACTCACTGTCCTTTATCGGCATGTAGTAGGGAACCAGGTATTTGATGAATCCTTCGGCCACTTCCTTGTTAGGGAATCCCAGCCGATAGATGTTGAATTCTTCGTCATATTCCTTTATCGTGAGGTAGCCGCTTTGGTAAATCACGGCAATGGGATTATCCTTGAACGGCTCCACGTCTGTCAGTGTCTCTGCAGTCACTCCTTCGCTCGTAAGGTCGGGCAGACAGAAGTTGTTGTCTTTCAGCAGTTTCACAAATATCCGTCATTGATAAGGCTCTCAAAACTCTGTATTCCAATAGGGTACTTCATACGGCTGAACTTTGTTTGATGCGCATTTTGCTTAATTAGAACAAATGTATGAATAAAAAATGAGGTGGCAAAGCTTTTGTCATGCTTTGTCACCTCCCTTTTCTTGGTTACCACTTCTCTTTTTTCACCTCAAAACACGGGCATTGTTTCGTCCATTCCATCGGTTCCACCTCTCCGTTGTTGTCCAGGTCGGGGCTGAGGTCGCGATGTCCCGCCACTTTTGCTTCCGGATAGTCCATCAGCAAAGCGCGGACCAGTACGCGGAGCGAGTGGCGCTGCCATTCCGTGCGTGTGTCTTTGGGATTCCCATAGTGGTCCAATCCGCCTTCGTAGGCGATTCCGATAGAGTGGGCATTGTAGCCGCGGGCGTGGGCGCGGCCCTCTCGACCGGGCGTGTGGTCAGGATTTGTCCGTCACGGCGGATGTAGAAATGATAGCCCGTGCCATCAAATCCACGTCGGCGGTGCGCGGCTTCCAGAGCTTGCCCGGTAAAGGGACGGTCCTCGCACGTGGCGCTGCAATGTATCACAATCAAATCAATTTTCTCATTTCTTTCTACTGTTTGCCTTTGGGGGCTGTTCGCTAAAGGGGACCACCGCTGTTCATGGCGTGTGCGCTGAATGCACCCAAAAGTGCCGAAGCTACAGCGATGATTACTTTCAGAATCTTGTCCCAGGCTGATGATTTTGTACTCATGATGTTTGATGTTTAATCCTTAATCCCTCTTTTTTATCCCAGCGGATTCTCCCCCTGGTCTCCGTCGGAACCTCCGCCATCGGGATTATTGCCGCCGGAACCTCCGCCGGTACTATCCTTGTCGGCAGTTACAAGCTCAAAGATGAGGTTGTTTGCTCCACCTTTGGTGGTGGCGTTGCTGTCGTTCACCAGCCGCAGGGTGTTGGCTACCTTGAAGCGGATATTGACGCGTTCGATGTTTTTCACGGTGCAGTCTTTGGCCAGTTCGGTGGCACGGCACTTGAAGGTGGTGTGGAAGATTCCGAAACCGTCCAGACGGACACTGTTGCCGTCCGTCAGCGTCTGGCGCATCTGTCGTACGATGGCTTTGCTACGTGCTCCACGTCTTCGGCCGACATGGCTCCCAGTGCTTCAATGTCTTGCGCGATACGGGCAAGGTCGAAGATTTTGGCATCTTGGGGCTTGCGTTTCAGGGTGTAGACCATGGGGGAGCTACTGTCCCCGATTTTCTTGTGGCGCTGTGTGCGCACTACTAATGCTGTTGACATGATGTTTGATGTTTAATGGTTAATGTTTCATTCCGAAAGGGGAAAGGAGGTGTCTCCGCGGCGATGGCCTCTGCTCCGTTTCGTTGATACAAAGATAGGACATGGGGCAGGGAGGAAGGGAGGTTGGGGGAGGTAGGAGGAGGTTGGGAGAGGATAAGGGAGGTTATTGTTTCTTTTGTTTTGGATTTGTGACAAATAGGAGGTATATTTGTATTCGCATAGATGTGCGTAAACTGAATAAAAAGACATGGAATATGTTGGAAAACAGTAATCAGGATATGTGCTGTTTTAGCTCGTTTTGATGAAGTGCGTGAAGTGGTGGTATATGCCAATCTTGAAAACGAGGCATTGCGTGAGCATATAGACAGAGTGGGGGTGAGGATTTATGTGAAAAGGGGGGAACCTTCTAAGAAGGCTCCCCGAAGACATTAATCATAAGCTGCACTTGTGCGGGCGTGTACCGTCGGCAATAAGGGTTCATGCCCGTGGCAAGCAGGCGTTGTTCCAGCCCTGGGGCGGTGCGTATCCATTCGTTCAGCCGGTTGACGGCAGTCTGCTGGGCAATGCCCGGAAGGTAGTACATGGCCAGTTCGCCTTTCCCGTAACTGCGGACGGGGAAGCGTGGCTCTGCAAAGGAATCATTCTGTTTCATCATATTCTTTAAAGTTTAGGTTGTATGTTTTCTTTAATAGGGATAACACGTGATTGCACGGATAACACGTGATTGCACAGTTTGCACATGCTTGCACCTATTCTCTTCTTTCCGTCTTGTAAAGATACGGATTTTTACTCGAATAACCTGCCTTGTTCTTCATTATTTTTCAACCAATTCTCATTGTCGAACTGCGTGTTCACCGGTCCCGGTCGCTCTCCTTGGGGGGTGTGGATGATGTCTTCCTCGCAGGGCCAGTAGCGTCCGTTCAGGTGGTTGTAGACGAACTTGGCCTCGGTGTGGGCGCTGCCAGGTGCTTGAAGCGGACTTTCTCGATGTAGATGGTGGCTATCTGCTTCGTGTCGTTGCGGTCTACCACGAGGCAGAAGTCGGACATGTTGGCGAAGTTGGCAGAGCCGTTGATGTCGTTCATCTCGACACGGCGCCGGGTGCCGTCCTTTTCGTTGCGGTTCATCTTGCGGGGGTGGGCCACGAGGATGACGAGGCACTGGTTGCGGGTGGCGAAGCGTCCCAGCTTGTTCAGCGTGTCGGTGATGTAGTCCATTTCCGTCTGCCCCGGTTCCAGACGTTGTTCCAGGCGGTTCATGGGTCGATGACGAGGATGCGCACCCCTTTGCGGCGCACCACCTGGCGGGCTTTCTCCAGGATGTGGTCGATGCCGTAGCTCCCGTCGTCGGGCAGGATGTGCGACACGTTGCGGTCCAGCCAGCCCACTGCCTGCCCGTAGACGGCTTCCGTCATGCCCGGTCCGGGGGTGAAGCGGTGGCCGGTCAGCTTCTCCGCCAGCTTGTGCAGATGGTAGGCGATGGGCATGTTTTCGGGGCTGAAGAAGGCGATTTTCCACTCGTGGCGCAGGCAGAGGCGCAGCACCAGCTCGTCGGTGAATTCGGACTTGCCGTCGCCGGGGCGTCCGGTCATCACCAGCAGGCGGCGGGGCTCGAAGGTGCAGTGTTCGTCGAAGTTGTCCCAGCCGGTGTCGGCACCCCGCTGCAGGCCGTTCTCGTAGAGGGAGCGCAGGTCGTCGCGGCAGTCTTCGGCGGTGAAGATGCTTCCAGGGGCACTTCTTCGGCTTGCTCGATGCAGATGCGGAGGCTTTCGGCGCCGTATTTCACCAGATGCTCGTTGGCATCCTTGCAGCCCTCGCCGAAGTGCACGATGCGGCAGCGTTCCACTCCGAGGCGGCGCGTGAGTTCCTGCCGGAGCGACTGCCTGCCGGGTCCTCGTCTACGGCGATGTAGAGGGCCTGCTTGTCTTCGAAGTGCGACTCCACGAAGCGGTCCAGCCACGTGAGGTTGCTCTGGGCGCCGGCGGGCACGGAAATGACGTCCTTGCGTCCGGCGGCGATGATGGCTGCCGCGTCGAACTCGCCTTCGGTGATGATGCACTCCGGGGTGCCGAGGATGCTGTCCACGTTGTAGGGGATGAGTTCGGCGCCCTTCACCATCATGAAGTGTTTCAGGGCGCTGCGGTACTTGGTGTTGACGAGCGTCCCGTTCTCGAAGTAGTTGAAGCAGATGCAGTTCTCCTCCTGGCTGCTCTCCGGGAGGCGCACCGTCTCTTCGGTGATGCGCAGGGTGCGCAGCAGCTCCTGCGGCAGGCAGCGGACGGTGGTCCAGTAGCGTTCCAGGTTCTCGGAGAGTTGCATCCGGGCAGGGTCGAAGGTGGGACGGCGGAAGTGCTGGGGCGGTGCGGCGGGCTTCCGGTGCATGTCGCGGCGTTGCTGCTTGAGGCGTTCTTCGGCGTCGTCGGGCACGTAGAGCTTGTAGCCGCAGTGGTGGCAGTAGCACAAGCCTTTGTCCAGGTCTACGGAGAGTGACTTGTTGCCTTTGTGTCCGCGGGTGTCGTTACATTGCGGGCAGATGATCTTGATTTTGCCGCTGATGCGGCCGCGGGTGTCAATGCCGCGTTGATGAAAATTTCTCATATAGGATTTGTTTTGTTGGACAGAAGGACGTACTTGTCTTCTCGTTTTTGTCTCTTTGTCCTTTTGTCCGGTAAATGGTTATACATGAATGGTCTCACCCCTTCCGATGCCACACTTCACGGGGGTAAATGCCACACTTGGGACGTGCTGAGGTGTGGCATCCGGGGCGCTGGCGTGTGGCATCCGGGGCGCTGGCGTGTGGCATCCGGGGTGCTGAGGTGTGGCATCCGGAACGCTGGCGTGTGGCATTCCGGATGCCGGAGTGTGGCGTTTCAGCCGGGTTCTGTTTCGGCTTTTTCGATGAAGGCGGTGGGGTTTGCGAAGTCCACGAACGGGCAGTTTCGTTCCAGAAGGCGGTATTGTCCGGTCGGGGTGGCGCTCCGTCGGGGATGGGGCAGCCCAGGTAGGTGCGCTGTCCGTCCACAAGTAGCTCGTAGCGGTAGGGGTCGGGAGGTGCTGTCGCCTGCTGCTTGGTGTCCAGGGAGCAGAGAACCTCGTGCAGGGCGTGTGAGGTCCGGCTTCCGGCACTGACATAGTTGACGAAATATCCTTGCACATCACTTATTTCCAGTAGATTACCTCCTTTGCCGTAGGCTTCGATGTGTTGCTTGAATATTTTCACCGCTTCCCGGATGTGGCGTTTCAGCAGGCATCCGTAGCCGCTTTTCATGCAGCGATGTCCAGCCAGGAGCTTTCGAGGGTGAGGTTATCCACCATTTCGCGCCATGGTCGTACGGGGTGTCCCGGGTCTTGCGACCGGTCGCTGCCATCGTCGTTGTCGTCGTCATCGTTGCCGTCGCAAGTGTCTGCGCTCCTCCGGACGTGACGGTGGCACTCCTCCGGCATCCGACGGCGGAAGAGGCCTATCGGCATCAGCGGCAGTTTCTTCTTCTGCTGCTGATGCTGCTGTTGTTTTTATATGATTATTTATATTCTCTTTATTATTTCCCTCTGTCGCTTTCGGTAATTCGCTGTTTTTTCAGTGGGTTAATTGTTTCTGGGGCTTGTTTTTCGGCGTTTTCCCTTGGTGTTTTTTGCCATTTTTCGTCATTTTTTGCCTTGGAATACGGCTTTGCCTCCCCCTTTTTTGCCGTTTTTTCGTCTTTTTTGCGTGGGGGATTCAGCTCTTTCGGCGTGAAATATCCGTCTTCCTCGAGTTCGAAGAGTCCGTATTCCCGGATAATTTTCAGGAGGTAGGCAAGCGTTACTTTCTTCCCGTCGCAATGGGGACGGAGGTATTCTTGTCGTGCGCGAGGTTCGGGCAGCATTCCCAGTTTCTCGATGATGACCCAATAGGCACCCAGTCCTCTCAAGCCTTCTTTTTCTGTCAGTTGTTGCATTCTGGGGTCGCACATGGCCATCAAGGGATGTTGTAAATAGAAATTTCTTTTCATTTTAATTGTTTTTTGCAAGGAAAAGTATTGCGTAAAGCGTGGTTGCTTGTTGTTGCGACGGCGTTTTTCGTAGCGTTTTCTCTTTGTTTTATGGTGCAAAGGTAGGGATAATAAAATAGTGGTGCAGCCCGAATAGGTACGGTCTGCATACGTTGTTTTTGTTGACAAACAACAAGTTACGGTTTCTAAACTTATGGAAACCGTACTTGTCTTAATAAATGTAAATTGAAAGCTTTTTATTCTTTCTCTTGTTCAGAAACTTGTTTTATTTTTTTTATCCGGTTCTCTATGGGGATGAGTTCCTTGCTTTCCCTGAAGCTGGCTTTCCGGTCACTCTTGAAGATTGTCCGAATGACTTGTTTAATAACTTCGGCTATTACCAGTCTTTCTTCTGCATGTTTGGTTGTTCCGTTAAAACTCCAGAACTTTTGCCCATCTACGGTAAGGCTAAATTAAATTTTTAGTCATGATTATTTGTTTTTAAAAAGATGCAAAGGTAGTCATAATATTGTATAAAGCTTATTTGTTTAGCAGCCTTTTTAGCTTGTCACGCTTTGAGATGAGGAAACGTCGTAGCCAAGGGAAGTTTCTCCAGACTTTAGATTATAGTAGATGGATTTTGAATCGTAAATCATTTGAAAAGTTTCCGTACAGAGTACTGGCTTCTTGGTCAGACGATTGATTTCTATGGCTTGTTGTAGGGAACTTTCTACAAAAAGCATGTAGGTGGTGGATAATTTATATTCTTTGGCTTTAAATGAGGCATGGCAGTTGGCACGTTGGCGGGCTTCTTTGTTGGGCAGGTCTAGCATGACCAGTTTATCATATTTTACATGGTTTTTCTTTAACCAGGCCATGGTTTCCGGGCGGTATTTCTCTAAACGTGAAGTGACCAGCGTACCTACTTCGGTACGGGGAATGAATAAGGGTTGGGCGTTCAGTAGGAATTCGCGGTAGCGTGGTCCGTCATCATTTTCTTCGGGAGTAGGATCTACGCAAAGAACCCCGTCAATATCCAAACATGCTTTTTTCAGGATTCCATGGTTCATTATGTTCCACTGGAAGAAACGGGGATAATCCAGAATCTCAAAATGATAATCCACGCTTCTGGTATGTTCAGGCACACTGTAAATGGCACAATATTTTATTTCATAGTTGTCATTGAGAGCTTTCAGCAATGTTCGGCATTTATTTATGGCGTTTCCGGTGGCAATGCTGTCATCTACCACTAATACTTTGCGGATGTGGGTCATGTTGAAAGTTTTGCCACGTTCTCCGGTCTGATAGATGTGTCCGTTGCGGAATGAGTCCAAGTCTGTTACTGGCAGATTCAAATAGAGTGCCAGCAGGTTGGCGGGAAACATGCCACTGCGAGGGATGCCCACTATCAGGTCAAAATCACGTGGCAGTATGCTGAGATGTTGCAGGATGCAGTGGTTCAAGTCATCTATGTTGCGATAATTCATAATATTCTATTATTGAAATGCTCAATGATTCTATAAATTTTCTTCACGCTGTGCCCCCAACTGTGGGTTTCAGCGAAGGATATGCGTTGTTGTGCCAATTTTTTGTCATCGGATTCGGTTATAGCGTGGTCAATGGCAGAAAGCCACTCTTGCGGGTTCGTGGCCAAGTGCGTGTAGGCTGCAAAGATGTTGCGCATGGTGTGGGTACTGGTTGCCACGGTCGGTTTGCCCATTGCCAGATATTCGTCAATTTTCAGTGGGTAGTTGCCATCGGTGATGTCGTTTATCATTGCGGATTTATGCAAACGTCATAGGTGGCAATATATGCAGGCAGTTCACTTGTT
>ENA-OQAA01001734-OQAA01001734.1-human-gut-metagenome-genome-assembly--contig:-NODE-1734-length-10173-cov-7.056639_pt1 | contig 10173 bp, 12 predicted proteins | sample MGYA00242489_ERZ504515 | MGnify/ENA primary metagenome ERZ504515 (study PRJEB26092, sample SAMD00036237) | human gut metagenome | host: Homo sapiens | study: EMG produced TPA metagenomics assembly of...
TGGATGCGGTCATCTTTTCGAAAAGCATGGAGTTTTCGGATGAACTCAATTTCCATTCCATTTTCGTGAGCAATCTTTTCCGCATTCTGACGGACCTGTTCCGTAAGGGGCTGGGAGAAACTGGTGGATAATCAAAAATACGGATACCGTTGAGTTTCATATAGGCAGTCATTGCTTCCGCATGGCTCCAGTTTGGGATATATCCCTGAATGATCATGCGGTCATAACAGGTAATGATGCATGAATTTTATCAGCGTATTTATCAGTGAGTAACATATAAAAACCCCCTTTTTCTTTAGAATAACACAAGGGGTAGAAAATAAAAATAACTTTTCCGGTTTATCCGGGTTAGGGGAATAGGTGATAATCAAACGTTGGTGAAGTTTCTTCGTAGTATAAGGTTCGTCCTTATAATAAAGACCTTTGTCATCGTCTGGTAGTTTTGTGATGTCAACAGGAGTGTCATCCGATACTCGTTTAAATTTTGATAACGTAGGCTGTGATGCCAAATTTTTCTTCTCAAGAATAGCATTGAAAACCGGATTCCAAGTCAGTTCATCCGCACAGTTGTCCTGAAAGTATGCAGAGATAATCTGATAAATCATTTGCATCAAATTTTCATCGTCTTTATGAAAACGAACCGACTTATCATTGGTTTTAAATTTCTTTTTGATTAGTCGGATAAGACCAATCTTTGCAGCAAATTCTTTTATCAGAAGAAGTCCTGCATCGGAGGATAAATCACCTCTGTCAAAATTTATTTTAATCTGTCTATTGCTTTTGAGTGTAAAGGTGTTTAAAATATCCATAAAGAGCTCCTTTGTGGACTATTAAGACGTTGAACACCTTAATTTACCACAACTGGATGCTCTTTTTTATTCACTTTATAGATGAAATGCAATAAACAGCTTAAATGCAGCAACTATGTGGATTTCAGCTACTTTCACAACGATGTTGTGAATAATTGAGGTTCAACTGTTAAACTCCTGTGATAGCTCTAAACAGGGGGGGACAATGGTGATAAAAGTCATTGTCTCCCCTTTGGAGTTTCCGGAAAAGAAAAAACTCGGCTACTTTTTTCTTCTATAAAAATGTGTTATACTAAGAAACTGGTAAAAATGAAAGGATATCACATTGTATATGGAAAAGAAATTACAAAATCCAGGTGTTGTGTTTGCTCTGGCTCTGCTTTGCTGTGCATTGTGGGGAAGTGCCTTTCCATGTGTGAAGATAGGATATGAATGGCTGGCGATCGAAGGCGCGGGCAGCCAGATCCTGTTTGCGGGATACCGGTTCTTCCTGGCGGGAATCTTTACATTTCTGATCGGAAGTTTTCTTGAGAAGCGCTGGCTTATGATCCGAAGAAGTTCTGTACTGCCAGTTTTCGGACAGGGAATGTTGCAGACATTTATACAGTACATCTGTTTTTATATCGGTCTTGCACATACAACCGGGGCAAAAGGTTCGGTGATCAATGCTTCGAACGCATTTTTTGCGTTGATATTTGCACATTTTATGATAAAATCAGAGAAAATGACGTGGAAGAAGAGCATCGGTTGCCTGATCGGGTTTGCCGGTGTGATCGTGATTAACCTGACACCGGGTGGAATGGCCGGTGGATTTCAGTGGATGGGAGAAGGGCTGATCCTGGTCTGTTCCATGGCATATGGAGCAAGTTCTGTGACATTGAAGCTGCTCTCGGGGAAAGAAACGCCCACTGCGATTACAGCTTTTCAGCTTTTATTCGGTGGAGGAATGCTGATTTTGGCAGGTGTTTTGCTTGGCGGCCACGTGCGTGGATTTACGATGCGGTCCGTGTTGCTTTTATTGTATATGGCACTGCTGTCCACGGTTGCGTTCAGCATATGGGCGTTGCTTTTGAAGTATAACCCGGTTGGGAAAGTAGCGGTGTTTGGGTTTACGATCCTGTTTTCGGTGTAGCACTCTCAGCAGTATTTCTTGGAGAGGACATCTGGAAAATACAGAATCTGGCGGCGCTGATTCTGGTCAGTGCAGGGATTATCTTTGTAAACAGAGAAAAGGAGTCTAAAAATGATACAGACCAAAGAGCTGATCTATGAATATGAAAAAAGAGATGAAGAGGGAAATATCATCGGTATGAAGCGTGCGATTGACGGCGTGGATATTGATATCCCGGAGGGGTCTTTTGTGGCAATCCTGGGACACAACGGTTCCGGAAAATCGACGCTGGCAAAGCATATGAATGCGATCCTGGTGCCGTCCGGCGGAACCATGTGGGTAAACGGAAGAGATACGAAAGATCCGGAGAATCTGTGGGATGTCAGACAATCCGCAGGAATGGTATTTCAGAATCCGGACAACCAGATCATCGGAACGGTGGTAGAAGAAGACGTCGGATTCGGACCGGAGAATCTGGGCGTGCCGGCGGACGAGATCTGGAAGCGGGTGGAAGAAAGCCTGAAAGATGTCGGAATGCTGGAGTATCGCAAGTCTTCCCCAAACAAGCTTTCCGGAGGGCAGAAACAGCGAGTTGCCATTGCGGGAGTGATCGCTATGGAACCAAAGTGTATTGTTTTAGATGAGCCGACTGCTATGCTGGATCCGAATGGAAGAAAAGAAGTGATCAAAACTGTCCGCCGTCTGCAGAAGACGAAAAAAGTAACGGTGATCCTGATCACCCACTATATGGAAGAAGTGATCGAGGCCGATCAGGTATTTGTTATGGATAAGGGTCATGTTGTGATGCACGGAACTCCAAAAGAGGTATTCTCTCAGGAGGAAAAATTGAAAAAGTATCGTCTGGATGTACCACAGGTAACGATGCTGGCAGATGAACTGAGAAAAAGAGGTTTGGATATCCCGAAAGGAATCCTGAAGAAAGAGGAACTGGTGGAGGTATTATGTCGATTGAATTAAAACACATTCAGTATGTTTACGGTCAGGGAACTGCATATGAAAAACAGGCGTTAAAAGATGTCAGCCTCGAGATTCCGCAGGGACAGTTTCTCGGGATCATCGGTCATACAGGTTCCGGAAAATCAACACTGATCCAGCATTTTAATGGTCTGATCAAAGCTGCATCCGGAGAGTTGTATTATGAAGGAAAGAACATCTATGAAGACGGATACGATATGAAGTATTTAAGAAGCCAGGTAGGACTTGTGTTTCAGTATCCGGAGCATCAGCTGTTTGAAGTGGATGTTCTGAAGGATGTATGCTTTGGTCCGAAAAATCAGGGGCTTTCAAAAGAAGAGTGCGAGAAACGGGCGAAAGCAGCTCTGGAACTGGTTGGTTTCCCGGAAGAATTATATTTACAGTCTCCATTTGAGCTTTCCGGAGGACAGAAGAGAAGGGCGGCGATTGCGGGAGTTCTTGCCATGCGCCCGAAAGTACTGGTACTGGATGAACCGACTGCCGGACTGGATCCGAGAGGACGGGATGAGATTCTGGATCAGATTGCAGAGCTTCACAAGAAAACGGGAATCACTGTTATTTTGGTATCTCACAGTATGGAAGATATCGCGAAATATGTGGATCGAATTATTGTGATGAACGCGGGGAAAAGTTTTTAGATGGAACGCCCCGGGAAGTGTTTGCACATTATCAGGAACTGGAAGAGGTTGGCCTTGCTGCGCCGCAGGTAACTTACATTATGCACGATCTGCGGCAGAATGGACTGCAGGTCGGCAATGATGTGACGACAGTAGAAGAGGCGGCAGATGAGATCATGCGCTATTTTAGAGGAAAGCATCCGGAGGAAACAAAATTATGATTCGAGATATTACAATTGGACAATACTATCCGGCAAACAGCGTAATACACCGTCTGGATCCCAGGGTGAAGATCGTGGCGACACTGTTATTTCTGATCTCGTTGTTTGTACAGAAAAGCGTACTCGGCTATCTGGTTGCAACCTTGTTCCTGGCAGGGGTGATCCATTTAAGTAAAGTGCCTTTGAAGTTTATTATGAAGGGCTTAAAACCGATTATGATCCTGCTCTTGATCACAGTAGCATTTAATCTGTTTTTGAATAACGGAGGAGAGGTGCTGGTTCATTTCTGGATTTTTCAAATTACAGAAGATGGACTGGAAATCTCGGTATATATGGCGATCCGTCTCATTTATCTGATCGCGGGATCGTCGATCATGACATTTACAACCACTCCGAATGCACTGACAGATGGGATAGAGAAGCTGCTCCGACCGCTGAACAAAGTGAAAGTTCCGGTACATGAGGTGGCAATGATGATGTCGATCGCGCTGCGCTTCATTCCGATCCTTCTGGAGGAGACAGACAAGATCATGAAAGCACAGATTGCACGTGGGGCAGATCTGGAGAGTGGAAATATCATTCAGAGAGCAAAGGCCATGATTCCGATTCTGGTTCCGTTGTTCGTATCGGCATTTCGCCGTGCCAATGATCTTGCCATGGCAATGGAGGCGCGCTGTTACCGTGGCGGAGAAGGGCGTACCAAGATGAAACCGCTTGTGTATCACAGCCGTGACAGAGTTGCGTATCTTGTGACAGCAGTGTATCTGGCTGTGATCATTGTGCTGGGAAGATTTGTGCCGTTTCATATCTGGATATTCTAGGATGAAGGAATTGAGAAAATTATGAAAAGATTGAACTGACCGTTGCTTATGACGGAACGAATTATTGTGGATGGCAGATCCAGCCGAATGGAATTACGGTGGAAGAAGTTCTGAACCGTGCGCTCAGAAAACTGACAGGGGAAGAGATTACGGTCATCGGGGCAAGCAGAACAGATTCCGGGGTACATGCCCTTGGGAATGTGGCAGTGTTTGATTCTGAAACTTCCATTCCGCCGGAGCGGATTTCATATGCCCTGAACCAGAGGCTTCCGGATGATATTGTTGTGATCAGATCGGAAGAAGTGCCGGCAGACTGCATCCGCGATACTGCAATTCAAAAAAAACGTATGAATATCATATTCTGAATGCGAAAATACCGGATCCCACAAGAAGGCTGACCCGGCATTTTGTGTCATTTGATCTGGATATTGAGAAGATGAAAAAGGCCGCACAGTATCTGGTAGGGACTCATGATTTTGTGAGTTTTTGTAATGTGCGTACGGATGTGGAGGATACCGTGCGTACGATTTACAGTCTGGATATTTTGCCGGTGGGAGATGAGATTACCATCCGGATACAGGGAAATGGATTCTTGTATAATATGGTGCGTATCATTGTGGGGACACTGGTGCGCGTGGGGCGGGGATTTTATACCCCGGAGCAGGTACAGGAGATTCTGGAAGCGAAGAACCGCAAAGCCGCAGGGGTGACAGCTCCGCCGCAGGGGCTGTTTCTTGTAGGAATCGAGTATGAAGAATAATATCTAAAAAGGAAAGCAATTTTTAGATTGTACAAAAGCAGGAAACAAGTATATAATAAATATGATTTATCCGTTTCGGATGAATGATGATCGGCCGCATTTTGGAGTTCGCGGGCTGGTATGGATAGAGGAGGAAATGGAACATGAGGATTATTGCAACAAAAGACTACAATGATATGAGCAAAAAAGCAGCGAATATTTTGTCTGCACAGGTGATCATGAAACCGGATTGTGTACTGGGACTGGCAACAGGTTCCACACCGATCGGTGCATATGAGAAGCTGGTAGAATGGTATGAAAAAGGGGATCTGGACTTTTCTCAGGTGACTTCTGTCAATCTGGATGAATACAAAGGACTGGACCGTAAAAATGACCAGAGCTATTACTATTTCATGCATGAGCATCTGTTTAATCATGTAAACATCAAGGAAGAGAATACAAATGTGCCGGATGGTACACAGCCGGATGGAGAAAAGGAGTGTGCGCGCTATGAAGAACTGATCCGTTCTCTCGGCGGTGTGGATCTTCAGCTTCTCGGACTGGGACACAATGGTCATATCGGATTTAATGAACCTGCAGATGCATTTGATAAGACGACACACTGTGTAGATCTGACAGAGAGCACGATCGAAGCAAACAAGCGTTTCTTCGCATCCGCAGATGAGGTTCCGAGACAGGCATATACGATGGGAATCGGAACGATCATGCAGGCAAAGAAGATTCTGATCATTGTCAGCGGAGAAGATAAGGCAGATATTGTAAGAGATGCATTTTTCGGACCGGTTACACCACGGGTTCCGGCTTCAATCCTGCAGATGCACAGCGATGTGACACTGGTGCAGATGAGGCAGCGCTGTCTAAAATCCCAAGATAAAAAAGCGTTGGTACATTTATACGAAAATATAAAAAAAATATAAACAATATTACCAAAATCTAAATTCGGGGCTGCCGGAAGGTTGACTTGAGGTGTCACCTCTGGTATAGTTTATATAACGAATTGAATCAAATTGGATTGTTACTGTCAGGCAGGCAAAACCAGTTTTACGAGAGAGTAATACCATAGGTTTATTCTCTTGTAAAAGCTGGTTTTTATTATTTTACGGGGAACTCCAGATACAACTGGCAGAACAGGAAAAAGATTCGTATAAAAGAGGATTCGGTATAGAATGTTAATTGAAAAAATTATAAATAATAATATCGTGTCGGCTGTAGACAGCAAAGGAAGAGAAGTTGTTGTCATGGGACGCGGGCTTGGGTTTGGTATGAAGCCCGGCAGGCAGATTCAGGAGAACAAGATTGAGAAAGTGTTCCGGATCAAAAGTCAGACACTTGCAGAACAGTTTAAAGATCTTCTTGCAGACATGCCGCTTGAGCATGTAAAGGTATCCAGTGATATCATCACCTATGCGAAAGAAAATCTGAAGTTAAAGCTCAATCAGAGTATATATGTGACACTGACAGATCATATTAATTTCGCGATCACAAGATATCAGCAGGGGATTAAGCCGCAAAATGCATTGTTATGGGAGATTAAGAGGTTTTACTCGAGGGAATATGAATTGGGAATGTATGCGGTCAAGACGATTGAAGAAAAGCTGAGGATCCGGCTTCCGGAGGATGAGGCGGGATTTATTGCACTTCATTTCCTGAACGCAGAATATGGAACAGATATTCGGGATGCAGTGAAGTTTCCGAATCTGGTAAAAAAGATACTGGAAATTGTAGAAGAGAAGCTTCAGATTGAATTGGATGAAACATCTCTCCATTATGAGAGATTTGTAACACATATCAAGTTTTTGCTTCAGCGGGTCTACCGAAAAGAACTTCTTCCGGATGAGGAGTCTGAACTGGCGGAGCTGATGCAGAAAAAATATCAGAAAGAATATGACTGCAGCAAGATGGTTGCTGCATATATTGAAGAAGAGACAAAATGCAGCCTGTCAGGAGAGGAGATCATGTATCTGGCGATCCACATCCGGAGAGTGACGACTGCGGAAGAATAAAAGGAGGAAGAAAGATGTTTGGACTTTTTAAGAAGAAAAAAGATAAGGCACATGTATTAGGAGCACCGGCAAAAGGGAAGGCAGTTTCTCTCAAAGAAGTCAGCGATCCGACATTCAGTGAGGGGATTCTGGGAGACGGAGTTGCGGTGATTCCATCAGAAGGCAAAATTTATGCGCCGGTAGACGGTACGATCGGAATGGTATTTGATACCCTTCATGCGATCAGCCTGACCACAGATTTTGGGGCAGAGGTTCTGCTCCATGTGGGACTGGATACGGTACAGTTAAAAGGAGAGGGATTCGAAGGTCATGTAAAAGCCGGAGATACTGTGAAAAAGGGAGATCTGCTTTTGACAGTAGATCTTGAGAAGGTGAAAGCTGCAGGATATGATATCATCACACCGATGCTGATCTGCAACACAGCAGATTATGCGGCTGTGACAGCTCAGGCAGACAAAGAGGTCAACGCCGGAGATGATGTTCTGACCGTAGAAGAAAAATAGTTTTATAGATATGGTTTTAAACCGGTGGTACTTGCCGGATTAAAATAAATAAAGGGATTCCAATAAGGAAAAGGATTTTGAGAAGGAGGAAAAGAAATGAAATTTTTACAAAAATTAGGTAAATCCTTAATGCTCCCGGTAGCATGTCTGCCTATCTGTGGTATCCTGATGGGACTTGGATACTGGATGTGTCCGGCTACAATGCAGGGTGGAGAAATTAACGGTATCATTCAGCAGATTGGTTTTTATCTGGTAAAAGCAGGGGGAGCTTTGATCGATAATATGGCAATCCTGTTCGCGATCGGTATTGGTGTTGGTATGGCAGATGATAATGATGGTACAGCTGCTCTTTCTGCGCTGGCTTCCTGGTTGATGATTACAAACCTGCTTTCTACAGCAAACGTTTCTGTTATCAGAACTCTGTCAGAAACTTCTACATTAGCATTCGATAAAATCGCGAATCCATTTATTGGTATCATCGCAGGTCTGATTGGATCTATGTGCTACAACAGATTTAAAAATACACAGCTTCCTGACTGGCTGTCATTCTTCAGCGGTAAACGTTGTGTGGCAATCGTATCAGGTGTTGTATCTATCATTGCATCTGTTGTATTGCTGTTTGTATGGCCGGTTATCTTCGGAGCACTGGTTGCACTTGGAGAAGCAATCGTAAGCCTGGATGCTGTTGGAGCTGGTATTTATGCATTCTTCAACAGACTGCTCATCCCATTCGGTCTGCACCATGCACTGAACAACGTATTCTGGTTCGATACGATCGGTCTTGGAGATCTGACACACTTCTGGCAGGCGAGACATCAGCAGATGTTACATGGAGCTTGGTATGTACATGTCAGGATTCTTCCCATGTATGATGTTCGGTATTCCTGGTGCTGCGCTTGCTATGGTACATACAGCAAAACCTGCTAAGAAGAAAGTTGCAATCGGTCTTGTTGCTTCTGCAGCGATCGCAGCATTCGTATGTGGTGTTACAGAGCCATTTGAGTTCGGATTTATGTTCCTTGCTCCAGTTCTGTACGTAATCTACGCTTTACTGTATGGTATTTTCGTAACAATTACAACATTGGTTGGATTCCGCGCAGGATTCAGCTTCTCAGCAGGTGCGACAGACTTGTTATTCTCAGCATCCCTTCCAGCTGCTCAGAAAACATGGATGATCATTCCTCTTGGAATCGCAGCATTCATCGTATTCTACGTGGTGTTCCGCTTCGCAATCGTGAAGTTCAACTTAAAGACTCCGGGACGCGAGGATGATGATGTAGATGAGACAACAGTAAAACTTGCAAACAATAACTTCACAGAAGTTGCTAAAATTATTCTGGAGGGTGTCGGCGGAAAAGAAAACGTAGCATCCATCGACAACTGCATCACAAGACTTCGTCTTGAAATCAAAGATTACACAAAAGTAGATGAGAAGAAGATCAAATCTGCAGGTGTTGCAGGAGTAATCCGTCCTGGAAAAACATCCGTACAGGTTATCATCGGAACAAAAGTTCAGTTCGTAGCTGACGAGTTCAAAAAATTGTGTAAATAAAATCAAAATTTAAATCCCTTTACTCATGAGCCGCTGTAAGCGGCCTTTTTGAGTGGAGTGGAGGGGATAAGAAGTTTGTTGAAATCAAATGGAAAGTATGATAGACTCTCAAACAGGAAAGACCTGTGACAGGGGGCGCACAGGGCAGCATACGAAGTTATTATATTGCGTTGCTTACCTTTCTTGATAAGAGAAATAAGTGAAAATAAAAATGAAAAATTGTAGAGAGGCAGACCAAAATGAATTACATTTTAGAGACATGTGCGGACAGTGTGCAGTCCGCGATCGAAGCGAAAAAAGGCGGAGCGAACAGAATCGAGCTCTGTTCCAATCTGGTGATCGGAGGGACTTCCCCGGGAGAATCCCTATTCCGTCAGGTGAAGGAGCAGACAGGTTTAAATGTGCGTGTACTTCTTCGTCCGAGATTTGGGGATTTCTGTTATGATGACTACGAGTTTCGTATGATTCTGGATGAAGTCAGAATGTTCCGTAAACTGGGGGCGGACGGCATTGTGATCGGAATTTTGAATCCGGACGGAACGTTGAATATGGAGCAGATGAAGGCTCTTGTGGAAGAAGCGGGGGACATGGGAATTACGCTGCACCGTGCCTTTGATGTTTGCCGGGATCCTTATGAGGCAATGGAGCAGTGCATTTCACTGGGATTGATACGATCCTTACAAGCGGACAGAAAAGCTCTGCCTGGGAGGGACGTGATCTGATCAAGATCTGGTGAAGAAAAGTGCAGGCAGGATTGAGATTCTGGCGGGGGCAGGTATC
>ENA-OQAA01001736-OQAA01001736.1-human-gut-metagenome-genome-assembly--contig:-NODE-1736-length-10162-cov-2.222920_pt1 | contig 10162 bp, 14 predicted proteins | sample MGYA00242489_ERZ504515 | MGnify/ENA primary metagenome ERZ504515 (study PRJEB26092, sample SAMD00036237) | human gut metagenome | host: Homo sapiens | study: EMG produced TPA metagenomics assembly of...
CGTATTGAAATTTTCAACCGATCAGAGCCTCTACTTTCCCGGAGTTATCACCCGTTGGGAAGGAATAGACTGCTATAATGCCCGCCCGTTGATTTATGCATACGGTGAAACAAATATCGCCATCACCGGTAAAGGAACTATCGACGGACAAGGCTCCAACGAAACCTGGTGGCCTATGTGTGGCGCTCCCCGTTATGGCTGGAAAGAGGGCATGGTGGCACAACGCAACGGAGGACGGGAACGCCTGCTGATGTACGGTGAAACCTCCACTCCTATTTATAAGCGTGTAATGACACCTGAGGACGGATTACGTCCGCAACTTATCAACCTGTACTCATGTAATACAGTGCTGATAGAAGATGTAACTTTATTAAATTCCCCTTTCTGGGTTATTCACCCGCTATTCTGCGAAAGTCTCACTGTACGCGGTGTATACGTTTATAATCGCGGTCCCAATGGCGATGGCTGCGACCCCGAATCTTGCAAAAATGTATTGATAGAGAACTGTACCTTCGATACCGGAGATGACTGTATTGCTATCAAGTCCGGACGTAACCAGGACGGACGTAAATGGGGTGTTCCCAGCGAGAACATCATTGTACGCGGTTGCTATATGAAGAAAGGACATGGAGGTGTAGTCATCGGTAGCGAAATCTCCGGCGGATACCGCAACCTGTATGTAGAAAATTGTAAGATGGATAGCCCAGACCTCGACCGTGTGATCCGCATCAAGACCAGCACCTGCCGCGGCGGACTGATTGAAAATGTGTTCGTGCGTAACGTCACCGTAGGACAGTGTCGCGAAGCCGTACTACGCATCAACCTGCAATACGAAAACCGTGAAAACTGCAACCGCGGTTTTACTCCTACTGTCCGCAACGTTCACCTAAAGAATGTAACCTGCGAAAAGAGCAAACTTGGTGTCCTTATTATCGGTCTCGACGACGATGATCATGTGTACAATATCAGCGTTGAAGACTCCCACTTTAATAATGTTGCCAAAGATGGAAATGACATAAAAGGAGCAAAAGACGTTACGTTCAAAAATCTCTATATAAATGGGAAACTTGTAAAGTAGCAAAACCCATTTTACACCATATACGCCCGAAGTTGTGACATTCTGACAGAATTTCATTTAACTTCGGGCTTCATATTTCCCCATTTTTCTTATTTTTCACAGAATACTTGTTCGTTGTCTCTAAATAAAAACTATCTTTGTATTCCAATAATCCGGAACTCAATACGATATGGAGCAACTGAAAACTATCAAAGAGCTTATCAATCAAGGAGATGTAGCAGAAGCTATCCGGCAGCTCGATGAATATCTGATCACCGACTCTACCGACCGGGACGAAGCTTTCTATCTCCTGGGAAATGCCTACCGTAAACAAGGCAACTGGCAACTGGCTTTAAACAACTACCAGTATGCTATCGACCTCAATCCCGACAGCCCTGCCGTGAAGCCTATCGTATGGCAATGGATATCCTGAATTTCTTCAATAAGGATATGTACAATCAATAACATATAAAAGTAACGTAAATTATGGCAAAGATTAAAGGAGCAATCGTAGTGGACACCGAACGGTGCAAAGGCTGCAATCTATGCGTGGTAGCCTGTCCTCTGCATGTAATAGCCTCACCAAAGAGGTGAACGTGAAAGGGTATAACTATGCCCACCAAATATTGGAAGATACCTGCAACGGCTGTGCGTCGTGCGCCCAGGTTTGCCCGGACGGATGTATCTCTGTTTTTAAAAGTAAAAGTTGAATAAATCTGTAAATCAGTAGAATATGGCAGAAGAAGTTGTATTAATGAAAGGAAACGAAGCCATCGCCCACGCCGCTATCCGTTGCGGTGCTGATGGATACTTCGGTTATCCTATTACTCCACAATCGGAAGTATTGGAAACTCTTGCCGAACTGAAGCCCTGGGAAACTACCGGTATGGTAGTGCTACAGGCAGAAAGTGAAGTGGCAGCTATTAATATGGTGTACGGCGGTGCCGGAAGTGGAAAGATGGTATTAACCTCATCGTCCAGCCCCGGTGTCAGCCTGAAACAAGAAGGTATCTCCTACCTGGCAGGTGCCGAATTACCCTGTTTGATTGTAAACGTAATGCGCGGCGGCCCCGGATTGGGAACCATCCAACCCAGTCAGGCAGACTACTTCCAGACTGTTAAGGGTGGAGGTCACGGTGACTACCGTCTGATCACTTTGGCTCCCGCTTCCGTACAGGAAATGGCTGATTTCGTTGGATTGGCCTTTGATCTTGCCTTCAAATATCGCAACCCGGCTATCATTCTTGCCGACGGTGTTATCGGTCAGATGATGGAAAAGGTTGTATTGCCTCCGCAAAAGCCCCGCCGTACAGATGCAGAAGTTATCGAGCAATGCCCGTGGGCTACTACCGGTAGAGTAAACGGACGCAAGCCCAATATCATTACTTCTTTGGAATTGAAACCGGAAGAGATGGAAAAGAATAACATCCGCTTCCAGGCTAAATACAAACTGATTGAAGAAAACGAAGTACGTTTCGAAGAAATCAATTGTGAAGATGCCGATTACCTGATTATCGCCTTCGGTTCTATGGCCCGTATCGGACAGAAAGCAATGGAACTTGCACGCGAAGAAGGTATCAAAGTCGGTATACTGCGCCCCATTACCCTTTGGCCCTTCCCCACAAAAGCCATTGCAGCCTATGCTGAAAAAGTGAAAGGCATGCTGGTTACCGAATTGAATGCGGGACAGATGGTTGAAGATGTACGCCTCTCTGTGAATGGTAAAGTAAAAGTAGAACACTTCGGGCGTCTCGGCGGTATCGTACCCGATCCGGAAGAGATTGTAAGTGCACTGAAAGAAAAATTAATCGAGAAATGAACCCTGATAAGATAAGAAGCGTATTGAATATACTCTTTATGATACTTGCCTTGGCAGCTATCATCGTATATTTCGTTGCAAAGGATGACTTCAAACTGTTCATCTACGTTTGTGGCGCAGCAATATTCGTTAAGCTGATGGAGTTTTTTATACGGTTCACCAACAGATAAGGAGAAGTGATTATGACAAAAGAAGATATTATCAAGCCTGAGAATCTGGTTTATAAGAAACCGACTCTGATGAACGATAATCCCATGCACTACTGTCCGGGATGCAGCCACGGTGTGGTACACAAGCTGATAGCCGAAGTAATCGAAGAAATGGGCATGGAAGACAAAGCAGTAGGTATCTCCCCCGTGGGATGTGCCGTGTTCATCTATAACTATCTGGATATTGACTGGCAAGAAGCCGCACACGGACGTGCACCCGCTCTTGCCACTGCGATCAAGCGCCTGTGGCCGGACAGACTGGTATTCACTTACCAGGGAGACGGTGACCTGGCATGTATCGGTACGGCCGAAACCATCCATGCGCTGAACCGCGGTGAGAACATCACCATCATCTTCATCAACAACGCCATCTACGGTATGACCGGCGGACAGATGGCCCCCACTACCCTTGTGGGCATGAAAACCTCTACCAGTCCTTACGGACGTGACGTACACCTGCACGGTTATCCGCTGAAGATGGCCGATATAGCCGCCCAACTGGAAGGTACGGCATACGTAACCCGCCAGAGCGTAGATACGGTTCCCGCTATCCGCAAGGCAAAGAAAGCTATCCGCAAGGCGTTCGAGAACTCCATGGCAGGCAAGGGTTCCAACCTCGTGGAAATCGTTTCCACCTGCAACTCCGGCTGGAAGATGTCTCCGGAGAAATCAAACAAATGGATGCAGGAGCACATGTTCCCCTTCTATCCGTTGGGTGACTTGAAAGATAAACAATGATGCTAAAAACAGAAAGAACAATGAAAGAAGAAATCATTATAGCAGGCTTCGGCGGACAAGGCGTATTGTCCATGGGAAAGATTCTGGCATATTCCGGACTGATGGAAGGCAAGGAAGTTACCTGGATGCCGGCCTACGGACCGGAACAGCGTGGCGGTACGGCAAACGTTACCGTAATCGTGAGCGACGAGAAAATCTCCTCGCCCATCCTGAGCAAGTATGATGCGGCTATCATCCTGAACCAGCCTTCACTGGAGAAGTTCGAGAGCAAAGTAAAGCCGGGCGGCATACTTATCTACGACGCTACGGCATCATCAACCCGCCTACCCGTAAGGATATACACATTTACCGCATCGACGCCATGGATGCAGCCAATGAAATGAACAACGCAAAGGCTTTCAATATGATTGTGCTTGGCGGACTGCTGAAGATTGCTCCCATCGTAACGCTGGAGAACGTTATCAAGGGATTGAAAAAGACACTCCCCGAACGTCACCACCACTTGATACCCATGAATGAAGAGGCTATCAAACGCGGTATGGAGCTGATTAAAGAGGTCTGAAAAAACAGACCGTCCGTTTGAGGTAAACAGATGGTCTGTCAGCCCCGAACGGACGATGCGTTCAGTATAAACGATGATGTATTTCAAAGCGATACATCATCCGTTTTTCATTGCCCTCATATCACCAATGGTCAGGCATATCGGAATAGTCCGTCAGTTTTGTGCAATCTCCGAAGCAACGTACATATTCTTGCAGTGCAACGAACTCGGTCGGGTAGTCTCCGCGTTCATACAAGTGTACCTTTTTATTACCTATCACGGTATAAGGCGATTCGCCCTCTACGTTCAATGAACCGCTAAACGCCGATTTCACATTCATAAGTTTCCGGTTATTATCAAAGAGCATTGCGGGAATAGCCGTCAAAGCCGTACAACTCGAGAAAGTGCCTTCCACCTGCTCCAGTCGGGAATTCTGCCTGAACAGATTATCGGGAAGTGACGTCAGCGCTTTGCATCCGGCAAATGCGTAAGACATGTCTCTGCAAGCGGGCAACCGGCAAACAGAGTTTCCGGAACAGCCTGCAAGGACTCGCACTGCTGAAACACGCCCAGCCCGCCTCTGTGACTGCTATCGCGCAGCCAATTCATGCCGAAATAAAGAACTTTGTCACAGTTGGCAAACAGAGTCGGCGGAATGCTCTTCAAACTTGTACACTGGCTGAAAGTACCCTCAAATGATACCACCTCCGTATTATCGGCAAAGAGGTTTGCGGGGATACTCTCCAAAGAAGTACACAGAGCGAATGTGGTGGAAAAATTCGTCACAGCCTTACATCCGCTGAAAAGGTCTTCGGGTATCTGCCTGAGCAATCCGCACTCTATAAAAGTCCGCTGGAAAGAAACGGCTTTCGTGCAATTCTTGAATAATCCTGCCGGAATACTCTTCAGGTTTTTGCAATCGCCGAACGTATAGTCAAAGCTGGTGGCATTTATCGCATATTTAAAGAAATCATCGGGAATGGACTCGATAGCCGTACCGGTAAAACTACCGCCATAAGCTCCACGCCAAAGTGCTCCATGCCCCGGAATGCACCTTCCGTATCGGCAGCTATCGACTTCAAACTGCTAAAGCCGGAAAGCATAATCCGTGTCAGTCCGGTATATCCCCACTGCTTGATTGACAGCAATGTGTTTTCTCTTGCTTCGCGGACATCCGCCACCAGGTCAAGCGAAGTGAGCACACCCGAAAAACGCACTTCATACGTGGTGGCAACGTTGGTTTCATATTGATGACTGACCCGTACATATTCCAGCCTTCCACCTTCTCTACCGTACCGTCTCCCCAGTCGACCGTACCTTTCAGATAATCATCACAGAAAGGCAGGTAAACCTTAAAGTCGTTCGCCCTATTGGCACTTACCTCCAGCACCAAATCATGCCTGCTTTCCTGCACGGCAGTTGTGGCAGTTTCCATCATGTAAGCTCCCGCAGCGTCTCCGGCACTATGAACCGGAAGCATGTACAGGTAATAGGTCGTAGCAGGAAGCAGACCGTCAAAATTCAGGGCAAACTCCTCCGCCCCGTCAGACAAGGAAAGCTCTTGCGACTGGTTGCGGTCGGCAAGAAACTCCTCCACTTCCTTTTCCGACCGCAGCCGGGTGTCCGAAAGTCCGTAATACACATGGTGCACCTGACCGTTTGTCCCGAACCGGAACACCAGTCCGCCTACTTCCGACTGTGTATCGAGCAATTGACACACGGCTCCCCGTTCCTGCCTCAGCACGACAACAGCCAACTGCTCATTGTCGTGCGTCATAAAACGCAGAATGTTCCTCCGTTCCTTATCCAAAATGTTTGGGAACACCTCCAGTTCCAACTGGCTGTTTTCATCCGGAGTGCACATCAATGCCCCTCGAATGGCGGCAACGTATTCCTCACCCTCTTCTTCACCCGGCAACTCCAGCGCTATCGCAGGCTCTTCCATCAGATTCGATTTGAAGTTTACGAAGAAGCGACCGGAAGCCACAGCAGGCAGAACCACCTCTTGCTCTTCTACCGTCACATACGGCGCTTCACCATCATAAGTAGGCTCCTGGTTGACGGGGACATCACCCGATTCAGTAACCGCCTTTTGCTCTATTGTAATGGTAATGCTGCTTCCGCATGTTATCCTGATATAAGCCTTGCGGTCGGCACCCGTATAATTCTTACGGACAAATACGGTTATCGTATATTCGCCTGCCGCATTGCCGCTGTACTTGTCGAGAGTGACCCAACTCACACTGCTTCCTTCCGCTTTAGTAGATGCCTCCGTCACCTCCGCAGTCCAAGCACCGTCTGTCGTGAAATGTATGTCGCCATCGGTAGTCGTTTCGTCAGCAAAGATGGTCTGACCGGAAGCCGTACCTTCTATAAGACGTATGCCGGAGTTTTCTTCCTCTTCCGTACAACCCGCCAGCATACAGATACAGACCAGAAAAATAAAAAGTTGAAGTTTGTTCATCATTCCATATTTATTACTGTTAATCAATTAATTATAAGGACAAACTCCCGTATCGCGCATCTTGCATCTGGAGTTTGTAATCTTGCATATCCCCCTTCCGTTGATTACATCATCGGTCAGATTTTCACAAGTCACTTTATACTTGCCTTTTCCTCCCGAATTTCCGGTAGCGGAAAGGACTATATAAAGAATGAGCAGCGCAATTGCCACGAATATCAGAATCCAGGTGATAGTGAACACCGCATAGGTAGTCAATACCATATATCCACACCGCCATGCAATCTGTTTTCTGCCTTCGGGTGCGGCACTGCGTATCTGATACCAGGCATAACCGATGAGGCAAGCACGGATATGCCACCAGCCAGCCGATTACCGCCTCACCGTCCGAACCCAGAACTGCGACAGTACGGCAACCACACCCAGCACAGCACCTATCCAGTAATAGCTATTCGACTCCGGCACAACGTCCACTCCGGACATCTCACGGAGATGCTTGGGGACGAAACCGTTCCATTTCGTAAAAGACAAGATTACCGCCACAAAAGACAAGATGACAAGCAACAGCAAACCGCCGAACAAACCTGCCAGGTTTACCGCTACGTCGTAGAACAGTCGCCACCTTTCCGCTTTCCTGTTTTCCGCACGACTGCAACGCACGATACGGCGTATCACGCGCCAAACCGGATACACCAGCGTCAACGCTACAAACGTACCTGCAAACCAATACATCTGTGTATCCGTAGGCGTCTTATCTATAAAAAAGCCCCACGCTGCAAAGCAGACCCACCATCATCATTACAAACCCCAGCACCCCGGTTACAATCAATGTGCGGAGAGAACGGAAGCTGAATGAGGATACAATCTCCGTACCTGCCTTCTTATTGAACCAACCTTTTACTTTACCGAACCTCAAAAACAAAAGACATGAGAAAACAAAGCCGAACAGACCCAATATTTGAGAAAGCAAAGCCAATAATACGATTATAGTTTCCATAATACCTTGTCTATTATCATTCGTAATAAGTAATGCTACGTTCCGCAATGCCATAGGGCTGTCCGTTAAGGGTTATCACCATGCGTGTCCAGTTGCCCCGGTCGTCCGTTTCCGGATAATCGTAAGACACCTTATTATCATCGGAAGATACGCAGGTTTCCAGCCAGCCTTTTTCGTTATAGGTATACTCCTTTACGGTGAGATAATCGTCCATCTCGCTGTAAGCGGACTCTTTCAGCACACGCCCCAAAGCATCTTTCACAACATAATCGCGTTCCGTATCACCATGCTCTATGCAATTGCCATCCACGTACTCTGTCTTTGAAGCATCCACCGGATACTCATTGGTAGTCTTGTCGCCGCCGATATACATGTCTTCGATTGTACTTGCCAGCTTGCCGTCCCGATAAACATATCTGCGGTCGGTTAGCAGTTCACCGTTCTGAAAGAGTTTCTCATTGCTGACATTCCCGTCCCGATAGGCATAGACCGTAATGTATTTGACGGCGTCCACCACACTCACCACAGAATCGAGCTGCCCGGCAGCATTATAAATCCGGGTATCTTCTTTCGGAAAGAAATCCGTTTCACGATAAGAATCCGGTTTGCCGTCCTTTACTGTTTCATTGCCCTGGGACTTCGCGTTGTAAATCAAGGTTTGCACCTTATGCACTTTACCGTTCAGTCCTTCTTTGTCCGTACCGTTGCCGTTTTGTGTGGATACGCCACCACAGGCTGCCAGCACAATAAGTGCCGCCGCCATTAAAAGCCTGTTCATAGTTGTTTGCCTTTAAGATTAAAGAAGTTTGTTTCTATCAGAAGCCGTAAGCCTGCTTACGTATAGCCATATAATCTTTCTCTGCCAGAAATACAATCTTGGCAAATTCCGTAAAGTCGTAGGTATGGCAGTTGATGTACACCGGAGCTCCTTCGCTATGGCAAGGTACGCCGGCTTGAACCATCTGTCCGGGAGCATATTCGGCTTTCAAAGAGCTGTTATAAGAATTACCATTGAAAGGGTTCAACTGACCGAGTTCAATCAAATGGTCGTTGGCCTTCATCAAGGCGAAATACAGACGGGTATCTTTCAGCGGATATTCGCCTTCGGCACATTGACGTTTGGTTTCACGTACTACAATATCCCGTTTGGGAGTGACCGTAACCCTCACAATTATACTGCCCGCCTCTCTGCCGGCATGATATTCCGCCACTTTAGCACCCGTTATCTGAAAATCAGGGTAGACATCTCCCGTACAGACAATTTCACGTCCGACAAGTTTCTCGCCTTCTTCCGCCGCCTTCTGATAACTCTTGGCAGCATATTCATCAAACTCTTTCAGTTTCTTCTGATACCGGTCCAAATCATCCTCCTTACGCAAGCTTTCGTCCAATGCTTTTTTCTTGGCAGCCACCTCTGCAAATATTGCGGGCACACGGCCCAAAGGCGCATCGCTACTTGCAGCCGAACCCGAAGCGCTCCACCGCCGCATGCCGACAACACAACCAGTCCGCAGAACATTGCGAATAAAGTTATAACCGTAAACTTTTTCATACTATTGAATTATTTAAATGAGTAATGTTGTCAGCATTTACGGATAGGGATTATCCCTTTGGAGATAGCTGTCATAATGAGGTCGGCCACATTACGTGCATCCAGCTTGTCCATCAGATGACGGCGGTGCGTATCAACCGTATTGGTAGAGACACAAAGTTCCTGAGCTATTTCCTGCGTGTTCTTGCCCTCGGATATCCGTTTCAGTACATCAAGTTAGCGCAAGGTCAGTTCCTCACGCCGCCCTTCGTCCGAACGCCGCATCTGTGCACGCACATGCTCGGCATAAGGGCAATAGTAAGTTCCGCCATCCAGCACCCGGCGAATGGCTTCGGCTATTTTCGTAGAATCGATGGATTTAAACAAGATACCGTCTACTGCACTTTGAATCAAATCTTTGATAAACCAGATTTCTTCGTGCATGGTGTTGACAATGATGCGTGCCCGCGGGTCTTTCTCCCGTATCCGCACAATGATGTCCATCCCGGATATATCGGGCAGTTCCATATCCAGCACGAAAAGATTGAAACGTTGAGATGCGATAAGATGCAATGCCTCCTGTCCCGACGATGCAGTACATACGTTTTTTATTTCCGGTAGCGAACATTCTACTATCCGCTTCAAACCTTGAAGCACCAAATCATGGTCATCCACCAACAAAATGCGTATATCTCTTTCTTTCATCAACCTATCTTTGTGTTCTGAATTATGTTGCAAAGAAATAAGCATTTATCAATATGCGGCATCATCAAAAATAGTGATTTTACTCTCCGGACATTACCGGTTTT
>ENA-OQAA01001737-OQAA01001737.1-human-gut-metagenome-genome-assembly--contig:-NODE-1737-length-10153-cov-2.297726_pt1 | contig 10153 bp, 6 predicted proteins | sample MGYA00242489_ERZ504515 | MGnify/ENA primary metagenome ERZ504515 (study PRJEB26092, sample SAMD00036237) | human gut metagenome | host: Homo sapiens | study: EMG produced TPA metagenomics assembly of...
GAGGAGCTTTCTGGATTAGGGAGTTTCTCTATTGTGGTTTTATCGGCGATTCCCAGAATTGGTGGCAGTGAACATTTATGGATGAATGGCTTGTATGATACTATATGCTTTGCCGTTGTATTCCCTTTGGTAGTCTGTCTTGGGGCTTCGGGAAAGACTACGGATAAAGTCACGACACGGGTTTGCAGGTTTCTGGGAGATATATCCTATCCGTTGTACATGGTGCATTATCCTTTTATCTATCTGTATTATGCTTGGGTTAAGAATGAGAACCTTACATTCATACAGTCTCTGCCGGGTGCGGTAGCACTTGTTGCGGGTTCAGTTGTTTTGGCTTACTTATGTCTGAAACTGTATGATGAACCGGTACGCAGGTTTCTATCCCGGCGACTTCGTATAAATTGAACGGGGTTTTACCGATTTTTGCAATTCCGATTAGAGCGATATTGAAAAATAACTCTTATATTTGCGAAAACAACTTTTATAATTATGAGTACAATCTTGCAGTTAGCTCCACAAAATGTGTGGAAGCATTTCTATTCGCTGACTCAGATACCCCGTCCTTCCGGACATATGGAGAGAATAACTGAGTTCTTGGTAAATTTTGGTAAAAGTCTGGGCTTGGAATCATTTGTTGACGAGGTTGGCAATGTCATTATCCGTAAACCTGCTACACCAGGTATGGAAAACCGAAAAGGTGTCATTCTGCAGGCACACATGGACATGGTGCCGCAGAAGAACAACGATACGGTTCATGATTTTACTAAAGACCCTATTGAAACGTACATTGACGGTGATTGGGTGAAGGCCAAAGGTACTACTTTGGGAGCTGACAACGGATTGGGCGTAGCCGCTATTATGGCTGTACTTGAGGCAAAAAACCTGAAACATGGTCCGTTGGAAGCGTTGATAACCAAGGATGAGGAAACGGGTATGTATGGCGCATTCGGCTTGAAACCGGGTACACTAAACGGTGAGATCTTGTTGAATCTTGATTCGGAGGACGAAGGAGAACTTTATATCGGTTGCGCAGGCGGTATTGATATTACGGCTACATTGGAATATAAGGAAGAGACTCCTGCTGCTGATTTAGTAGCTCGTAGAATAACTTTGAAAGGTTTGCGTGGCGGACATTCCGGATTGGAAATCAATCAGGGACGAGGCAATGCCAATAAATTGCTTACACGTATCGTACACGATTTGCTGATTGAGTTCGATTGTCAGTTATCAAGTTTTGAAGGTGGCAATATGCGTAATGCCATTCCGCGTGAGGCACATGCCGTATTGGTATTTAATCCCGAAGACATTGAAGGATTGGAAGACTATATCAAGGAATATGAGGTACAGATTAATGAAGAATATACTTCGATTGAAGAAGGCATTGTTGTAAAACTGGAGAACGTAGACTTGCCTGCTGCCATTGTTCCCGAAGAAATTCAGGATAATATGATTAGTGTATTAATGGCCTGTCAGAATGGGGTTATGCGTATGATTCCTACTGTTCCCGATACAGTGGAGACTTCTTCCAATCTGGCCATTGTAACGATTGGCGGCGGTAAGGCTGATGTTCGTATATTGGCTCGCAGCTCTTGCGATACGATGAAAGATTTCCTGGCAGATAGCCTGACTGCATGTTTCTCTATGGCAGGTATGAAAGTAGAACTGAGCGGCAGTTACTCCGGCTGGCAGCCCAATGTGGATTCTCCGATTCTGCATGCCATGACGTTGTCCTATAAGCAACAATTCGGTATAGAGCCGGCTGTAAAGGTGATTCATGCAGGTTTGGAGTGCGGTATTATCGGCGCCAACTGTCCGGGACTTGATATGATTTCTTTCGGACCGACGTTGCGTTCACCGCATTCGCCCGATGAACGTGCATATATCCCGTCTGTAACGAAGTTCTATGACTTCTTGGTTGCTACTTTGGAACAGACTCCCGAAAAGTAATTTTCTTTATACATAACAATGTGAAAGCAGAGTGTGGTTGCGCTCTGCTTTTTTTATTGCTGCCATTTTCATTCTGGTCTGTCAGAATTACTTTGCTTTCCTGACATTTTGTCCTTGCTTGCTACTGTAATATTGCAGGAAATTGATTTAGGTCAAGAAATATGTTTTAAAACATGTTTTTCTATATGTTTTCACTTGTAATCTTGAACAAAGGCCTTATTTTTGTGTTGTAAAACATAGAAATGATAGGATAACAAGTTATTTTTAAGAATAACAAGATTGATTTTAGGAGGATAACAAAATGAAAAAGTTAAGAAAATTGTTCAGACATTTCGGTGAAGCCGATAAGAACATTTGGGGTTATGTAATGCTTTAAGCATTCATTCCCCCTTTTTAAGAGAGAAAGTAGTTTTCAATTTTCAAGATGTTAGTTTAGTTTTTTAAGGTTATGAGAAAGAAAATAATGGATTCATTCAGACGTATTCTCGCTGAGGTAGGTCGTAATGAGATGTTGATGATGGGATATACCATCAAGAAATAAAGAAAAAAGTGTTTTCAGGGTATCAGTTTAATTTTTAAGATTATGGGAAAAAGATTGTAAATTCTTTTAAAGACATTCTCTCCAGAGTTGGTGAGAATTGGATTGAAGCAATGAAGTATTATAACTACCCGAGATGAGTGTAGTAATTGATAAGAAACCGGGGGATATGTTCTGAGAATGTATCCCCCGGTTTCTTTTTATAACCGTAGGTTTTTATGTCAGTATATGCTTTGTTTCTTTATTTTTTCTAAAAAGCTGGTACAATGTGGTTATTATTTTGTTATTTTTACAGTGGACATTCATGTAGCGGAGATATGAATGCAGCTAATCATACAGATAAATCTTTATTGTTTGATTCCTGATTCGCATAAAAAAACAAAAACTAATAACAATAGAATAGCTATGAAGAAATTCCAAAGATTTTGTACATTGTTTCTGCTGATGATCGGGTTGTGCTCCTTTGCTTTGCACGCTCAGTCCTATGCAGGTTTGTGGAGGCAGGTGGAGCAGGCTCAAAAGAAGAGTTTGCCGCAAACGGTAGTGAAGCTGACGGAGAAAATCTACCGGAAAGCCGAGTTGGAGAAAAATGCTCCGCAAATGCTCAAGGCATATATCTGTCGGGAGGCCTATCAGGAAAGACTGACTCCGGATAGCCTGTATACGAATTTGAAGAAGTTGGAAAGTTGGGTGGAATCGGAGAAAAACCTGGTAAATAAAGCTATTCTGCATTCATTGCTTGCCCGCGAGTATTCGGACTATATGCGGCATAACCGGCGGCAGTTATCAGACCGTACGGCGCTGGATGTGGACGAAGCTCCTGCCGATATCAGGGAATGGAGTACTAACCTTTTTGTTGCTAAGGTAGATGAACATAACCTGGCTTCATTGAAGGACTCTGTTCGTTTGCTTGAGGTCTCTTCCAAGGAATATGTGCCTTTTGTCGAGCTTGAAGACGGAAGCCGCTTCTATGGGCACGATATGTATCATCTGCTGGCGGCCCGGGCTGTCGATACTTATCAGTTGTTGGACGGCTTTCAGGTGGATACATTACAACGTGCCCGCATCAACAGTGTTTATACAAATATGATAAATGCTTATCGGCATCGCGTTGGGGCAGAAGATGCGGTAGTGCTGGCAACGCTTGATTATTGGAAGTGGAAAAGTACCGGCGGCGGTATAAGTCGGGAGCCTTATGCACTTATCGGGAACGGAAAGAACGGCTTGATAAAGAGCATCTTGAAGTGTTGGATAATCTGATTCGGGAATATGGCGGTCGTGAGATTTGCGCGGAAGTTTACATTGATAAAGCCGGTTGGCTTCGCGGTTTGGGAGCGTCTTATATGGATGAGGTTTTGCAGGTATGCGATGAAGGAGTGAAGCGCTATCCGGCTTATAAGCGTATCAATGAACGTACGGAACATAAGGGAGAGTGTTTTGCAGCCTTATTTGAATGTCAGCACTCAAGAGAGCGTTTATCCCGGTGATTCGTTGGAGTTGAATGTGGGTTATCGGAATCTGAAAGGTTTCACACTGAATCTGTACCGTACGAATCTCTCCGAAGTGCCCTGGATGGATGCCGGAATCAACAAGGCTTTCTATCAGAAGCATGCCCGTAAATTATCAGCTACCCATTTTGAACTGAAATCTTCGGACAGCAAAAGCGGGAAAGAGGGAGAACTGTTGAGCGGTTTGCAACGTATGGTTTTGAAATGCCATGTGCCGGACGAATTGGGCATATATATACTGCAAATTGTACCTGATGCCGCAACGGCCCGTACTGCAGAGCACTTTCTCGTCTCGACCCGCTTCAAGGTGTTGACGCTTTCTTTGCCGGATAATAAGATGGAAGTGGTTACGGTGGACAGCCGTAGCGGGCAACCCATTTCCGGTGCAAAGGTCAGCTTCTATTCCGCTTACAATGAAGAAAACCGCAAGCTGGTGAAAACAGTTGTCACCGGTACCGGTGGAAAAGCAGTTGTGGAATGGGATAAGGCCATCCGCAGTTATGTGGCACGTAAGGGAACGGATACAGCATGATGCCTCAGAATGTCTATTTGAACAGATATTACGAACGCGGAGAGTCACGTCCGGAAGAGCATATCACCCTGCTGACAGACCGCGCCTTGTATCGTCCCGGTCAGACCGTTTATGTCAAAGGTATCGCTTATGAACAAGAGGCGGACAAGGCTCACGTTTTGGCAGGGAAGAGTTATCAGGTACGTTTGTTGGACGTCAACAGGAAAGAACTGGTACAGAAGAATGTAAGTACCAATGAATTCGGTTCCTTTACCACTGAATTTGCGTTGCCTGCAGTCTGCTTGAATGGTAACTTTACAATTGATGTAAAAAACAACGCTTCCGTTTCCGTACGGGTGGAGGATTACAAACGGCCTACCTTTGAGATTACCTTTAATCCGGTGGAGGAGGCTTTCTGCTTGGGAGATACGGTGGATGTAACAGGCAATGTCAAGGCATATAACGGACGGCAATTCAGGATGTTCCGCTGACATATACCGTTACCCGTCGCAGTAACCGGAGATATTGGGAGATGGGGCCGTATCGCTTGTTTCGGATACGGTGCAACTGGATGCGAAAGGCAACTTTTCCATTCCTGTTGTTCTGAAGCCGGATACGGATGCGGATAATACGGGTAGGGAACGTTTCTCCTATCAGATAGAGGTAGCGGTGACAAGTGATACGGGTGAAACGCAGACCTCGCACTACTTTCTGAACGCTACCCGTCGGGCTTATTTCTTTGTGTCCGACATCAGCAGGGAGTTATGCAAGGAAGATTCCATATCGGGAATGCTGTCGGTAATGAATGCCGTTAATGAAACGTTGTCCATGGAAGGGATGTGCCGTCTTTATCCCGTTCTTGATTCCAAGATGGGAAAAATCTCCGACAAGCCGGTTTATGAGAGTGCGTTTATGCCGGGCGAAAAGAAAGACTTTACAGCTTGGAAACAACTGCCGTCGGGAGAGTACCGCTTAATTCTGTCGGTGCGCGGTCGCGACGGCAAGGAAGTCAGCAATGCGGACAATGCGGTGAACATTGTACTGTTCTCGCTGAAAGATGAACGTCCGGCTGTGTTTATGGAAACTTTCCTTTATGAAAAGAATACGGAGTTCGATGCGGCTCATCCGGCAATCTTCTATTTCGGCACTTCCATGAAGGACGCATACGTCCTGGTAGATGTTTTCGGGCAGAAAGGCAGATTGGAGAGCCGTACTTTGTCGCTGAACGACTCGATTCTCCGTATGGAATATCCTTATCGGGAAGAGTACGGAGATGGGGTTGCCGTGCAGTTTACTTTTGTAAAGAACGGACTGCTATATACCGTAGGGTGGAATTGAGGAAACGTCTGCCTGAACGGACGCTGGATATGAAGTGGGAAGTCTTTCGCGACCGTTTGCGTCCGGGGCAGGAAGAAGAGTGGAAGCTGGTCATCAAAACTCCGCAAGGTTTTCCCGCCGCAGCCGAGATGCTGGCAATGATGTACGATGCTTCATTAGACCGGATTTATAGCCGTAACCAGTCATTAAGCGTTTATTACAACCGGTATATTCCTTATTACTATTGGGATATCAGTAATAACAACGGAAAGAGTTATGCTCCTTACTTCCCGGTGAAGTCATGGAGAGTTCCTGCTTGGCGCTTCGACTATTTCTGTTCTCCTTATAACGGGGGGGCGGAAGTACTGCAAATAGTAGAGAACGATGCGGCTCTCTGCGAGCCGGTAATTATGGGGTATGGAGCCACACGGACCAAAATGGAAACAGGACGTGCAGTTGAAGTGAAGTATGTTCCGGTGCAGGTAGAAGAAGGGATGGCGGATGTCGTTTTTGAGTCGGAGACGATTCCGCTTGATGAACAGACATTACAGCCTATGGCCGATTTGCGTACTAATTTTGCGGAAACGGCTTTCTTTTATCCTCAGCTACGTACTAATGAACAAGGAGAGGTCGCTTTTTCCTTTACCATGCCGCAGAGTCTGACACGCTGGAATTTCCGCGGTTATTCCCATACTAAGGATATGATGACAGGCATGCTTGACGCTACTGCTGTCACCGCCAAAGAGTTTATGCTTACTCCGAATATGCCCCGCTTTGTACGGGTAGGCGATAAGACACAGATAGCTGCCGGCATTGCCAACCTGACGGGTAAGGCAATAAAAGGCACAGCCGTATTCACCCTTTTCGATCCGATGACGGAGAAGATTATTTCCACCGGTCGCCAGAAGTTCTCGGTGGAAGCCGGAAAGACAGCATCGGTTAGTTTCCGGTTTGATGTAACAGACCGTTACGAACTGCTTGGTGTCCGTATAGTTGCCGACGGCGGTACTTTCAGCGATGGTGAACAGCATCTGTTGCCTGTACTGAGTGATAAGGAATATATTACAGAGACGCTTGCCATGCCCGTTCGTGGTGAAGAAACGCGTACTTTCTCGCTGGACAGTCTGTTCAACGGTAACAGCCGTACGGCAACCGACCGTCGCTTGACCGTGGAATTTACAGGCAATCCGGATGGTATGCCGTACAAGCCCTACCTGTACTGAGTGAGCCTTCAACGGATAACGCCATTTCCTGGGCAACCGCTTTCTATGCCAACACTTTGGCGGGATATATTGCAAATAGTCAGCCGCGCATTAAAGCGGTATTTGATAACTGGCGTCTGTCGGGTGGAACAAAGGAAACTTTCCTCAGCCGGTTGGAGCAGAACCAGGATGTGAAGAATATTCTGTTGGGCGAATCTCCTTGGTTGCTCGAGCTACTACAGAGGCTGAACAGCAGCAGCGTATCGCTACCTTATTTGATGTTAACCAATTAAATTACCGTAATATGGCATCCTTGCTCAAACTGAAAGAATTACAGGGCGAGGATGGTGCATGGAGCTGGTTCGGCGGCATGTCCGGCAACCGTTATGTAACGGGATATATCACCGGATTGCTTGTCCGTCTTTCTTTGCTTACGGATAAGGCATTGCCGGAAGAAGCAGCGATGATGAAAGCCAAGGCCTTTGACTATCTGAACAAAGAGGCTCTGAAAGAATACCGTGCTATCCGCAAGGCAGAGAAGAATGGAACGAAGATTACCGTTTTGTCGGATGCCACTATGGAATATATGTATCTGGTATCTCTCGGTTCGGTAAAGCTCTCCGGAGAATATGCAAAAGCATTCGGTTACTTCCTTACCAAGCTGGGACGTAATCTTGAGAGCGGTACCATGATCCGTAAAGCGCAGACAGCCGTTATCCTGCAGAAGGCAGGACATAAAACGGAAGCGGATGAGTTTATAGCTTCCATAAAAGAACACCTTGTACAGACGGATGAAATGGGAGCTCATTTTGCTTTCCATGCCAATCCTTATACTTGGGGTATGATGCCTGTACCCGCTCATGTAGCTGTAATGGAAGCTCTGCGCGAGGCAGGCGGCAATGATGCTTTAGTAGAAGAAATGAAGCTTTGGCTGCTGAAACAGAAACAGACGACAAGCTGGGATTCTCCGGTAGCTACTGCTGATGCGGTTTATGCGTTGTTGTGTCAGGGTAGCAATTTGCTGGAAAGTAAAGGAGATGTCCGCATTACTTTGGGTGATAAGGTGTTGGAGACTTTCTCTCCTGCAAAGACCACCGTACCCGGATTGGGATATGTTAAGGAAGTCTTTGCGCAAGGCAGTCCTGAGGTGAAAGCAAAGTCCGTTACCGTAGAGAAAAGGGATGCGGGCATTGCATGGGGAGCTGTCTACACACAATTCTTGTCGCCCATATCCGATGTGAAGCAGCAGGGCGGAGTATTGAACATTGAGAAGAAACTCTTTGTAGAGCGCATTTCGGCCGACGGGCAGAAATCTTTGCAACCGTTGACAGAGGTAGCACAGCTCTTCGTGGGTGATAAGATTGTTTCCCGACTTACTGCCCGTCTGGACCGTGCCATGGATTTCGTTCAGTTGAAAGACCAGCGCGGAGCTTGTTTCGAACCGGAAAATTCGCTTTCGGGTTATCGCTGGAACAACGGGGTCGGATATTATGCGGAAGTGGAAGATGCAGGAACCAATTTCTTCTTCGATCATCTGGGTAAAGGCGTTTATGTATTGGAACATAGCTACCGGGTGGCTCGTGGTGGTACGTATGAAACCGGACTGGCTACCGTGCAGTGTGCCTATGCGCCGGAATATGCTTCTCACTCTGCTGGAGGAACTGTTATTATTAAATAGGTCGGATAGATTTACTTGCTATCGAATGTTTATAGGTTATAAAAAGCAGAACGAAAATCTGTGTATCTCGCTTAAAAGCTTTACATTTGTGCAACTAATTTAGAAGCAATATAAATGAGACGCAGTTTTATCACTCTATATGCGATTGCAGCTACGGCATTGACTGCCGTAGCTCAACCGCGTTTTACCTCTAATACGGAAACGTATGATTTCGGGCAGATTGAATGGAAACATCCGGTGACGGTACAATATTCCATAACAAACACGGGTGACCGGCCTTTGGTGCTTACCGAGGTGGAACCCGATTGTGCCTGTTCCGTGGCTCAATGGACAAAGACACCTATCGTCCCGGGAGCAAAGGGAACCGTCAACGTCACTTTTGATGCGGAGGCTTTGGGGCATTTCAACAAATCCGTAGCCATTTACTGCAATGCACAACCCCATCTGGTCTATTTGAAGTTCAACGGTGAGGTGGTGCGTGAAATCAAGGACTTTACCAAAACCCATCCATACCTCATCGGACAGATACGTATTGACAAGAACAGTCTTGATTTTCCCGATGTACAAGCCGGTGAGAAGCCGGTGATGCATATCGGGGTAGTGAACCTGTCCGATCGCCCATACGAACCGTGTTGATGCATCTGCCGCCCTATCTGCAAACGGAAGTAAAACCCAATGTCCTGCAAAAAGGGGAGAAAGGGGTCATTACCGTCACATTGGATTCCGAACGGCTGACGGACTTCGGACTGACGCAGTCCTCTGTCTATCTGGCACGTTTTGCAGGCGACAAGGTGGGCGATGAAAATGAGATACCTGTTTCCGCCATTCTTCTGCCGGACTTTTCGGGCATGAGCGATACGGAAAAGGCGAATGCTCCTGTTGTCAACCTTTCTATCAAGGATATTGACATGAGCACAGCATTGGCAAAGAAGTCGAAGGCACGTCAGGATATTGTTATAACGAATACCGGACGTTCTCCTTTGCAAATCAGCAAGCTTCAGGTATTCCATCCGGCAGTGGGAGCCGGTTTGAAGAAGAGCGTGCTGAAACCGGGCGAAAGCACCCGTCTGCGTGTAACGGTTGTAAAGCGGAATATTGGAAAGAAACGCCGTCATCTGCGTTTGCTGATGATTACGAATGACCCGATGCAGCCGAAAGTCGAGATTAATATTAAAGCGAAATAAACCATAAATCTTACTATGGAACATCCAGAAAATAGCGGAGAATATAAAGGTTTGGTTGTCAATGCAGGCATTGAGCAACCTTCGTCCGTAAATCCTTATTTGAAGCGGAAACCGAAAAAACGTCAACTTTCCGTTGCAGAGTATGTAGAGGGCATTGTGAAAGGTGATGTTACGATATTAAGCCGTGCCGTGACACTGGTGGAGAGCGTAAAGCCCGAACATCAGCCATAGCGCAGGAGGTGATAGAAAAGTGCCTGCCGTATTCCGG
>ENA-OQAA01001738-OQAA01001738.1-human-gut-metagenome-genome-assembly--contig:-NODE-1738-length-10153-cov-1.720028_pt1 | contig 10153 bp, 12 predicted proteins | sample MGYA00242489_ERZ504515 | MGnify/ENA primary metagenome ERZ504515 (study PRJEB26092, sample SAMD00036237) | human gut metagenome | host: Homo sapiens | study: EMG produced TPA metagenomics assembly of...
GTGTTAATCATCTATTATGTATGCATGTAATATATTTAGCTTTGTAATATATATATTTGTGAATGTCGTGCATTACATTGGTAATGATTCATAGTTGTATAGTACAACTATTCCTCTATCCGGTTTATAAATCCTGGTAAAGTAATACTCGATCTAAAAGAAAATTGGTGACAAAATTGGGAAGCGACTCTATGTTATCAGTCTTATGAAGGTCAACAATAAATTCTTTGCTTTATTTCAATATAAATACCCGAATGATTGAAAAGAAACGATTCTCAGAGGCTTATTTTGAATGTATTATACTGTATTATAGTATATTATGTGTATATTTAATTGCCGGATAAATCATGAAAATAGAAAAAAAAGGGGGAAAATCCCCCTAAATATGATAAAATGACACATAAATGAATCATTTTCGTATTTTCTTCTTTTATTAAAAAGATATAGAATGAGAAAATCAATGTAGGATTTTAAAGACCAATTCCCGTAAAAGGTCACTATCGTTTAAGGAAGGGTTTCCTACTCCTTTAGACTTGGCATCTGTATATCGTATCTCTCCGATGATCTGCATGGTTTTTATTCCATTGTACATCCTCATGGCATTTAGATATTCGCGGGACTGCCACGGGCTCTTCAGACCTAAGAATGCTGCGATGCCTTGCTCCGATTTTTCGGGGGCATAATAGGCCAGCATCAGATTGGAAAAGAATCCGAAAAGTAAAGATAAAGTCATTTGAATCGGATTGGTTTTCGGATTTTCTTCAAAATATTTTATTATTCTGTTAGCCTTTAGAACATCCTTTTCCACGATGGCGCTGCGGAGTTCAAAGTTATTATAATCCTTGCTGATTCCTATGTTGCGTTCTATCTGTTCGGGGGTGACACGTGTCTGACCTTTTGGAAGTGTAATAATCAGTTTTTCCAGTTCTCCGGTAAGGCGGCTGAGGTCTGTCCCTACGAAGTCGGCAAGCATGGAAGTGGCTTTCGGTTCAAGGTCTATTCCTTTACGTTTCATATAGGATGTGATAAATGCCGGCAGTTGGGACTCTTTCACTTTCCTGGACTCAAACAGTATGCCCGACTTCTCTATTTCAGCTGCGAGTTTTTCCTTTTATCCAATACGCCATGTTTGTGGCATATTACCAATATTGTAGATAGCAAGGGCTTTTGAAGGTAGTAGGAAAGCTCTTCTATATTGCGTATGTTCTGTGCTTCCTTCACTACTACACTTGGTGCTCGGACATCATGGGATAGCGTTTGGCGGCATTGATAATTGCAGCCACGTCCACATCTGCGCCATATACAACAGTGAGGTTGAATTCTTTTTCGGTTTTCATTCAGTACGTTGTCCGTTATATAATCCGAGATGAGGTCGATGTAATACGGTTCTTCGCCCATCAGGTAATAGATGGGACGATATTGCCCGGCTTTCAGTTCCCTTAAGATATCATCACACGTAATTTCTTGCTTGGCCATATTTCTTGGTTTTACCAGTCGAATTTCAGATGTTTGACGGTTTTCTTTGCATCAATAATCATGCGCAGAGATGCAATGCCGATTTCAACATGTTCCTTTACATAGTTTTGGGTTACTATGTTATCGCTTTTATCGGTTTTGACGCCTTCCGGAATCATCGGTTGGTCGGACACCAGCAACAAAGCTCCGGTGGGGATATGATTGGCAAAGCCGCAACTGAACAAGGTTGCCGTTTCCATATCGACTGCCATGGCACGGGTTTTTTTGAGATACTCCTTAAAGTCCTCATCGTGTTCCCAAATACGGCGGTTGGTGGTATATACAGTACCGGTCCAGTAATCGCGGGCATGGTCGCGAATGGCGGAAGAAACGGCACGTTGCAGCATAAAAGCCGGCAGTGAAGGAACTTCCGGCGGGAAGTAGTCGTTTGAAGTACCCTCACCGCGGATGGCGGCGATTGGAAGGATAAGATCCCCTATCCTGTTTTTCTTGTCGATGCCTCCGCACTTGCCAAAAACAGGCATGCTTTGGGCTGAATGGCACTTAATAAGTCCATGATGATGGCGGCGTTGGGGCTTCCCATTCCGAAGTTTACGATCGTTATTCCTTCCGCACTGGCCGAAATCATATTAGCGTCCCTGCCTAGTATGGGAACATTGAATTTTTCGGCAAAAATTTCGACATACTTGTTGAAGTTGGTCAACAGAATATACTCTTCAAAATCCTCCAGGTTACGTTTTGTGTAACGGGGCAGCCAATTAGCTACGATTTCTTCTTTTGTTTTCATAAGATTTCATTAAATTTGTTCCGTAAAACCGTTAGGGAACGATTATTTAACTCACAAAAATACAATAAAAAAGTAAAAACAAGAAATTAAAATAGAATGTTCTCACTGAACCTGCCGGCGTTTGAAGCCAAGATTATTACAAGGGATGGAAAAGAAGTATTTCGATGTTATCCGCCGCCGATATGTTGCCTTGACCCCGGAAGAATGGGTGCGGCAGCATTTCGTACATTTTCTCATGACGCATAAGGGCTATCCGCAGGCACTGATGGCAAACGAGGTGCAGGTGCAGTTGAACGGTACTAAAAAGCGCTGCGATACAGTTCTTTACAGGCGTGACCTTACGGCACGCATGATTGTGGAATATAAGGCTCCCGAGGTGGAAATCACTCAGAAGTCTTCGACCAGATTACCCGTTACAACATGGTGTTGAAAGTGGACTATCTGATAGTAAGTAACGGTATCCGGCATTATTGCTGCCGTATGGATTACGAACAGAACAGTTATACTTTTTTACAAGATATTCCAGACTACGCAAGCCTCTGATTTTACCGGCTGAATGAACCGTAATGAATCAGGGAGTGAATGCCTTTCACTCCCTGATTCATTGTCTTTCACTCCCTAACTCATTACATTCCTTTCAGAACACCTTCCTGAGGGGATTGAAAAGAACGGCAACCATGTAAACACGATAGCAAAAAAGATGCACTTCCCCCCACTCTTTCCTACTTCATTTCGTCGTATACCATACAACCGGTTCTTCCGATCGTAATTTGAAAGGCGTGAAGATGGCGGATAATGATGCCGGAGTAGTAATCATGCCCGGTGGCAAGAAGTATTATATCGCTGTCTTCGTAACGGACTCAAGTGAAACGGACGAAGAGAATGCCGCCATCATCGCACACATTTCCCGGATGGTCCACAACCGTATTGGAAGGCAATAAGCCTTTTAGTTTGTTGCTTCCTGTGGCTGTTTCTGTCATAGTTTTCCAAAGGAAATCCCGGTACACGGGGGCGAATAAATTTTTCTCATCGGCCATTTTCAGTAACCGTGCCATTTCAGAAGGGGTGCTCCAATTGGAGTATGCCTTTTGGGGATTCCGGTGCATGGAATCTTCCGTTTCGGACAAGTTGAAATCATTGATGCCCAATTTCTTGATGTACTGATGAATATGCCCTATTCCACCGGCATATTCTATGAGGATGTCGCAGGCATTGTTATCGCTTAGCGAGATGCTGTATTGTAAAAGCTCTCCCAATGATATATCCAGATCTTGACTGGAATGCTTTTGTCGCAGCGGACTGTAGGTATTTGGCTGTAATTGGGAAGCTTTTACATGAACAATATGTTTCAATGGGATTTCCTCTCTGTTCATTTTATCCAATACGGCCAGGGCTACATGGAATTTGAATACGCTCAGAAGCGGATAGTGCACCTCGTTGTTGTGTAGTATGGTTTCGTCTTTGTCTGTCAGTACGCTACGCCGACCGTGGCTTTCTTCCCTTTAAGGAAACCGGCAATTTTGCCTTCCAATGCCTGCTGTTGTGCTTGTAGAACGATGTTTATGCTGAAACACAACACGCCTATCAAAGTATATCTAAGCTTCATATTATTAATTTCATACATTTGTTCGAGTCAACAAATGTATGAAATTAATTTAAAGAGAAAAACTGCATTTCCTTATTTGCCCTTATTCTTTCCGAATTTTTCCTGCAGCTTTTGCATCAGCTCATAGAAGTTGGGAATATAGACCGTTGCCAGCAATGTATTCAGTGCCATACCGAATACCACTGCCGCTCCAAGGGCGACGCGGCTTCCCGCTCCCGCCCCTGTGGCGAACAGAAGCGGCATAACTCCCAATACAAACGCCAATGAGGTCATCAGAATGGGACGAAGCCGGATATGTCCTGCCTGGAACGCGGCGTCACGGATACTGTTGCCCTGTGCACGGAAGTCGCGCGCAAACTCCACAATCAGGATACCGTTTTTGGCGGATAGCGCCACTAACAGGATTATACCGATTTGCGTATAGATGCTGACCGGAGTTCCCATCACATAGCAACCCAGCATTGCGCCGAGTAATGCCACCGGAATTCCCATTACTGCTGCCACCGGACTTGTCCAGCTTTCATACTGTGCGGCAAGTACAAGGAAGGCCACTAACAACGCCATGATAAAGACTACGGTAGTGGTGGTTCCTGCCTGCGTTTCCTGGTAGCAACGGAAGTCCATTCATAGCCGAATTCATTGCCGAGTTGGGTCTTTATCAAGTTTTCCGCTTGCTTGATGGCTTCTCCGGAACTGCTTCCCGGGGCTGCATTGCAGGTGACGGATGCGGTAGAGTACATATTATACCGGTTGATTTGGTCCATACCCAGTTGTTCGTCTATCTGTGTGAAGGAAGAGAAAGGAACCATTCTCCCGAAGCATTGGGTACGCCTAACTTGAGGACGTCCTCGATAATGCGTTGGGCACGGTCGCCAGCACCCAGCTTCACCTGATATATACGTCCGAACTGTACATAATCATTAACGTAGGCTTCTCCCATATAATACCCTAAAGTCGTGAAAACACTGTTCAACTGTATGCCCATCAATTGCACTTTGTCGCGGTCTATATTCAGGAAATATTGGGGGACATTGGCCTGATACTGGCTGCTGACGGATGCCAAAGCCGGATAATTGCGGTAATTTTCCATTAAAGTTTCCACGGCACGCTGCATTTCGGTGGCGCCGAGATTGTTACGGTCTTCCAATTGCAGTTGCAGTCCGCCGGTAGCGCCCAGCCCCGGAATGGCAGGCGGAACCATTGCAAAGACCTCAGCTTCCTGAATGCCATAGGCTTCCATGTTGAAACGATCGACAATGGCCGCTGCCGTGTGTTTTTTCCCCTTACGCTCATCCCAGTTTTTCAGGACTACGAAGTAGGTAGCGGCATTACTCTGCTCTCCGCCACCCATAACGGAAAAGCCGGATATGCCGATGTAATCCTTTACTTCGGGATAGGTGTCGAGCAGAGCGTTTATTTGTTTCCCCACCTCTTGCGTGCGCTCCAGGCTCGATGCAGGTGGAAGTTGCACAACAGCGAGGAAATATCCGTCGTCTTCTTCCGGTATGAAAGTAGAGGGCCACTTAACGAACAGCAACACAGCGATTATCGTAAATGCAGCGTATGAAATCACTGCGGCAAAAGGTCTTTGCAGCAGATAGCCCACTGTTTTGTCATACATTCCTTGTGTCTTGTCATACAGACGGTTGAAGCCTTTATACAGAGGGAATTTCGAGGGTTTGGTGGGCTGGAGCATCAATGCGCAGAGTGCGGGCGTCAGCGTCAGTGAGTTGATGCCGCTTAGCACGGTACTGGCAGCAATGGTCAAGGCAAACTGCTTGTACAATTGTCCCGAAATCCCGCTGACAAGCATGGTAGGGATAAATACGGCAAGCAACACCAGCACTACTCCCACAATGGGGCCTGTAATCTCTCCCATTGCTTCGGTTACGGCTTGCCGGGCGGTGTACCGTCCCGTATCCAACAGACGTGTGGAGTTTTCCACGACCACAATGGCGTCGTCCACCACGATGGCAACCGCCAATATCAGCCCGAACAACGTTAAAGTATTGATAGAGAAACCGAATAATGACATGATTGCCAACGTACCGATCAGTGAAACGGGAATTGTGATACAAGGAATGATGACAGCCCGCCAATTCTGCAGAAAAAGGAAGATTACAAGCACTACCAATAGCGTTGTTTCAAAGAAAGTTACCATTACTTCATCGATGGATGCATGGATAACGTCTGTTGTATCAAGCGTTACATTATATTGTACACCTGCCGGAAAATTCTGCGATAATTCCTGCATCTTCGCTTTGACGCCCGTCGATACATCCAGTGAATTACTGCCCGGTTGCTGGTAGATGGCGATGGCAGCCGTAGGCTTTCCGTCCAGTTGGGAAACAACGCTGTAAGATGCCGATCCCAGGTCTATATGGGCTACGTCACGCAGACGGAGAATCCGCCCGCCGCTTTCCGTACGGAGGATAATGTTACCGAACTCTTCGGGTGAAGTGAGCCGCCCCTTTACAGTCAGGCTGTATTGATAGGCATTCTTGTTCTCATTTCCGATGGGTTGTCCTACGTTGCCGGCACTGACCTCTACATTCTGCGTCTGAATGGCTTGATACACATCAGCCGGTGAGAGATTGCGGATGCGCATGGCGGCAGGGTCGAGCCAGATACGCATGGAATAGTCCCCTGCCCCCATTACGTTGACTGCACCCACACCGCACGCGGGTCAGTTGGTCTACGAGGTTCAGTTTGGCATAGTTGCTGAGGTAAAGACCGTCGTAATCTTTGTTGTCGGACTTCATGGTCAGGAACATAACGATATTGCTGGACTGCTTCTGCACCGTAACCCCCTGCACTACTACGGGAGCAGGCAGCGATGACTGTGCTACGCTGACGCGGTTCTGTACCTGTACGGTGGCCATGTCGATATCTGTGCCTACTGCAAAAGTGACAGTGAGCGAATACGCCCCCGATGAGGATGAGTTGGACGACATATAAAGCATTCCGTCCACTCCGTTGACCTGCTGTTCGATAGGAATACCGACGGTTTGAGCTACCGTCTGTGCATTGGCTCCGGGATAAACGGCGCTCACCTGCACCGTAGGAGGTGTTATGTCCGGATATTGCGCAATGGGCAGAATACCCAGTGTGACCAGTCCCGCTACGACGATGAGCAGTGCCAGTACGGTTGCAAATATGGGACGGTCTATGAAGAATTTTGAAAACATGATTCTTTGGTTTTGAATGGTTATATATACAGTGTGGATTATTGAACGGGATTTATCCGCATGCCGTTTCTGACTTTCATCAGGGCTTTCGTCACATACCGCTCCTGCGGGGAAAGTCCTTGTTTTATCTGGCGCAGACTGTCACCTATCAGTTGTCCTGTTTCGATGTGACGGTAGTGTACGATGTCCGAGTCGTTGACTACGTACACGTATTTGCCCAACTGGTCTGTGCCGATAGAAGCATCGGGTATCAGGATTGCGTTTTTCTGTTTTCCGTAAGGCAGCGTGATGCTGACATAAAGCCCGCTCTTCAAGATTCCTTTGGGATTATCCAGTCGGGCACGGATATTCAGCGTCCCGGTGTTCAAGTCTACATTGGGCGACAGATAATCCAACTGTGCCGGGTAATTCAGTATGCCGTCTTTCCCCAGGCTGACGTTAACCTGTTTGGGAATGCTGTCTCCTTGCTGCAATAACATGGCAAGCCATTGATTGTCGGCTACATTAAAATAAGAGTACAGATGATCGTCTTTATAGACAGTGGCCAAAGTTACAGGTTGTACGCTGCCGTTTATATAACTTCCTGCATCTGCAAGGTTGCGGCTGATTGTTCCGTTGAACGGGGCACGTACCGTACAGTAACTCAAATTGGTCCGTGCCGTATTTAATGCAGCTTCGGCATTGCTTACCGCTGCCAGCGAAGTAGCTACATCCGACTTGGATTGCAATACCTGTATCTGGCTGACGGCATCTGTTTTTGCTGCTTCCTGCATACGCGCATAATTACTCTGTGCATATTCAAGATTGGCACGTGCCGTATTCAAAGCAGCTTCCGCTTGCCTCACATTATCCTGATAAACAGTAGGCTCAATCTGGAAGAGTACCTGCCCTGGCGTACCCGGCTGCCGGGTGCATAGGCTATGGTCTGCAACGTTCCGCTGACCCTGCCCACTAAATCCACTGTTTTTTCAGAAGTCAGATAGCCGGGATAGTTTTTGGTAAGCGTAATGTCTTGCACACTTGGGCGGGCTACACTGATTTCCGGTACGGGCATTGCATGCGACGTTTCTTTTTTATTCCCGCATCCTGCCAACAAAGGTAGGGCAAGCAGGGCGATGTACATTTGATTTTTCATATATGGTTCAGTTTAAATTCAGTTGAGTATGTATATATTATATATGTTTATTTATGATTTGCGGCTGATGTACCTAAAATCATAATCCTGAAATGATGTTTCCGTACCCTCCCCCTAATGCTTTATAGAGAGAGATGAGCTCCTGCAGTGAGTTTCCTTGTGCTTGCGTCAGTTGGTTTTGATAAGCCAGCAATGAACGAAGGGCATCCAGGACATTTTGAAAAGGGGTTAGCCCCTGCTTATAGAGATCTAATGACAGCTTCAACGTCTCCTCTCCCTGATTGCATACTTCGCGCAGGGCTACAATCTGCTTGATGGAATTGCGGTAGCCGTTCATGGCATTGTCTGTTTCCTGTACGGCTGTGAGCACGGTTTGGTTAAACTGATGGATAGACTCATCCAATTGCGCACGTGCCAGCCGGGTGGCATTAACCAGTTTTGTACCGTTGAAGAGTGTCCAACTGAGGCTTGGTGCTATTTCAAACGTCATACTGTTCCGTTTGGTGAAATCTTTCAGGTCATGGGAAGAATATCCTACGGAACCTTTTAGGAAAACCTGTGGCAGCCAATCGCTTTTAGAAGCACCGAGCAGGGCTGCCTGTGCGTTGATTTGCCGTTCGGCCTGCCGGATATCCGGACGACGGAGCAGCAAGTCGGCAGGAATACCGATGCCTACAGGTTCCATATAGTCGGGAAGTTTGCCGTTCTGCTCCAATGTGGGACGAAGGTCTTGGGGATAAGTTCCGAGCAGAATGGCCAAAGTGGTGATATATTGATTGATACCTGCCTCCAGTTGGGGAACAGACGCTTTGGTACTGTAATATACAGACTTGGCTTGAGACACATCCAGTTTGGAAACCAATCCGGTCTTGTAGCGCACTTGGGTAATCTCAAGCACTGCGGCTTGCGTATTGCAATTGCGGATGACCACATTTAATTCCTGCTGTAATTCACGCAGCCCGATGTAGGCCGATGCTACCTGCGCGCATAGCGATATCATGACAGAGGTATATTCTTCCTTGCTGGCGGCAAAATTTTCACGTTGCGCTTTTACCCGTTGCCGGATACTGCCGAATATATCCAGTTCCCAGCTTGCATTGAGCGAGGCGCTGTATGCCCCGGTTCTGGATTGCGGTGCTTCACTTACATTGCCGCTGCTTTGTTGGCGTGCCCATCCGCCATTCAGGGAAACGGAAGGGAAGAAACTCCCCCGCTCTATCCGCCAATTGGCTTTAGCCATATCCATGCGGTCTATGGCTGAAAGCACCGAAAAATTCCCGGCGGATGCCGTTGCTATCAGCGAATCGAGCATCGGATCGCCAAAGGCTTTCCACCATTTATCGTCTACCGGCTGTATTTGGCTGCCGAACAGATTATCGTCTCCGGAAATGGTATGGGCAGTGCCGGTTCCCCAGCCTTGCGGAAGCGGCTTTTCCAAGTAGCTATTGCCTTTTTGCGCCCATGCCGCAAAAGAGAAACATAGAATGAGCAATGTACTGCTCCAAGCTTTTAGAGTCATAAAAAAAGGTTTAAGTTGTTATTTTATGGGATTGATAACAACCTAAACCTTTATTTGTTTATCGCGATTCTTGCGGAATTTATTCAGCGTCTGCTGCTTTCTTTCTGCTTCTTGTTGTCTTTTCCTTTACCGGTTCCTCTTTCACTTCCGGAGCAATACCTGCCAGTTCCGGGTCAATCATGATACGTCCGCAGTACTCGCAAACGATGATTTTCTTACGTGAACGGATGTCCAGTTGTCTTTGGGGCGGGATCTTGTTGAAACAGCCGCCACAAGCATCGCGCTGTACGTAAACGATACCCAGACCGTTGCGTGAGTTCTTGCGGATACGCTTGAAGGATTGAAGCAGACGCGGCTCTATTTTAGTTTTCGAGTTCTTTGGCTTTGTCTCTCAGCTTTTCTTCTTTCCTGTTTGGTTTCGGTAGATGATTTCGTTCCAGCT
>ENA-OQAA01001739-OQAA01001739.1-human-gut-metagenome-genome-assembly--contig:-NODE-1739-length-10150-cov-2.910207_pt1 | contig 10150 bp, 8 predicted proteins | sample MGYA00242489_ERZ504515 | MGnify/ENA primary metagenome ERZ504515 (study PRJEB26092, sample SAMD00036237) | human gut metagenome | host: Homo sapiens | study: EMG produced TPA metagenomics assembly of...
CATCATCACGAGACAGTCTTTCATACAAAGCAGTAATGCCATTGCTTTTATCTTTTTTTCTTCTCATGCTGAACTCCTTTCTTCAATTCCTATCCACTCCTTACGCTCACAAAATATCACATCCGTATAATGCTTCGGCGGTGCTGTAAAATGTTCACTAAATTTTACAACAACACTTTCAAATACCTGTCCCATTTTTATATCTGGAAAATCACTTTCCTCCTCTTCTGGATTTTCTGCATTTTTCCCATATGATTTAAAGAACCGTTCTTCCACTTCTTTCCATCCATATTGGAGAACATTCTTTCCAGATGCAGTAAACAGTTCTCCATGACAGGAAATTTCAGTCTTAATACTCTCATATATGTATTCCTGTTCCGATGCACATAATAACTTTGATGCAATCAGCATGAGAATTTCCTTTTCTCCACCCGGAAGTGCTTTTAAATCCATGTTTGTAATTTCTACCGTTGGTATAATTGCATGATGATCTGATACCTTTTTACTGTTCAAAGTCTCTTTATATCTGGTTCTGAACCCTTTATTGACATTTCAGGAAACATACTATTTACTGCCCCGACAACCAGAAGAGCATTTTCTTCCATATCATCTGTAAGATATTGGCTATCCGTCCTTGGATACGTCACCAGTTTCTTCTCATAAAGGCTTTGGGTATAGTCCAAGGTTTGCTGTGCCGTAAATCCAAGAAGACGATTTGCTTCCCTCTGTAATGTGGTCAGATCATATAATTTCGGCGGCTGTACCTTTTTCTTCTCTTTCTTTACTGAAAGAATCTGTGCAGTTTCATCCTTCATATCCTCCATCATCTGAACGGCAGCACTTTTCTCTTTTATCCGGCTGCTTACAGCATCCAATCCATCCATCAGAAGATGAACCAGATAATACTTCTCTTTCTGGAAGTTCTCGATGCTCTTTTCCCGTTCCACCAGCATTGCAAGTGTAGGTGTCTGCACCCGACCTACAATCAACCGATGGTGATACAGTACCGTAAACAGTCTGGTGGCATTAATTCCTACCAGCCAGTCTGCTTCACTTCGCGCCACTGCAGAATAATAAAGATCATCATATTCATGTCCATCTTTCAGCTGCTGAAATCCTTCCAGAATTGCTTTTCCTCCATGGAAGAAATCCACAGTCTTTAAAGGGAAGTTTTACATTCTGCCTGGTTATATACCAGACGGAAAATCAACTCCCCTTCTCTTCCTGCATCTGTTGCACATATAACTTCTGTGATATCTGCTCTGTGAAGCAGTTCCTTTAAAACCCGAAACTGCCCTTTGGTACTTTCTTTAATCTGATATTTCCAATTCTCCGGAATCATGGGAAGTGTTTCATATTTCCATGCTTTCCAGTCATCCCGGTACTGATCCGCACTAGCCAGTTCAATCAAATGCCCAATACACCAGGAAACCAGATATTCTTTTCCTTCCAGGTAGCCATCTTTTACGTTTGTGGCATGAAGCACCTTCGCAATGTTTCTGGCTACGCTGGGTTTTTCCGCAATTACAAGCTGCAATTTTCTATCTCCTTTCTGCACCTGTCGCTGTAATTAAGTGAAACAAAGTTATTCCTCTGATTCTTCGTCTTCTACTTCACCTTCCATTTCATATTCTTCTAATTCTTCATCATCCTCACGAATTGTATCTTCTTCCTCCTCATCGTCGTCCTCGTCCTCTTCATAATCAAAAGAAGTATTTCTTCCTTTCATAAATTTCCAATAATAGTAAGCACCACAAACTCCTGCCAGAACCAGCAGCATTAATAAAATCGTGCTGGAATTATTGCTTTTCTTCTCAGGTTCTTCCTTTTCTTCCGGTATGATCGTAACTTCTGGTTCCGGTGTCTCTGTGAGCTTCTCTGTTTCAAGTGGCAGTGCGGATTCTGCAATAGCCTGGTTCTGTGGAAGTGTGACCATGTTGGTATCCGTAAAGTTCAAAAGATCATTTTCGCCTACCTCTGTAAGAAGATAAACATTTTCATCCGTTTTATCCTTATCTACAATCAGATAAAAAACCTTATCACTTTTTGTCTTGATCGTATAAAATTCCTTTCCCCCTTTGTCCTGAACTGTTCCTGTTGTCATGCCGGAAGCAGAACTTTCTCCCTGCACCCGTCCGGTATCTGCTTCTGTATCCGTTTCATTTCCTGTGTTTTCTGGTTCTGTTGGTGCAGTAGCAGTCTCGTTCGTTGTCTGATGTTCCGTTACGGTTGCCGTAGCACTGGTGGGCTTACTTGCAGTTCCATCGGCTGGCAAAGAAGCTGCATTCTGCTCCGTTCCGGAAACCTCTGTATTCTCTTTTACTGCATCTGGATTTTCATAATAAGGGTTTCCTACTTTATAGATCTCTGACATATTTCCTGCTTTGTCTTTTGCCTGCAGGGTAAAGTATTCATAGGAAGTATCCGCTTTTTGCAAACGGACATTTAACGTATTATTCGTCAGTTCTGTGAATTCATTTCCATTGACATACAAAGCAGCAATTCCCGATTCCGCATCAACTCCCTGCACGATCAGTATCCCATTCTTCGCAGCCGCAATAATAGTTGGTTTGGTTTTATCAAAACACTCTATGTAACGATTCTGCTCATAAGTATTTCCATTCTGATCGGTAACTCTCACATAAACACTACAATTAGAAGAGATGGATACTTCCATATTTCCGGTTATGTCTGACCATCCTCCATTTTCTGAAAGTCTTGCTTCTACTTTTGCAATAGAAAAAGCACCTGTATTCTTTGTATCTTCCACTTGAATTTTTACGGTTGCCGTATCTGTCTGCCAGCCTTCGGGTTCTGTAAAGGTAATCCCTACTTCCGGTGTTTCCGTCATATCATTTCCTGCATCTTCCTGTGCCTGTTCCACCGGATCTGCAAGAATTTCAGCTTCTGATCCATCTGAAAAATCAACATCTTCCGGGCTGCTTTCTTCTGATGATTCCACTTCTACATTATCTGCCCATACAATCAGACTTCCGGGCGAACTATAAAAGAAAGCTCCTGCCGGAAGTCCTGCTAACGTAGCTGCGGTTAAAAATACAGCTGCTCTTTTATGAAATTTCTTCATTTTCTGTCTGCTCCTTTTCTCTGGTTTCCAATATCTTTTTTTGTTCCTCCTTGCTGATATCAATCATCAACTGAAGTTCCTCTGCGGAAACTCCATTGCTTCGGATAATTTTCAGATACTCCATATCCTCTGCCTGTTTCTTCTGTTCTTCCAAATCCCTTGCTTTTTTCTGTAGCTTTTCAATCTTAACGTAGGTTCTTGCAAGTTCTTCTTTTATTCGTTCAATGTTCAAATACGCCCCTCCTTATGGCCTGCCAAAAGCATAAAAATGAGACTGCCAGTATGCAGAATTAATGGACGTATACTGAATTGGATTTCCACAATGGATCATCTGTCCATCTCCGGCATAAATTCCTACGTGGGTAACCGGCTCTCCCGCATCATACGTCCCAGTGAAAAAGATAATATCTCCTGGCCTTGCTTCTTCTGGTGATACAAGCATACAAATGTCATAAATTCCCTGTGCAGTAAGTCTTCCCATATTGCAGACCCCCGAATTGGTAAACACATAGCTTACAAAACCAGAACAGTCAAAAGAAGTCTCCGGGCTGGAACCGCCCCATACATACGGCATACCAAGATATTTGTCTGCTTCCGCAAATAATCTCCGCACAGTCTCATCATCATAACTGCCGCCTCCACCATACAGCCCGCTATCTCCGGTACTGATATAAAAACAGGATTATAATATTCCCCATCTTTGACCAGTTCCAAATATAACTGGCTTCCGGTTGCACTTCCTGTACTTCCCGTTGTACCAATTACAGTATCTGTTGTTACTTCCTGACCATTTGCTACCGAAATGCTCTGCAGATAAGCGTATTTAATCTGCACACCTTTTTTATCCTGCGTAACTACATAATTTCCAAAAGTTCCGCTATATCCTACATCTACAACAAAACCATTCATCGCTGACTTCACTTCTGTTCCCTGTCGTACATTAACCGTCACACCTCTGTGAAGTTGTGTCTGCCCGGTTCCATTGTTTACAGAATACCCATAATAGGTACTGATATAGGCATACCAGTTTAACTCAACCGGAGTTTTATATGTCTGTAAATTTCCTCTGTTGGAATAGACCTCTTCATAAATTTCCTGCTCATCCTCTTCCATTCTGGACAGAATAACACTTCTAAGCGGTTTTGCCTGAACAGAAACATTCAGTACATCTGCAGTTACTGTACGGGTAACTTCCACAGAGTTCTGATTGCCCTCTGCCAGAAAACATTCCCAGGTCTGATGACCATGTGCCTCAGCTACTGCGTGATTATCATAATAAACATCAAACTGGACACCATACTGGGCAAAGTTTCCAGTATCTTCTACGGTGTACTCAATCCCATTCATCACTACTTTCGTCCCCATTGGAAGAAATGGGTTTGCAGCATCAACCGCAAGCGTATGATTAGCCTGTGGCATTGCCCCTGAAGCAGTTGGTCCTCCACTCCACACGCCACAGCAGATAGGACAGTTACAGTATCCACTGGTCACAACATTTCCCAATGACTGCCCTACCTGTATTGTAGATGTTTCCTGCCGGGTTTCACTTTTTTCCTCTACGGTGATTCCGTACTGTAAAGAAAAAATTGTTTCCAGTTCTCCTTTTATCTCATCAAACTTAAAATCCCCATACCTGGCAGTCAGATAACTGATCAATGTATGGGGATCATGGCCGATTTCACCAATGTTATATCTGTATTCATCTTTTCCTGGATACCGGGCTTCCATCTGGTTTATTTTCTGTTGAAGACTGGCTTCCAACTGCGTATAATACAACTCTGCTTTTTCAATTTCGTCCGGATCCGCAATGTAACTGGAAGCGATTACCGTAGAAATTCCATTAGAAAACATAGCCGAACAGGAAGCAAATCCTGTCATTACGGAAAGAAGCAAAATCAATAACAACCCCATTGAGATCAGAGTAGTTACATTTCTTACAAATACTTCCTGTGCCTTTCTTGCAATTTTAGTAGCAAGATTTACTGACCGGATTGAGGTGTCTTTTGTTTCTTTTGCAATCTTCCCAGCCCGGTATGCCATCTGATACTCTCGCTTAATCCTCTGCTTCTGTATTAATTTTCTGATCAGCTTTTTCTGCATCTCTGGATGTTCTTCCAGATATTTCTGATATTGATACCTGGATGCACTCTTCCAGGCTCTTTGCTCTAAACGGTTTTCTTTATGTATCTGACTGCGGTTCTTCCGGATATTTCTACTGCTATGTTCCTGTAATATCCACTCACCTGAACGCACCAGCTTATGTGCTGCATCTACAGCACTGTTTTCCTCTTCGTCTTCGCCTGCTTTCTGATATACTGCATTTTTTAATGCTTTCTTTGGAACAGAAGACAAGGTTTTCTTTTTACCATCCGTTTTCCCTGTTTTTTTGTCGAAATATAAATGGTACTTTACCTTTGCTTTCTGTTCCTCATTTGTTTTCTTGGTATAAACAGAATCTTTCGGAATTTTGTTCTGCCTCTCAGCTTCCTGTTTTCTTGCAGCCTTATCCACTTCCTGATAAGTTTTTATTGTTTTTCGGCTATATTTCTGCTTTCCTTTTTTTCGGTTTGTAGAAACATCATTCTTCTCTGCCTGAAAATGTCCTCCATCTGTTTCAGCCGAAGTTTTCTTTTCTTTCTTCAGACTTCCATCTGTCTCCAGTTTTCCAAACTGCAGTCTCTGCTGTTTCTTTTTCTGTCGCTGATACTGGCTCCTGTGTTTTTCTTTGCGCTCACGTATTTCTACCGCTGAATCCACAGATACACCTGCAGGCTTGTCCCGGTATCTGTACCGTCCCTGTGTTTTTCGTTTTCCCGGAGGACTGTTTGCAGCCTCTTCTTTTTTGGCAGGATTTCCCTCCTGAACTTTTTCGGAAAATTGTTTCTTTTCAGCTTTTTTATGAGAGTTTTTCTTCTTTTCAGAAGTAATAAATGCCTGTTCTACATCCTTCTGTTTATAAGGCAACTCCTGATCGCTGTTTGTAACTTTTCTGGTCTCCTTTGTTGCAAGATTTTCCTCAACCAGACCATTTCTGGTCATACGGCTGACTTTCTTCTCTTTCGCCGTATATTTTTGTTTTCCCAATGTACCTCACCTCTGCTTTTTTGTCCGTTAAGTCTGAATCTCATCCGGTTTAGTACTCATCAAAGCATAGGTTCTGGTATCCTGCGGATATCTGTCTGCAAAAGGTATGATTACATTTCCGTAAAAAAGCAGCCCTTCTCCTGCATTACTGTTATTTACAAAAGAAATCTGATGCTTGGAAATATTCAATTTCTCCGCAAGGATCTTCTGATCCCCGCTGTGCTGATTTAACATCAGGATAAAATCACTGTTTCCCACAATACTTTCTACTGCCAGAGAGCCAAGAAAATCTGTTACATTCTGACTGATTCCTGTAATGATTCCACCCCACTTACGAAATCTCTTCCACATTTCAATAGAATAATTAGCAGTCTGTGGCTGGTTCAGCAAAAGGTGAAATTCATCCACATAATAACGGGTTGATTTCCTGCGACTGCGGTTCTGTGATACTCTTGTCCAAACCATATGCTGGACAATCAACATCCCTGCTTTTCGTAGTGTGGTTCCAAGTTCCCGGATATCAAAGCATACCACTCTGTTCTGCGTATCGACATTACTTCGATGGTTAAATACATTCTGCGATCCTGTTACATACAACTGCAGACTGTTGGCAATGTTCTGTGCTGCTGGTTTATCTGGTGCATAAAAGTTCAGACGTTCATAGAAATCCTGCAGAGTCGGCATATTTTCCGGTTTTGGATCATTGTAAAGATATTTTTTATAAATGTCTTTTACACACAGGTCAATCATGGAAACCTCATCACCATTTAATTCTGCATTTTGAGGTTTCTTCATAATGACCTCGCAGAAAGATGTGATAAACTCTGCTTTATCAGCAATAATGGTATCAATATCCTCCACATCGCCATTAATCCTGTATTTCTCCGGATGATAAATAACATCCAGGTTCACTTCCATAGGATTGATGTAATCATTACTTTTTGCACTGATTTTAATAACTTCACCATTTAAGGCATTTACCAGCGGAAAATATTCTCCCTCCGGGTCACAGATAATAATGTCATCGTCTGTAATCAGGAAAACATTGAGAATTTCTCTTTTCGTTGCAAAACTCTTACCGGAACCAGGAGTACCCAAAATCAGGCCGTTAGGTGTTTTCAATCGTTTCCGATCCACCATAATGAGATTGTTTGACAGTGCATTTAAGCCATAGTAAAGAGCTTCACCGCCTTGGAAAAGTTCCTGTGTGGTAAACGGAACAAAGATTGCTGTAGAAGTCGTAGTCATAATTCTCTGTATTCCAGTCTGGTTCATTCCCAGTGGTAGTGATGCCACAAGTCCCTGTTCCTGCTGATATTGAAGTCTCCGTATATTGCAATTATATTTCTGGGCGATTCCTGCAGTCTGATACACAATATTGTCCAGTTTTCTCTTATTGTCCGCTGTATTCATCAGCAAAAAAGTAAGTTCAAAAAGTTTCTCATTCCTGGACTGGATTTCATTGAGCAATCCCTCCACATCCTCTCCGTATGTAGAAATGTCCGTTGGAATAATATCCATATCATATCCGCTTCTGACCGCTTTCTTCTGTTCTTCAATTTTCATTTTCTGAATATTTGACAGCGTACTTTTCAGGCTTTTAATAGCTGCCTTGGGATCAATTGGACGCAGGTGCATATTGATGATAAGATTCTCTTCCAGATCCAGCAGATCTGCCAGCAGTTTATCCGTAAGTTCTGGTGATGTAATCTGTAAATATGACACGCATCCAAAAGTCTGTCCCATCCGAAAATAGCTGTCATTGCGAAAATCAAATCCGGTAGGTGCAATAAAGTCTTTTGTCTGCAGACCTGTTTTTGCAACCATCCCATAATGGAAATGGAAAGATTCTTTTGTGTCCATATTCATCACATCATGCAGAATTTTCAGACGTTCTACCCCATTTAAAGGCTCTGCCATGGTCCCATCACCTTAAAATTATTCAATACACTGGCTTCAATTCTCTCCAGCTGGATTTTGCATTTCGCAGATTATCCGCCTTAATGGAAAATGTAATATATTTTGTTTTTACAAGCCCATTATTTCCTTTGGAAAGCTGCATTTTCAACATATCCGAATATTCTTTCCGAATATCATTGAAACAGTCATCCTGCTCTGGAATATCAATATTTTTTGCATACTCATCAAAATTCACCTGTTGATTAAGAAATGTAATTTGTACCTCAACAGAGCTGTCAAATGAATTCAGGAACTCACAATAGTTCTCAAAAATAGCCGCTTTATCATCATTCTGCGCTAACTGGTAATTTATATCGTAGAACTGCACCATCTTTGAATAATAGTTATCATCTGTCCTGCAGATACCATCCTTATATATTTCCTTATATGGAATCGTATCCTGCGCTGTAAAAGGCTTCCTCTTCTTCTGATTCTCCGCTTTTATCATCCGAAGTTCTTTCAGACGCTTTTTTTCTTCTTTCGTAAGTCCGGTTTTCTGTTTCTTATTTTTTTCGGTCTGCTTTTTTAAGGAAATGGAACGGATTTCTCGCTTCCCTGGCTTCTTTTGCCTTTTTCTCAAGCCATGCACCCTCTTTCTCTAATTTATCGTACTCTATAATCCGGTCATATAAGTTTTGGGAACGATAGACCCTGATTCCAGGTCTTAAAAATTTCTGCCGGATAATGTGAAGCAATATTTTCTCTGCTGGAAATCCATCCTTTTCATACATTGCAAAAAAAGAAAAATGGCAGCATCACTATGATCATAAGCGTTGCTGCCACATCTGTTCCCAGTCCTGCTTTTGTCAGCAAATAGACCGGAACACCACAAATTCCTGCCAGAGAAAAACATATAATTTGTCTTTTAGTTAAATTCAGTGCTAATTTTGTCTTTATTTTTGAAAAATCTTTCGGCACTGGAACATATGCCATATTCTTGTTTCCTCCTAATGTGCATTGAAGATTGATTTTGCCAGGGAACTGGTCTTAAACAGGCTGAAACATAAAATAACTGTATATGCTGCAACTGACCAGATAGCTGTATGAAGATTATCCGCAACTGTAATAGCATTTACCAGAACTGCATAAATCGCAACACATACCATCATAAAAAATCCCTGGAATCCCAACGCTAATAATGCCTTCACGTAATTATTTCCAATACTTCCCCATTCCCTGTTCGTAAATGTTGAAAACGGAATAGGTGCCACAGAGACATAAAGATATATTTCTATCATTCGTCCATATAAAATGACGGTAATCAGGACTGATATGATTTTTAGACATAAACTGACCAGCATCGTTTCCAGACCAAGCCCCAGTAATTCTCCGATTCCCATATCTTCAATCTGCGTTTCAAGAAGCGTTTTCAATGCTTCTGTAACATCAATAGATGCGGAACCGGTTATCATACCGCCAGCATTGGATACCACATGATTCGCTACATCAAAAATTGCCATCGCAATATCAAAAGTATGAGTAACCAGATATACCGCTACCCACATCTTAAAAATGTATTTGAAAAACATAAACGTATCCGTATCGTGCATATTGTTTTTTTCCATAATCATGGAAATCAGCTCATAACACAGTACAAATGTAATAATCATCCCCGCAATGGGGACAATGACATTATCCGACAGATTTTTATCATGGAAAAAATGCCACTGTTCCAATTTTGGGGTGTTTTCCCAACCTCTGTAGCAATCGTTTCTACTTTGGTATTTACATCGGTGAACATGGTATCCAGGTTTGATGTGATCCAGCCTGTTAGCAGATCCTTTATGAACTCTGTTATTTTTTCGGTTATTCCACCCATTTATTTATCCAAACAAAGTTGCAAGCTGTGGAATCAGGTTTATTCCAATCAGTACGATGCCACCGCCCGCCATCAACTGTTTCATACCAAAATAGGTGTAAAACTCTGCTCGATGGCGGGCGGCGGCGTGTCAAGAAATTTATGGAATTTTTTTAGAACCGCCCCGGCGGGAACAGGTCAGGCCGTGACCTGTTCCACCTCCG
>ENA-OQAA01001741-OQAA01001741.1-human-gut-metagenome-genome-assembly--contig:-NODE-1741-length-10138-cov-1.798821_pt1 | contig 10138 bp, 11 predicted proteins | sample MGYA00242489_ERZ504515 | MGnify/ENA primary metagenome ERZ504515 (study PRJEB26092, sample SAMD00036237) | human gut metagenome | host: Homo sapiens | study: EMG produced TPA metagenomics assembly of...
TTGGAATCATCTTGTGTTCGATCATTTCGCCTTCCTGGAAACCGAGCTTGTCCATTACACTAGCAATACGGTCGGAAGAGAACAGACGCATCAGGTCGTCTTCCAATGACACGAAGAATACAGAGAACCCGGGTCACCCTGACGTCCTGCACGACCACGCAACTGGCGGTCTACACGACGGGATTCGTGACGTTCCGTACCGATGATGGCCAAACCGCCCGCAGCTTTTACTTCCGGGCTCAGCTTGATGTCCGTACCACGACCGGCCATGTTGGTAGCGATGGTCACTGTTCCTTTCAAACCGGCTTTGGCTACGATGTCTGCTTCCTTCTGGTGCAACTTGGCATTCAATACGCTGTGCTCGATCTTGCGCATGGTCAACATCTTGCTCAGCATTTCGGAGATTTCTACGGATGTGGTACCCACCAGGACAGGGCGTCCGGCTTGTACCAGCTGTTCGATTTCTTCGATGACTGCTTTATATTTCTCGCGTTTCGTCTTGTAAACGCGGTCGTTCATGTCTTTACGGGCGATGGGGCGGTTGGTGGGGATCACCACTACATCCAGTTTGTAGATGTCCCAAAGTTCGCCTGCTTCCGTTTCGGCAGTACCGGTCATACCCGAGAGTTTGTGGTACATACGGAAGTAATTCTGCAACGTAATGGTGGCGAATGTCTGTGTGGCGGCTTCCACTTTTACGTTTTCCTTGGCTTCGATGGCCTGGTGCAGACCGTCGGAATAGCGGCGGCCTTCCATGATACGGCCTGTCTGCTCGTCCACAATCTTCACTTGACCGTCGATCACAACGTATTCGTCATCTTTCTCGAACATGGTGTAAGCTTCAGCAACTGGTTGATGGTGTGTACACGTTCGGACTTGATGGCATAGTTGGTCATCAGTTCATCTTTCTTGGCCAGGCGTTGCTCGTCCGTCAGACTGGTTTCGTTTTCCAGTTCGGAAAGCTGTGCGGCGATGTCAGGCAATACGAAGAGGTAGGATCTTCCGAGTTACCGGTGATCAGGTCCACACCTTTATCTGTCAGGTCTACACTGTTCAGCTTTTCTTCGATGACGAAGTACAACGGTCGGTAGCTTCGTGCATACGCTTGTTGTTCTGCTCCATGTAGATTTCTTCGGTCTTCAGCATACCTGCCTTGATACCTTGCTCACTCAGATATTTAATCAATGCCTTGTTCTTGGGCAGTGCCTTGTGGCTGCGGAACAAAGCAAGGAAACCTTCTTCCTGATCTTTCTTGTCGCTGGAAGCAATCAGGCGCTTGGCATCGGCAAGATACTGGGTAGCCAGTTTCTTCTGTGCTTCCACCAGACGTTCTACGAGCGGACGCAATTGCTCGAACAACTGGTCCTCACCTTTGGGGACGGGACCGGAAATAATCAACGGAGTACGGGCATCGTCAATCAATACGGAGTCCACCTCGTCGACGATGGCATAGTTGTGCTGGCGTTGTACGAGGTCTTTGGGGCTGATAGCCATATTATCACGCAAGTAGTCGAAACCGAATTCGTTGTTCGTACCGAAGGTGATGTCTGCCAGATAAGCCTGACGGCGTGCGTCGGAGTTAGGCTGATGTCTGTCGATGCAGTCCACACTTAAGCCGTGGAACATATAGAGCGGGCCCATCCATTCGGAGTCACGTTTGGCCAGATAGTCGTTTACGGTCACCACATGTACACCGTTTCCGGTCAGTGCGTTGAGGAATACGGGGAGGGTAGCCACCAATGTCTTACCTTCACCCGTTGCCATTTCGGCGATCTTACCTTTATGCAATACGACGCCACCGAACAACTGTACATCGTAGTGTACCATGTTCCAGACAATTTCCGTACCGCCTGCTTGCCAGTGGTTTTGCCAGATGGCTTTGTCGCCTTCAATGCGTACGAAGTCTTTCGTGGCAGCCAGGTGACGGTCGAATTCGGTAGCCGTCACTACGATTTCTTCATTTTCGGATAAGCGTTTGGCAGTTTCTTTCACAATAGAGAAAGCTACCGGCAGTACTTCTTCAAGAGCTTTTTCGTAAGTTTCCAGTATATCCTTTTCTATCTTATCTATCTGTGCGAAACTTCTTCACGGTTTTCCAGTTCGATTTCTTCGATACCAGCTTTGAGTTCTTCCACCTTGGCGCGTTGGTCGGCGGCAGAATTGCGGATATATTCTTTCAGTTCTTCTGTCTTGGCGCGTAAGGCGTCGTTATCGAGTTTGGCAACTTCCGGGTAAGCGGCTTTGATCTTGTCCACCCACGGCTGAATTTCTTTCATGTCGCGTGTGGATTTGTTGCCGAAAATCGAGCTTAAAAATTCATTAAATCCCATTTTATATCTATTTTTATTATTATTTACTAAGTTGATTGAGTGCGCAAAGTTACTGATTTTTATACAGATTACACATTTTTGCGCTGTTTATTTGATGTAGACTTTCACCACAGAGGGCACAGAGTTTCACTGAGTTTTCTTTCTTCAATTAATGAAGGAAGTCTATTGGTCATTAGAGGTATAAAAACTCTGTGAAACTCTGTGTGCTCTGTGGTGAGTAAACCTCAGAAATTCAGTGGAGTCTCTGTGCAAGCATTCGGAGCGCGGATGCGCATCACACTTGACAGGGTGGGGGCTACGCGGGTAATATTGACGGGAACCCGGATTGTTTCGGGCTTCACTCCACCGCCCAGGAAGATGAGCGGAGCAGGAACATTGGCATGACGTACCACGCGGTTATCGGTGGCATTTTCTTCCACGATAGTCCAGCCGGGCAATACGTCTATTAGTAAGTCGCCCGAACGTTTGCGATGAAAGCTGTTCCGGGCAAGTTCTATCTGGGGCGACCAGGGACCCAGCAGCAGGCGGTGGCTGAATACGCCTCGTTCACTCCGCTGAACTGTATCAGGAAGTCGGCGGACTTGTCTTGAATTTCCGCCAGATTCAGCTGCTTGTTCTCTATTAATTTATGGTTGAGATAAATTTGCTGGTTGTGATAAGTCTCTACGTACTGTCCTTCGCCATACGTGGCCATGAGATACATGTTCAGCAGGGTGGCGCAGCGGTTCAGGTAGAATTCCCCGCCGGGGATGCGGTACAGGCCGAGATCGGGAGCTTCCGGATCGGCATAGCCCGTAGAGGTGATGCAGAAGACGACGTTGTGCAGACCTACTTTGCGGTCGATGAGGTCGAGCAGTGCGGCAATGCTGCGGTCGAGGCGTACATACGTGTCCTGCATTTCCATGGCACATTCCTGCGTACTTTTATGGTTGTAGTTTCCGGCGTAATAGGTCAGTGCCAGCAGGTCGGGTATCTCATCTTTGGCGATGGTGCTCTTTTCCAGAAGTTCTTCTGTCAGCAGGTTCACTTCGTCGTTGATGAACGGGCTGGTGAGCAGTCGGCGGAATTTATTGCGTCGTTCGCTGTCGAACTTATATTTGAAGGGCTGGTCCCGCCATTCGGGCAGGAATGTATATTTGTTGATGGGGTGTGCCGGTTCCCATACCATGTCGCGGATGCGGAAGTCGGGGTGATTTCCGTTCGTTGTACTGGCTTACCCACCACGGGAACTCGCTGTAATATGTAGTGCTGCACCATTTGCCTGTGTTCTCGTTCAGCCAGAAAGCACCGTTTCCGGTATGTCCGGCAGCCAGTACGGCCGCGTCGCGCGAGGGGGCGATGGCATACACCAGGCCTTTGTTGCGGGTGGCTACTTTCAGTTCGTCGGCAATGGTAGAGGTCAGTAATTGGGAGGGAGAAGAGTTTTCGTCGGTGAAGTTGCCCATAAATGCGCCGTCGTCCACGCAATTCACGGGGCGCAGGGTGCTTGCATCCATCCAGTACTGGGATATGATGCCGTTCATCGAAGGCGTCGTGCCGCTGTAGATGGCAGCGATGGCAGAAGCGCGGTCTGTTCCGTTGAAAGGGAATTCGGTCTGGTAGAACACTTTCCCTTCGCGCATCAGTCTTTTGAAACCTTTCTCTCCATAGAGGGTTGAGAATGCTTCCATATAGTCGGTGCGCAGTTGGTCAATCGTCAGCGTAACCACTAATTTAGGTGTGGCAGGCAACGGTTGTGCTTGCAGACCGGTGAAAGTAAGTGCGAGTATGGAAGTAATCAGTCCCTTTTTCATTTATCTCTTTTCAATGTCAAAATAAGATTGCTTGCTGAACGTACCAGCAAACAAAGTGCCAAAGGTAATACAGCTAAGTCAATTCTTTGCGGTATTATCGCCCAAAGCAGTATAAAAAGTGTTAAAACAGCGCAATTCGTCCTCATGTACCAGCTTTTCTGCCGTTTTCTCACCTTATTTATCATCCACGGGAGGCAAAATAAGTGCAGGGGATGGAATACGAACAGCAGGTAATTGGGGCTTACTGCGGGGTGTTGGGAGAACAGGGCGAGGAAGGCGAGGATGCACCCGGCTATTCCGGCACAGAAGAACAGGATTAGGTCGAGTCCCCAAAGGGTTTTCCCGCGGCGGATGCCGTAGATGGTAGCGGCTGCCACCAGCACAAACAGCAGCAGGGCCGATTGCATCGGGGTGATTCCTCCGGAGCGGTGGTCGGCATCAGTCAGTCCGGTTACCACTATTTTCTCTTCGGAGGATACGAGGGGACGTGCCTGGCCTTCGTTGTCTACGATCCGGGCTGTGTTGAAGAAGTCCTGCACATAGAAGGGGACGAACATCATCAGCCGTCGGTTGATGGGTTGGTCGGCTTTGCTGCCCATGCACAGGTCCATGCCGAAGCGTGACCATGGATGACCTTCACTATATTTATGCAGCAAATCGCGGAAAGTGACTCCCGTGTCGGTATCGGTCATATTGTCAGCATACTGCAAGGTGCCGTCGATGGCGGCCTCTATCTGGTCGCGCGGACGGGTGGCGCAGTTGTCGTAGAAGAAGTTATAGCGATATATGCGGTTTTCGGGCCGGTAGTTTTCCTGAAGCAGGTTGAAGAGGTGTTCTTTTTCTGCTTGGGTGAGGTTCAGGGTCTGTTGCCAGACGTCCCGTCCCAGGTAGTTGTACTCGGAGGCGAAGTGTTCGTAATTGGTTACGCCTAGTTGATAGTCCGTCTCTCCCAGGGCGAAGCGGAAGATGAAGTTGGGGGCGTTGAAATTGAACATGCCGTAGTTGAAGACGGCGTCAATGCCCCGGGTGAAGTTTTCGTAACGGATGGCGGTGTGGCCGAACAGGGAATAGATTTCCCCACCCGAGGCGCAGGTCAGCAGGCTGATGCGGATGGAGTCGGGGGTAGCTTCTTGCGGCGTTTGCGGCTGGGCGGAGGGCCGTGGACGGGCAGAGGAGGCGGAGGAGGAAATATATGAGAATGAGTAAGTTTCTTTTCATGCTGCAAAGTTATAAACTGGAAAATTCTGAATAGGTGAGAATACGAGTCTGTAAATGAGCCTTTAAAACTAATAAGTCTTTGTCTCCGGTCAGAATATAGTCAGCGTGTACTGTTTCGGCTAAAGATAGTAAGTATAAATCTTTTGCATCTCTGATAGGTGATTGGGCTTTGGTCTTTATCGATACAAAATGGCAATATGCATCCATTATTTTTAAAGTATCCCAAATGTCTTGTTCGAATATGTATTTACGTATTTTCCCTCTCTGAGATACATCTTTAAATTCTTGTATCAATTCATCACATACATATACTGTAATATCAGAATTAGTCAGTAATTTTTTTAATAAGGATAACCTTTTGCCTATTAAAAAAAGAAATCCAAAGATTGGTATCGACAATTATTTTCATTTACGGTATCTTACAGCATTTATCTCTTCCATAATATCTTCATCAGACAATTCGACTTTAGTGGGACGTTTTGATATATAGTTTTTCAATAAACTTTCTTTGGTTTCAATAGACCATCCCATTTTTTTTGCCAATTCCTTAAAGAATTTCATGTCGGCTTTCGGAATGTTAAGATAAACGCTTTGTATTGTAGTTTCCATATTCTTCTGCTTTTTAGTTTTCACAAAAGTACATTTTTTTAAGTTAGGGCGCAATGAAAAGATAGTTAATTATGCGAATCAGGGGGTGAGTTTGATTTATAACGGAAAAGAAAAGAACAAAAGTGATTAGTGTTTGGTGATAAGTGATTAGCGCCATTTGGTATATTATTTTTAGACGCGGATGCACGATAACGCGGATTTAAAAGGCTGCGCTATAAACGTGGATAAAAAAAGATCCGCGTTATCCGTGTCATCCGCGTCTAAAAAATTATTTATCATTTAGTTCATAAAACTACAGATATGAATCAATTCAACTCCTGATTCGCATTAATTATCAATTTGAAAATAGACAAGAAATAAAACAAGCAATGTTCCGGCGATAAAGAAGCAATCTTATGATAGACAGCATTGCTTCTTATCTTCCGGAACATTGCTTCTGATCAGGGCGCTTCGAGAAAATCTATCAATAATTGCACTTGGCGCTTGCTGAAGGTCTGGTCATTTTTTCCTTCACGGCCGCCGTAGAGCTGGCGGTGCAGTTCGGGATTGACGGCGATCCACTTCCGCAGTTTTTTCAGTGCGGCTTCGGCCGAGAGGCAGGGGAAATAGAGCTGTGCGAACTCAGTCTTCAGGTATGCCTTGATTTCAAATTTATCTTCGGGAGTCTCTTTTTTATCTTCGGGAATCCTTTTCGTTTTTTCTGTTGTTTCCATGTTCTATGAATTTTAAGAATTTGTTGTTTTGAAGTTTTTAGTCTGAATTATTCGTGGAGGCTTATCGGGAAGTCCGGAACAATTGCAGACTAAGGTAGAATATTTACATAACGCAGCCATTTCCGGCCGCTTTTTTTGCCCGTGTCAGTGACAAAATGGTGACAGTGACACCTATACACCTATTTTGTGCTCTTTGTGTTGCACTTCTTATAGCTATCTCCTTCTTTTATAATAAGTTGGGCTTTGACGGCTTTTTGTATCCAGCGTTTTCCGGTTCGTGCGCAGGCTCCATTTTCCTGTACGGCCCGGACGAAATCCATGTAGGTAAAAACTCTTGGCATGGATGCAAGGGTGTCCTCAAGCTGGTGGAACTTGTGCATGCTCACGGGCGGCAGACTGGTGTCGGGCAGCGAGGTGCTGAGCAGAAGACTGTGTTCGAGCAGCGTGTGGGCGATGTCCATGGCTGTCCGGAAATCATCGTCCGTGCAGCAGTATTCCTTCGCGTAAGCGTAGTCGGTGTATTTCCGGAAAATGGTGAGAATGGCTGCCAGGCGCATGGCAAGCAGTCCGTTGCGGTAAACGATGCCGCTTGAAGATTCGCGTCCTTCCAGCAGGGTGCGTTTCAGCAGGAGGCTGAAGTGGGCGGTATGTTGTTGCCACTGTTGGGGACTGAAGGTGACGAGGGTGGGCGACTGGAGCAGCAGCTTGTGCATTTCAAACAGTTCGCTTCCCAACTCGTAGAAGTAGCTGTGCAGGTCCACTTCCCCTTCCTGGGGTGCGCACGATTCCCACAACTGGCTTTGCTGGCGGGTGTAGATGCCGAAGCGGCTGTAGAGTCCCACTTCGAGCGAACGGAAGAAGTTGCGGAACTGTTCCTGCGTACCGGCGATGCTCAGTGCCAGGTGGGGGTGGCGAACAACGATGGGGTCGCCGTCTATCTTGTAAGAAGAGGAGACTTCTTCGTGATGGGCCGCCTTACAGAGGATGTCTTCGTATTTGCCGCAATCTTGTCCCAGCGAGGAGACCAGGGTGTTGATTTCGGTAGTAGTCATGCAGCAACCTATTTCGCCGGCAGCGGCAAGGCTCTGTATGAGCCGGCTCTTACTGGTGGTGGCTGAGATTTTGAGGTATTGCGCCTGGGGCTCTTCCGGTTTCAGGTCGAGGTTGGGCAGGCGTTTGGCGTGCCGGGCCTGCTGCTGTTCCTGCTCCCAGGCCAGTAGTTTCTGATCGTATTCCTTTTTCTGTTCGCGGCGCAGCGGTCGTAGACTCCTGCGTGGCGTCCAGCAGTATGGATGTGAACCCCAGCGCACCTTTTCCGGCTCCTGCGGGTGCTACGACGGCAAGATAGAAATGGGGCGAAAGCAGTGACTTCTTATAGAAGAAACTGACGTGGGGAAAGAGGGCGCTACAACTGTTCATGCTGCCCAGCAGCATGAGGTCGCGCTCGCGCTTGTCGGTGGCATGTGTGCAGCAGCGTTTCAGAAATTCGGGCAGGCGGGTGTAAACTTCCTCGGGGATGTATGGGGAAGCGGCCCGTAATTCGTTGTTTTTTTCTAACACTTCTTCGGGTGATTCCTCCTCGTTTGCAACCGAAAAAGGTGCATAGGTGTCACTGTCACCGAAATGGCACCGATTCGTCTCTTTTTCTTCCTTTTTCTTCTGAATAACGACTGATAACCAGATGCTACACGTTTTTGTATATCTTGCATCGTAAAATCGGTAGCGGCGTAATGCTGCGCGAAAAGTTCGGTGAGCTTTTTGTTTCCTCCTGCGAAAATCCCTTACTTGCTGCCGCACGTCCCAACTTCAGGGCAAGGTCGTTCCGACTACCGCGGATGAAGGGGTTGCGGTGTTCGAATTCATCGAGGAAGTTGGCTATGAAGCCATTTTCCGATGGGGCGTTACCCGGGGCGATTGTTTCTTTCGTTTCTACCTCTGTTACTTTCGTTACGCTTTCCGCAGGCATTTCGAAGGCGATTGCACCGGGATTGTAGTAGGCTTCGGGATGCCAGGAGTAGAAACAGGGCTGCGTCAGTATCTTGCATTTATCATCGTACGGGTGACCTACGTGTGCGCTGACCGCTCTGCCTACGGTGCATAAAGCTGTTCGTAATTTTTCTGCACGTCTTCGGGACGGACGTGTATCAGCATTTTGTTCCCTTCTTCGGAGATGCTGATAAAGGAGGCGGCAACAAAGGGGAGCGATTGGGAGAGGAGGAAGATTTCCCGGGTGCGTCCGTTGCTGTGGTCGAGGTCGATGCAGAGCAGTTCGCTGTGTTGTTGCAGGTCTTTTACGGCGTGTCCGTTGCTGCATACGCCTGCGGGATGATGCACGGCATACCGTCTTTCAGTTTCTGTGCTTCGGCTTCGTGTCCGGGCAGGGCTTTCAGGCGACGGTAGTCCTGCACTACTTGCCTGAAGCGGTCGCTGCGTACCGTGTCAATAAAATCGTGGATACTGATGGTGTGTGGTGCTTTGCTCCGCACGCTTGGGAATTCGGAAACCAGGGGTTCCCGATTTACTGTATTTTCCATATCTGTTTATGTTTTACAGTCGTGCATTGGCACTATTGCCTTTACACGCCTCGAAGGTATGGAAACATTTTTTAGATACTTTGCGCTTTTGTACACTTGCCTTTTTTAATGTTTTGATTATCAGTACGGAGGAACGGTTGAAGTGTACAAAATGCTTTTTTGGATAAATTTAACAGCTACAAGATACAACTGCTTTTAAGTAACGCTTAAAAAATAGGTTGGTACATAAGAAAGTGAGGCGAGTAAGCTTATAAATGATAATTTATCGGCGAGGGAATGGGTACGCGGACTACGCGGATAAGGCGGACGAACGCGGACTTTAATCTTTTAGACGCGGATGACACGGATACGCGGATTTTTAAAGCTGCGCTATACATACCGGCATATCACACCGAAGGAAAAAAGAATCCGCGTCATCCGTGTCTGAAAGATTACTTGCACGCCGAAGGAGAACCTTGCTCCAGCGCTACGCTGGTAAATTATCATTTATAAGCCGACTCGCTGCACTTGCTTATGTACCAAGTTATTTTTTAAGCATTACTAAAAGAGTACGGTGCAGGATGATTTCACAAAAAATAAATATTAAGGCTAAAGCTGAATTCAACTTTTAAGTGCGACACGTCTTTTAGAGTATTTGCAAACCTCTTTCCTCTTCAAACTAAATACCGGCAGGAAGAAGAAAATGCCGATAATAGACATCACCAATCCGCCAATAGTACCCGCAGCCAACGGAAACCAGAAAGCTTCCTTATCCGTCCCCACCATAAACGGGATAAACCCAGAATGGTGGAAACTACCGTAAGAAAAATAGGCAGTATCTTTGCATTCCACGCCTTTGTATATGCCCGGAGCATAGAAAGCCGGGGAAAGCGGCTACGGGATGCTGTTATACTCATTCAGAATATAGATGCTGGCATTTACCGTAATACCACAAAGGCAGC
>ENA-OQAA01001742-OQAA01001742.1-human-gut-metagenome-genome-assembly--contig:-NODE-1742-length-10137-cov-1.922877_pt1 | contig 10137 bp, 11 predicted proteins | sample MGYA00242489_ERZ504515 | MGnify/ENA primary metagenome ERZ504515 (study PRJEB26092, sample SAMD00036237) | human gut metagenome | host: Homo sapiens | study: EMG produced TPA metagenomics assembly of...
CACGCACACCTACCACGTCCAGGATGTGAACCGTGCCGGTGGTATCATGGGAATCATGAACGAGCTGCTGAAAAACGGCTTGGTAGACGGGAATGTGAAGCGTGTGGACGGAATGACGCTTGCCGAAGCCGTGGATAAATTTGCTATCACCTCGCCGAATGTGACGGACGAGGCTGTCAAGAAATACAAGAGCGCTCCCGCCCATCGTTTCAGCATTCGGATGGGATCGCAGGAAACCTATTATAAGGAACTGGATACCGATCGTGCCGCCGGATGTATCCGTGATATCGAGCATGCTTATTCCAAAGATGGCGGCCTGGCTGTCCTGAAAGGAAATATCGCGCTGGACGGTTGTGTGGTCAAGACGGCCGGTGTGGATGAAAGCATCTGGAAATTACAGGTCCTGCTAAAGTGTTCGATTCACAAGACGCTGCTTGCGATGGCATCCTTGCCGGGAAAGTGGTCAGCGGTGATGTTGTGGTCATTACACACGAAGGTCCGAAAGGCGGTCCCGGTATGCAAGAAATGCTCTATCCGACTTCTTATATCAAATCGCGCCATCTGGGCAAGGAATGTGCACTGATTACGGACGGTCGTTTCAGTGGCGGTACGTCAGGATTGAGTATCGGACATATTTCTCCCGAAGCGGCTGCCGGAGGTAATATCGGTAAGATTCAGGATGGTGACATCATCGAGATTGATATTCCCGGACGTGCTATCAACGTCAAACTGACGGATGAGGAACTGGCAGCCCGCCCGATGACCCCCGTCACCCGTCAACGCGAAGTCTCAAAGAGCTTGAAGCATATGCCAGTATGGTAAGTTCTGCCGATAAGGGTGCAGTGAGACTGATTGATTAACCGAGAATTGACAAATGAAATAGAATTCCATTATCCATTAATAGAATGAAAGATATAATAACAGGCGCTGAAGCATTGATGCGTTCCTTGGAACATCAGGGAGTAAAGACCATTTTCGGATATCCGGGTGGCTCCATCATGCCGGTATTTGACGCTTTATACGACCATCGGAAGACATTGAATCACATCTTGGTTCGACACGAACAGGGTGCTACTCATGCCGCGCAGGGCTTTGCCCGAGTATCAGGCGAAGTAGGTGTCTGCCTGGTGACTAGTGTCCCGGAGCGACGAATACGATAACAGGTATCGCAGATGCTATGATAGACAGTACCCCTTTGGTAGTAATTGCCGGTCAGGTAGGTACGGGATTCCTTGGGACGGATGCTTTCCAGGAAGTTGACCTGGTAGGTATTACGCAGCCTATCACGAAGTGGAGCTATCAGATTCGTAGTGCTGAAGATGTGCTTGGGCTGTAGCCCGCGCTTTCTATGTTGCAAAAAGCGGTCGTCCCGGTCCTGTTGTATTGGACTTTGCCAAGAATGCACAAGTAGAGAAAAGTGAATATGCTCCTGCCAAGTTGGATACATCCGTAGTTACCAGCCTGTTCCCGAAATGGATGAAGAGGCTGTGAGCCAGGCTGCTGAACTGATCAATAGCGCTGAACGTCCATTGGTATTGGTGGGACAGGGTGTTGAGTTAGGTGATGCACAACAGGAACTACGCGCTTTCATAGAAAAAGCCGGAATACCTGCCGGTTGTACACTGTTGGGACTTTCTGCTTTGCCTACTGCACATCCTTTAAATAAAGGTATGCTGGGGATGCACGGTAACTTGGGACCGAATATCAATACGAATAAGTGCGATGTACTTATCGCCGTAGGTATGCGCTTTGACGACCGTGTAACCGGAAAGTTGGATACGTATGCCAAACAGGCGAAAATCATTCATTTCGATATAGATCCTGCTGAGATAGACAAGAATGTGAAGACAGATATTGCCGTATTGGGCGATTGCAAGGAAACCCTTGCTGCCGTTACGGCACTTCTGAAACCTGCTACTCACCAGGAATGGTTGGATAGTTTCTTGCCTTACGAGAAAGTAGAGGAAGAAAAGGTGATCCGTCCTGAGTTGCATCCGGCAAGTAAATCTTTGAGTATGGGAGAAGTGATCCGTGCCGTAAGTGAGGCAACGAATCATGAAGCTGTATTGGTTACTGATGTTGGTCAGAATCAGATGATGTCTGCCCGTTACTTTAAGTATAGTAAGGAACGTAGCATTGTAACTTCCGGTGGGTTGGGTACAATGGGCTTCGGACTTCCCGCAGCAATCGGTGCAACTTTCGGACGTCCCGACCGCACTGTATGTGTATTTATGGGTGATGGTGGTCTGCAAATGAACATTCAGGAGATGGGAACCATTATGGAACAGAAGGCTCCCGTTAAGATGATCTTGCTGAATAATAACTTCCTGGGTAATGTACGCCAGTGGCAAGCGATGTTCTTCAATCGTCGCTATTCGTTCACTCCGATGTTGAATCCGGATTATATGAAGATAGCTTCTGCCTACGACATTCCTTCACGTCGTGTAATGACGCGTGAAGAACTGAAAGGTGCAATAGAGGAAATGCTTGCTACGGATGGTCCGTTCCTGTTGGAAGCCTGCGTTATGGAAGAAGGCAATGTGTTGCCGATGACACCTCCGGGTGGTTCGGTAAACCAGATGTTGTTGGAATGCTAATTTTATTCTTCGTTCTTAATTCTTAATTTAGTATGGATAAGACATTATATACGATAATCGTTCATTCGGAGAACTTCGCCGGTTTGCTGAACCAGGTAACCGCAGTGTTTACCCGTCGCCAGATCAATATCGAGAGTCTGAATGTTTCGGCTTCGTCCATCAAGGGTGTACATAAGTACACTATTACCGCATGGACGGATAAAGACACCATTGAGAAAGTGACCAAGCAAATCACCAAGAAGATAGATGTGCTTCAAGCGCACTACTTCACGGATGATGAGATCTATCAGCACGAAATTGCATTGTATAAGATAACAACCCCGATACTGGAAGAAAAACCGGAGGTATCGAAAGTAATCCGCAAGTATAATGCACGTATCGTAGAGGTGAATGCTGTGTTTGCTATCGTAGAGAAGAATGGTATGGGTGAAGAAATCACCAATCTTTATGACGAGCTGCGTGCCCTTGATTGTGTACTTCAGTTTGTTCGTTCAGGGCGTGTGGCTATCACCACGAGTTGCTTCGAGCGTGTGAACGAATACCTTGCTGACCGTGAAACGAAATATCGCTTGAAAAAAGAAAAGGAGCAAAACAATGAGTGAGAATAGTAGTAAGATAGGAAAATATCAGTTTGTAGCGGAGCCTTTTCATGTGGACTTTACCGGGCGTCTTACCATGGGCGTGTTGGGAAACCATTTGCTGAATTGCGCCGGTTTCCATGCCAGCGACCGTGGGTTCGGTATAGCCACGCTGAATGAGGACAACTACACATGGGTACTCTCCCGCCTTGCCATCGAACTGGATGAAATGCCTTATCAATATGAGGACTTTACCATCTGGACTTGGGTAGAGAATGTGTACCGCCTTTTCACAGATCGTAACTTTTGCCTTGTTGGACAAAGACGGAAAGAAGATTGGTTATGCGCGTTCTGTATGGGCTATGATTAACCTCAATACCCGCAAGCCTGCCGATTTGCTGGCATTGCACGGAGGTAGCATTGTAGATTATGTGTGCGATGAACCTTGCCCTATCGAGAAACCTTCACGCATCAAAGTGACTTCTACCGAACCGGTAGCTACATTGAAAGCTAAATACAGTGATATCGACATCAACGGACACGTGAACAGTATCCGCTACATCGAACATATCATGGACTTGTTTCCGATAGAGATGTATAAGGAAAAGCGTATCCGCCGTTTTGAAATGGCTTACGTAGCTGAGAGTTATTACGGTGATGAACTTACACTCTATAAAGATGAATTGGGTGACGGAGCTTTCGATATTGAAGTGAAAAAGAGTGGCAGCGAGGTGGTTTGCCGTTCAAAAGTAATATTTACAGAGAAATAATTTTATTAATCATTAGCTGGCGCAAGCCACAAATAAAAAACTAAAAAAGAAAATGGCACAATTAAATTTTGGCGGTGTTACTGAGAATGTAATGACCCGCGAAGAGTTTCCTTTGGAAAAAGCACGTGAAGTATTGAAAGATGAAACAATTGCAGTGATCGGTTATGGTGTACAAGGACCGGGACAGGCATGCAACCTGCGCGATAACGGTTTCAACGTAATCGTTGGACAGCGTCCGGGTAAGACTTATGAGAAAGCAATAGCTGACGGATGGGTACCGGGTGAAACACTGTTTGGCATTGAGGAGGCTTGTGAGAAAGGTACTATCATTATGTGCTTGTTGTCTGATGCAGCCGTAATGTCTGTATGGCCTACTATCAAACCTTACCTGACTCCGGGAAAAGCTCTTTACTTCTCTCATGGTTTCGCTATCACTTGGAGCGACCGTACAGGTGTAGTTCCTCAGAAAGATATCGACGTAATCATGGTAGCTCCTAAAGGTTCGGGTACTTCATTGCGTACTATGTTCCTCGAAGGTCGTGGTTTGAACTCTTCTTACGCTATCTATCAGGATGCTACAGGTAAAGCTATGGATCGTACCATTGCATTGGGTATCGGTATAGGTTCAGGATATTTGTTTGAAACTACTTTCCAACGTGAAGCTACTTCTGACCTGACAGGTGAGCGTGTTCATTGATGGGAGCTATTCAGGGATTGCTGTTGGCTCAGTATGAAGTATTGCGTGAAAACGGTCATACTCCGTCAGAAGCATTCAATGAAACTGTAGAAGAATTAACTCAGTCATTGATGCCGTTGTTCGCAAAGAATGGTATGGACTGGATGTATGCTAACTGTTCAACTACTGCACAACGTGGTGCTCTGGACTGGATGACTCCGTTCCACGATGCTATCAAGCCGGTAGTACAGAAATTGTATGCAAGCGTTAAGTCTGGTAATGAGGCTCAGATTTCTATCGACAGCAATTCTCAACCTGATTATCGTGAGAAACTGAACGAAGAACTTCGTCAGTTGCGCGAAAGCGAAATGTGGCAGACTGCTGTTACGGTTCGTCAGTTGCGTCCGGAAAACAACTAATCCTTCTTGGGGATTAAGAATAAAAATGCCCGAATACTTGATTTCGGTGTTTCAATGTAGTATATTTGTAACCGTAATCCTGATTTAAGTTCGGGAAGAAGACAATGGGAGGAGTAACGTAAGTTGCTCCTCTTTTTTTATAACAAAGCATGAAGTTACCGGGGACTTCATAAATTTATTATTGACAAAAAAGGATTAGCCGAAATATCCGGTGTTTACATTAAGTTCTCCGATTTCTATAGTTGAATTTAAAGCAAGCCTATTTTTACCCAGTTGAAGAAATATATTTCTCTAACTGGGAAAATATATTATCTCAACTGGGAAAAGATATTTCAGTATAAGTCGATGAGTTTTTCTTTCGGCGAGTCTATGTGATGGTATGGATGTATTCAATGAGTTCCTTATAGAACTTGTGGCGTTTCATTGTTTCCGCTTCGCCCAATATCACCAGCTTCATGCGGGCACGGGTGATGGCTACGTTCATTCTTCGCAAGTCATTCAAGAAACCTATCTGTCCGTCTTCATTGGCACGGACCAAGCTGATGAAAATGACATCACGTTCCTGTCCTTGGAAGCCGTCTACGGTGTTAACGGTGAGTAGACTCCGGTAGGCTTAAGTGAGCCGCTTGCTTTAATCTTATTGCGAAGATATTGCACCTGGGCTTTGTAAGGGGAGATTATACCGAAATCGATCCGCTCTTCTAACACGCGTTTTCCACCGATGCGGTCGATATAAGCTTTTAATTCTTGAAGAAGTAAATCTGCTTCTGCTTTATTGATACGCCCGAATGTTTCTCCTATAAACTCTTCTTTAAAATCCATGTCAGAAGTATCTATCCAGTTGATAGGAGTGTCCCAGTCGAGAATACCGCGGTATCGTATCTCAGGAGCCGCTTGTAGTTCTCCATTATAAAACCACTGAGAGGGAAATTTCATGATATCCTCGTGCATACGATATTGTACTTTCAATAGGGAGACGGTGCTGGGTTTATTGGCAACCACTCTTTCCATCAATGTACATTCGAGGCCTCCACGGGCAGCTTCGTAACATTTTATAGTAGGCGGAAGCTGGCAATGATCGCCTGCCAGTACTACACGGTCGGCTTTGCGAATAGCTATCCAACAGGCGGCTTCCAGGGCTTGGGCAGCTTCATCAATAAAAAGTGTACCGAAGTGACGCCCGTTCAGTATACGGTGATTGCTGCTGACAAGGGTGGAGGCTATGACATGGGCATTGTCAAAAAGATCGGCATTGATTTGTATTTCCAATTGTGTGGCACGATCACGCAGGCGACTCATACGATTGCGGGCGCTTTCACGTTCCTCATAACTGCCCCGATGTTTGCCCCCCATTTCACGCATGGCTTTACGGATACTCCATAGTTCAGAATAGGCCGGATGCCCTTCGAAGCGGCGCTCATAAGTGAATGAAAGCATTTTGTCGTTTACTCGGGTGGGATTACCAATGCGCAGGACATTCACACCACGATCTACGAGCTTTTCACAGATCCAGTCGACGGCAGTATTACTTTGGGCGCAAACCAGCACTTGAGGTTCGCGGTGCAATGTTTCATAGATAGCTTCTACAAGAGTAGTTGTTTTCCCTGTTCCCGGAGGCCCGTGTACAATAGAAACATCGCGGGAGTTCAATACTTTGTTCACTGCATTTTCCTGTGTAGAGTTCAGCCAGGGGAAACGGACGGGGTAGAGTTCACGGAATCCGGGTTTTAAAGTTCCCAACATAATATCTCTTAATTCTGCCAATCGATTGCCCTTAGCGCGAATTACATCGGAGAGTGCTTCGAACATAGTGCGGTAGGATGTTTCATCAAAATAAAGCTGCACTCCGAGGTTTTCAGCAGATTGTACTTCCAGTATAGCACCTGCACCGGGCATTGCAACAACCATACGTGTTTCATTGGCATAGCTGATAGTACCAATAGAATTGAAATATGTGATCTTTTCGTCGTATCCTTTACGGAAAAAACAGACGGGACGCCCGAATTCAAAATTATGTTCTATATCAGTATCTTCCGTATGTGTAATTTCTATTACTAATTGATTCAGTGAATTGTAGTAACTTCGTCCGGGAGTGGCAGGATACCAACAGAGTCCCCGTTTTACCTTACGGGCGATGCCCATGGTTTCAGTCTGTCTTTTGAATTCTTCCTTTTCGAATTCATATTCCATGCGCAGGAGCAGTTCTTGTCGCTGAAGATGGTCTGTTGGAGAAAGGAGGTTATTGCTCATATAAACTAATGATGAATAATGATAAATGATAATTTATCAGTGGGATATGTGGAGTAACTTCATTCCCCTCCTCCCGGGAGGAGGGGAATGAAGATACTACTGTCAATCAACTGCCACCGCTAAATTATCATTTATCGCATAGTTTTTTCGCAAAGGTAATCATTCTTCGCTTTTGCACGAAGAAAAGCTTTAATTTGTTAAACCTTTAACGATTTTAATTTGTTTATTATATTAATTTGTAATCTTTACAATATTGGAAAACTAAAAATAAATGTGATTATGGTGTATGACGTAACTATGTTAAAGGCCTTTTATGCTTCTTATAAGGGGAAAATGGAACACGTGCGGGCTATACTGCAACGTCCGCTGACATTAGCAGAAAAGATTTTGTACACTCATCTGTTTGATGAGAAGGGGGTAAAAGACTACAAGCGGGGAGAAGATTATGTAAACTTCCGCCCTGACCGTGTAGCAATGCAGGATGCAACCGCCCAAATGGCATTGCTGCAATTTATGAATGCAGGTCGCGAAACAAGTTGCCGTACCTTCGACAGTACATTGCGACCATCTGATACAGGCCTATAGAGGAGCCCGGGAAGATATTGCCACTGCTACCAAGACAAACGAAGAAGTATACGATTTTTTGCGTGACGTTTCTTCCCGATACGGTATCGGCTTCTGGCAACCGGGTGCGGGTATCATTCATCAGGTGGTATTGGAAAATTATGCCTTCCCTGGTGGAATGATGGTAGGTACGGATTCGCATACGCCCAATGCAGGTGGTCTGGGTATGGTTGCCATCGGCGTTGGTGGTGCCGATGCAGTAGATGTGATGACTGGTATGGAATGGGAATTGAAAATGCCCCGCTTGATTGGTGTACATCTGAAAGGTGAACTAAGCGGTTGGGCAGCTCCAAAAGATGTGATTCTGAAGTTGGCAGGCATCCTGACGGTTAAAGGTGGCACAAATGCAATCATTGAATATTTTGGACCGGGCACGGCTTCTTTGTCCGCTACCGGTAAGGCGACTATTTGTAATATGGGTGCCGAAGTCGGTGCCACTACGTCACTTTTCCCTTATGATGATCGTACGGCTACTTATCTGAAAGCTACAGGAAGAGAAGAAGTGGCAGAAATGGCTGATTCTGTGGCGGGTGATCTTCGTGCAGATGCCGACATCATGATTGACCCGGAGAAGTATTACGACCGGGTAATTGAGATTGATCTTTCAAGGCTGGAACCTTATATTAATGGTCCTTTTACTCCCGATGCCGCTACGCCTATTTCTGAATTTGCAGAAAAAGTATTGGTTAACGGTTATCCGCGCAAGATGGAAGTCGGATTGATAGGTTCATGCACCAACTCGTCTTATCAGGATTTAAGTCGTGCCGTTTCCCTGGCCCGCCAGGTTGAAGAGAAGCACCTGAAAGTAGCCGCTCCCTTGATTGTGAACCCCGGTTCCGAACGGATACGGGCTACAGCAGAGCGGGATGGTATGATAGGAACTTTTGAAAAAGTCGGTGCTACAATTATGGCAAACGCCTGCGGTCCCTGTATTGGTCAGTGGAAACGTGAGACAGATAACCCTACTCGCAAGAATTCTATCGTAACCTCTTTCAATCGTAATTTTGCTAAACGTGCAGACGGTAATCCGAATACGTACGCCTTTGTCGCTTCCCCCGAATTGACGATGGCACTGACGATTGCCGGAGACCTTTGTTTCAATCCGCTGACAGATGTATTGGTGAATCGTGAAGGTGAAGAGGTAAAACTCTCTGAGCCTGTGGGTGAAGAATTGCCACCGAAAGGATTTGCCGAAGGTAGCGAAGGGTATATAGCCCCCAGCAGTGAAAAGGTGGAAATCAATGTGAATCCCCATTCGCAACGGCTTCAATTACTACAACCATTCCCTGCCTGGGAAGGGACCGACTTACTTAATATGCCGTTGCTGATTAAGGCACAGGGTAAATGTACTACAGACCATATTTCAATGGCGGGTCCGTGGCTTCGTTTCCGTGGACATCTGGAGAACATTTCAGACAATATGCTGATGGGTGCTGTAAATGCTTTCAATGGAGAAACTAACAGTGTCTGGAATCGTTTGACTAATACGTACGGTCCGGTTTCCGGTACGGCAAAGATGTATAAGTCCGAAGAAATTTCTTCCATTGTAGTAGCCGAAGAAAACTATGGTGAAGGTTCCAGTCGTGAACATGCCGCTATGGAACCCCGTTTCCTGAATGTTCGTGTGATCCTGGCAAAGAGTTTTGCCCGTATACATGAAACGAATCTAAAGAAACAAGGTATGCTGGCATTGACCTTTGTGGATAAAGCCGATTATGATAAGATTCAGGAACATGATTTAATTTCGGTAATCGGATTGATGGACTTTGCTCCCGGCCGTAATCTTAAGATTATCCTTCACCACGAAGATGGTACGAAGGATAGCTTCGAAGCTCAACATACGTATAATGAACAGCAGATAGCTGGTTCCGTGCCGGTTCTGCTCTTAATGCAAGATAGAAAGATGGATAAAATTACAGTACCTTTTATTACAGGTGATGGGGTAGGAGTTGAAATAACTCTTCTATGCAAGCTATTGTGAATGCTGCCGTGCAGAAAGCATATAGTGGACAACGGCAAATTGAATGGATGGAAGTGTGGGCAGGCGAACGGGCTTTTGAAAAATGTGGCCCTGTGGTTGCCTGATGAAACGATGGAGCTTTCCGTGATTACAAGGTAGGTATCAAAGGGCCGCTGACGACCCTGTCGGTGGTGGTATCCGTTCACTGACGTGGCATTGCGCCAGACATTGGACTTTGTATGTATGCCTGCGACCGGTTCGTT
>ENA-OQAA01001743-OQAA01001743.1-human-gut-metagenome-genome-assembly--contig:-NODE-1743-length-10136-cov-1.145069_pt1 | contig 10136 bp, 14 predicted proteins | sample MGYA00242489_ERZ504515 | MGnify/ENA primary metagenome ERZ504515 (study PRJEB26092, sample SAMD00036237) | human gut metagenome | host: Homo sapiens | study: EMG produced TPA metagenomics assembly of...
GCTTACGAACCCATGCCATCATTCACTAAGAATTGTCAGCAAGAACGCTGTCAATCTTATTTCATAGACGGCGTCGCCGTATAAAATAGAGTGAACCAGCCTCGCTTGTGCGCAAGCGCCCATCGAGGTGTTCCACTCTATTTTTGCATGGCTCGTAGCTAGGCTAACTTTCCAGTTAATTTCCCGGCATTCTCGCTTCGGTAGATTGCCAATTCCCCCGGATTCTTCTATACTGAAATCAAATATTAAAACTATAAAGGGGCTGGTGAAGCACATGGATAAGGCCAAAATGGGAACTTTCATCAAGGAACAGCGGATGGCTCTTGGAATGACGCAGCAACAGCTGGCCGAACAGTTACATATTACGAACAAGGCAATCTCACGTTGGGAAACCGGCAATGCTTACCCCGACATTTCTCTGTTGGACGATCTGGCGGCTGCGCTGTCGGTATCGGTTGAAGAGCTTTGTCGCGGTGAGCGGATTGCCCTGCCCTCTGCTGACACCAATACACTCCTGAGCGATGTCATCGCCGAGGTAAGACAACAGAAAAAAGACAGAGCCGCGAAATGGCTTCGCATCCTCTGTCTTAGTATTTTTTCCGTGATCCTTCTTGCGTTTCTCTTCTTTACTGGTGCGTTCTTATTTATACAAAATGAAGCAAATTTAGACGAAGCACTCTTCACCTGGCTTTGGGTGCCTTTGCCAATCGGGCTTTTGCTTTTCCGGGACGGGATTCCGATCCTTCTGCTTGCCATCGCTCTACGCCGTTACTTTGCAGACGCCCCAGCCAGCCGGCCGAAGACCATCGTCTGTATCCTGCTGTCGGTTCTGTCCGTCCTCTGGCTGATCTTTGGCGGACACTTTCTCTGGTTGCAGTTATTCTAGCCTTTCCATCGTTTTGCATATCTTTCCGTCCGCTGACGATGGCAGAATAAGCATCAGAAGAATTTTATTCCTAATTACTTTCCAAACAGTGTACTCAAAATTCCTCTCTTGATGACCTGGGCACCGGTGTTAATCAGCTGGCGCTCGATCTGGCCTGTCTGCGTTCCGCTGCCTTTTCCTTCTTTTTCTGTGCGGCTTCCCATTCCTTCTGCTTCTGCTTACGGTGGATTCCTGCAGTTTTGCCTGCTGCTTTGCCAGCGCTTCCTTATCCTTCTCCAGCTGTGCCCGCTCTGCTGCCAGCTGCGCCGCTTTCGCCTCATGCTCCATGGTATCTGTCAACACTTCGTAGGCAGAAATATTGTCCACCGCCTCATCGTAGCGTCCCATGCCGTCTCTCGCCATCAGATTCCTGCGCTCCGTCTCATCACAGGTCCCATAAAGCTCTGGGGGCAGATGATGGAGGTACGCTGGGCAATGCCGGGCACGCCGTTCTCATCCAGAAAGGAAGTCAGTGCCTCACCTACGCCCAGTTCCATGATGACTTCTTCTGCCTTAAAGGCAGGATTGGCCCGCAGGGACTGTGCTGCTGCCCGGACAGCTTTCTGCTCCGCCGGAGTGTACGCCCGGAGGGCATGCTGTACCCGGTTGCTTAACTGTGCCAGCACGGAATCGGGAATATCACTGGGCTCTGGGTCACGAAATAGATACCCACGCCCTTGGAACGGATCAGCTTTACCACCTGCTCGATCTTCTGCACCAGTATCTTCGGTGCATCAGCAAACAACAGGTGTGCCTCATCGAAGAAAAATACCAGCTTCGGCTTTTCCAGATCTCCCGCCTCGGGAAGCTTCTGGAATAATTCTGACATCATCCATAACAGAAAGCTGGCATACAGTGTGGGATTCTGCACCAGTTTTACGCAGTTCAGCACATTGACAATACCTTTGCCGTACACATCCGTACGCATCCAGTCATAAATATCCAGATCCGGTTCTCCGAAAAAGAGATCTCCGCCCTGATTCTCCAGAGGCAGTAACGCCCGCAGAATACCGCCCACGGACTGCCTGGAGATACTTCCGTAGGTGGTCAGATAGTCATCCTTGTGTTCTGCCACATAATTCAGCAGAATACGCAGATCCTTTAAGTCGATCAATAAAAGTCCCTTGTCATCCGCAATCCGGAAGACAATATTCAATACACCTTCCTGCGCAGCGGTGAGCCCCAGAATACGAGATAAAAGCTCCGGTCCCATATCGGAGATGGTGGCTCTCACCGGATGTCCGCCCTCCTGATAGATGTCCCAGAAGCAGACCGGATAAGCCTTATAGGAAAAACTGTTGCGGATACCGAATTTATCAATCCTCCTGTCCATGGATTCCGAACCACACCGGCTGTGGCAATTCCGGAGACATCCCCCTTCACATCACACAAAAATACCGGCACTCCCGCATCTGAAAAGATTCTGCCATAGCCTTCATAGTGATCGTCTTGCCGGTGCCGCTGGCTCCTGCGATCAGTCCATGGCGGTTACTCATATTCAGCGGCATATTCACACGCTGACCATCTGCCAGGCCCATATAGATCTGTCCGTCTGTATACATAATTGTCCCTCACTCCTTCTTCTATTTTATTCTCTACTTTTCCTGCTGCCTATCCCGTAGATATCAATAGAAGATATCTTCTACGACATTTTGAAACGTTCTTCCCCGTCATATGCTCCACTTTCAGGCAGAATATCTCCGTCATGGCTACGACTTCCGGTCGAATACGAAATTCTCCGTTCTGTCAGGATAGTACTGCTTCATCAGAAGATTCAATGCTTTCTGTTTTTCCGCATCCGACAGGATCTCTATAGTTCCCTGACCGATCACGCTCTCGTATTCCATGGTGCACTGGCAGCCATCTTCTTTCTCCGACAGCACCAGTCTGTGGGAGCAATCCATCTCGAAGCTTGCCCTGACATCCTTACGGATCAAGTCATATTTTTTTCCTTCTTTTGCCCGTGAAAATAGAGTGTCACTCTGCCGTCCGTCTCTTCCATTCCGAAATTCAACGGCAGAAGATACGGATAGCCATCCTCATCATTCAGTGCAAGTCTGCACACATCACACCTCTTCATGACATCTGTCATTTCCGAAAATTCTGTAATCTCACGATCGTTACGACGCATTGTATTCCTCCTGTGCTGCATTTTGTTTTTCTGTCAATATCTGTGCGCCCGACAGGCTTTGCGGCATATAAATGCCGGGTAGGCCATCATTGGAATTTCATATACTCTTTCACAGATATATTTACTATAGCGCATAAACAAGATATAATGCAACTATATCCTTCCGTAAGGAATTTTGAAAGGAGTTTTATTTTGCAAAACAAAGTATCCCATTGTTCTATTTTCCCACCGGATTCTCAGTGCTCTGACGCTGCATATCCTCGCTATGGCGTTCATGTTCTGTGATCACCTGTGGGCTACCCTCGCCGGAGATGCCTGGTGGCTGACCGGCATCGGCAGACTGGCATTTCCCATGTTCGCCTTTTTCCTGGTGGAAGGCTTCTTCCATACCCATGATAGGAAAAAATATTGCATGCGCCTGCTTCTTCTGGCCATTCTTTCTGAGCTTCCCATCAATCTGATGTACAGTGGGCTGTTATTCTACCCGTTTCATCAGAACGTGATCTGGACACTGCTCACAGGCTTCCTGTGTATCTGGGCAATAGATACCCTACGGAAAAATGTCCGGTCTGGCTGTGGATTCCGTCGATCCTGCTGCTATCTGCAGTGGGCTACGTGCTGGCAACCCTCCTCATGTTCGACTATTATGGAGAAGGCGTTCTGACTGTTATCGTATTCTATCTCTTCCATGGGAAAATTGGTGGCAGCTTGCCGGACAGTTTGCCGGGCTCTACTGGATCAATGTCATGCTGTTGGCAGGAATGCAGATCCATTACAGCTTTTCGGTCATGCCTTCGAGATTTCAGAACAGGGACTGGCGCTGTTGTGTCTGCCGCTTCTGTGGTGCTACCATGGACGCCAGGGCGCGCATAACCGTAAGATCCAGCTTGCCTGCTATGCCTTTTATCCGGTACACATGCTGGTACTGGGGATTCTGTCAAAGCTGATTTTTAGTTAAAATCATAATGCTGACAGAAAGTCTATTCCCTAAAGTAAAATACTCCCGATGGAATCATCCACCGGGAGTTCTATATTTTTACTCTAAATTAGTACTGCTTCACCTGTTCTTCGCCGTTCATGACACGCAGAGCGCCCTGAGCCAGAGCTAACAGCTCGTCCTCACCGGGATATACGGTCACAGGAGCGATCCAGCCGCATCTCTCTTTCAGCTTAGCCACTACATCCTCACCATATGCAATGCCTCCGGTGATAACGATCTGGTCTACCTTGCCGTTCAGCACACAGGCCATAGCACCGATGTCTTTGGCTACCTGTAACAGGAATGCCTGCTTCACCTCCGCTGCCTTGGCATCGCCTTCATTGGCACGCTTGGTAACTTCACGCATATCGTTGGTACCCAGGTAAGAATTCAGGCCGCCCTTGCCGATCAGCTTTGCACTGATCTCCTTCTCGGTATATTTTCCGGAGAAGCACATTTTTACCAGTGCTGCACAAGGCACACGCCTGCACGCTCCGGAGAGAATGCACCATCACCGTCAAATGCACTGAATACGTCTACAACCTTGCCGTCCTCATGTGCGCCTACGGATACGCCGCCGCCCATGTGCACTACTACCAGACGTAAGGACTCATAAGGCTTGCCGGCCTCTTTTGCATATCTCTTGGCAACTGCCTTCTGGTTCAGGGCATGGAAGATACTTCCTCTGGGGATCTCTTCCAGACCGGAATATCTTGCGATGGGCATCAGCTCATCTACTACAACGGGGTCTACGATGTAAGAGGGAACGCCGATCTCATCACCGATCTCTCTTGCCAGAATACCGCCTAAGTTAGAAGCATGCTGACCCTGTACACCTACTTTTAAATCCTCCAGCAGATCATCGGTTACCGCATAGGTACCACTGGGGATGGGTTTTAACAGACCGCCACGTCCTACGATCACGTTGAAGCTCTTCAGATCGCAGTTCTTCTCTGCCAGCAGATCGGTAATGATCTTCTTACGGAAATCCTTCTGTTCGAAAATAGTATCGTATTTGGAGATCTCCTCGGTAGAATGTCTCAGGGTTTCTTCAAATAATAAGTTCTCATCCTCAAATACACCGATCTTGGTGGAGGTGGAACCGGGGTTGATGATCAGACTCTTGATTGCCATTGTGTGTTTCCTCCTATATTCACTCTTATATTCGCTCTTATGCTTTACCGCTTTGTCCACTACAGCATCTATACCTGCCGACAGCAGTTCTCCCGCAGCTTCCACAGCGGCTTCGATCACGATATCCATAGCTTATTTCTGATTCTTTTGCATCTCTTCTGCTACAACTGCAGCCAGTGCCAGGGAGTATACCTTAGTCTCGAAGGTATCGGAACGGCTGGTCAGGACTACGGGTACCTTGGTACCGGTCAGGATGCATCCGTTCTTTACTTTTACCATATGTACGATTGCTTTGTATACCAGGTTGCCGGCATGGATATCCGGGAACAGCAATACATCTGCATCACCCTGGATCTTACGGTCGGTAGCTCCCTTATGCTTGGCTGCCTCGGGATCGATCGCCAGGTCAAGAGACAGCGGGCCGTCTACGATACAGCCGGGATCTGTCCTTCTTCGCACATCTTAGTCAGTTCTGCCGCATCTACGGTAACGGGCATCTTGGGATTTACAACCTCAACTGCTGCTAAAGGTGCTACCTTAGGCTCTGCAACGCCGCAGGCATTACATACCGGAATGGTGTTCTTGATGATCTGAACCTTCTCCTCCAGTGTAGGATAGGTCATGAATGCAACATCGGTCAGGAACAGAAGTCTGTCAATGCCGGGAATCTCAAATACACATACATGAGACAGGGTTCCACCGGTACGAAGGCCTACTTCTTTGTTCAGTACGCTCTTTAAGAAGTTCTTGGAGTCGATCAGGCCCTTCATATACATATCTGCACGGCCGTCATGTGCCAGCTTTACAGCTTTCAGGGAAGCTTCGATCATATCCGGCTCATTGATGATCTCATAATCGGAGAGGTCCATATTCAGTCCGGCTGCAATCTCACGGATCTTTGCCTCATCACCTACCAGGATTGCATCTGCAATGCCCAGTCTCTTGGCCTCATGTACAGCTTCCAGTACTGCACTGTCTTGTGCAACGGAGACTGCGACGGTCTTCTTCCCACACTCTTTTACTTTTGCTACGATGTCATCAAAATTCATTTTCTTCCATTCCTTTCCGCCTCTCGTGGGCTCCAAGTATGAATACATTCCACACATTATTTGCAAAATCGCACGATAAATCGTGCTTTCGCTGCTGCGCAACTATTTTTGCTCATATGTGTGGCGGTGACTCTATTCGAGTCACCTAAAATCAAGCAAAACTGCTTTTTACATGCAAGCATGACAAAGCAGTCCCGCTTGATTTCATTGTCTTCCGAATAGTCACTCTAATCGTTAAAATAATAACACACTGGAATACAAAAATCAAGCTACTATGACAAATATACCACCTCTAAATAAGGTGCTGATATCTGCCAGGGTCGGTACGCAGGCGTACAGACATTTTTTTAATTTTTCATCTGGCTGTGTCTGATCCGGCACCATCACGACCTTACAGCCGGCGCGGTAAGCACTCATGACTCCGTTGGGAGAATCCTCCACGGCCATGCACTCTTCCGGTGCCAGTCCCAGCTGCTTGCAGGCATAGAGATAAATATCCGGGGACGGCTTACCTTCTGCTACCATAGTGGCCGAAATCAGTTTTTCAAAATACGGCCGAAGTCCTGCCATCGCCAGATATTTTTCCGTCCGCTCCAGATCCGTTGCTGTGGCAACCGCTGCAGTGATATGCCTTTTTTTCAGATCTTCCAGAAGCTCCACGGCACCGGGCTTGCATTTGATGCCATCCCTCCAGTGTTTCTTCCATCATCTCTTTTCGTTTGTCACGCACCACATAATAGTCAAAATCTTCACCGTACCAGTCCTTCGAGGCTGTCTGGGGGCAAAGGGGCGTCCCAGACTGCGCATCGTAAGTGCCTGCTCATCTGTCATGGTATACCCACAGGCTGCCAGTGCCTTCGGCCAGAAAATACGGTAATATTTTTCGGTATCGATCAGCGTACCGTCCATGTCAAATAAAACTGCCTGAATCATTGTTATTCCTCTGCGTCAGCCGTCTGTCCGGCATCTTCTGCTGCATCCGTAACATCAGTACCTTCTGCTGGGCTGTCCTTTGAATCCCTTTCGTTTGTGCGCTCTGGTCCTCGCCAGCTTTTCCGGCTTTCCGGTCACGTTTTGCCGCTTTGCGCGTCTTCCGGCGTTTTTGCCGCTTTTTTCCCTAACAATACGATCAACAGGATCACGACTACACCACCGACGATGCAAAGTACGATCAGCAGTGTATGACTGCCCTCGGCCTCTACCGTGCGGAAGCTGCCGGGCACTTCCATGGTAAACTGTCTATAGCTGCCGATCACAGTGGATTCCACTTCCGTGTACTCTCCATCCTGTGCTACCTCTATGACAGTGTTATCCGCATCCTCACAGTAGACACGCAAGGTTGCTTCTCCGGTATAGTCCGGTGCATCCTCTTCCATGGAATTGGTCATGGATACTGTATAAGTATTTCCCTCTACCTGCAGATGCAATGCTGCATTGGGATAGAAGTTGCCTTCTGCCATAACCAGTGCCTTATTGTTATCGTTTTTCTCTGCGGAAGCATGGATGCGTCCATTCCTCATACTCTGCTTCCAGCACTTTATTACCGGTAATATCACTGAAATCATAATCCGGCCATACACCGTAATAGCCATCCTTCTCCGGTACTTCCGGAATCTGTCTGCCGACAGATAATCCCCCGTAACCGCATTTATAGGAAGCCACTTCTACACCATCCGCCTGGAAGGTAATGGTAAACTGTGAGAAAGCGTCCGGAACGTCTTTGCTGCAGAATTCCTGGTAGGACAACGGGGTAGCACCGCCCTGATAACCAATGCCGTCTACGCCACCGGCTCCGCCTTCCACATAATAGTTGCCATACAGAGTTCCATCATCACTGACTTTTCCGGCAATGCTGCCCTGGCCTTCGCCGGACATATCCAGATCATTGTACGCATAGCTGTAGAAAATATCACAGCCTTCTCCGGCAATACCTCCGATATTATTTTTACCGGTGATCCTGCCCATGCTGTAACAGCTGCGGATCGCATAGCTGGCAGATCCGGCAATTCCTCCACATAGCTGCCTCCGGTACTCTCTACGGGTGCATAAGACTCACAGGAAATGACTGCGCCATATTCTGCTTTACCGACCACACCGCCGACATAGTCTTTTTTACCGGTCACGTCTCCAAGGTTGCGGCTGTCTCTGATGACTGCCTTGACCGTCTGCTCCACATCGAAACTCTCCGTTCCGGTTAAAGTGATATCGTCCTCAGGGTCAAAATCGTATTCCGTTGCCACCTGTCCAACGATACCGCCCACATTCGTATCGGCTTCCACCGTACCGCGGTTCACACATAAGGTGACCTTTCCCTTCTGGAAGCTGGAAGTATCATAGCGCGCTTCTTCGGTTCCTTCCGGTTCTGCGGTGTCATCCTCCGCATCGGGATCTCCGGGGTTCACCTCTTCCTTGCTGGCTGACTCATCCGAAGTATCTTCTACAGAAATTCCTTCATACCGGAAGAGATCATCCCGGATTTCGCTGACCAGATTCCGCAGAACTCTGGCCTGATCCATCAGCTCATCCATGTGGGCACTGGTGCTGTCTGTCCCGGCTTCCAGTACATCCCCCAACTGACCCAACTGGTCAAAAGCCTTGTCGAGCCTGTCATTCAGTGTATCCAGATTATCTTTGATACCGCCACTGCGATCCTTGGAAGCATTCGTCATGTTATCCAGATGCTTGGTGGCATTCTCTCCGAATTTTTTCAGTGCCGATTTATAGCTCTCCGTATCGTCCGGTACGGTGATGGTAATGTTTCCGCCACTGACGTCATGATCGCCATCGCCACCCCAGTTACCATTCCAAATGTCATTTCCACTGATGGTAACGTCATGACTGTTGCCGTTATTCTTGTCATTATCCGCCTGCTTGTTCAGATCGTCATTCAGGGCTTTCAGATCGTTGCTGACGCCGTTCAACTCTTGATTGTAAATATACCACAGATCATGAGCGGTCCCGGTCAGAGAACTTCCCGCATTGTTGGCATCCTTCAGGTTCGAACTGATACTCTTGGCAATACTGGATGCTGTTTGCTATAGCTGCTCACATCTTTCTGGGTGGTATCCAACATATCCAGGAATTTGTCTGTCTCCGTATCCAGTTCCTTCAGCTTGTCACTGAGATACTGGATTTCCAGGAACGGCTCCATCTGACCCACGATACCGCCCACATCTTTTCTGCCCTGCACATATCCGGTGTTGGTGCAGTTCTGCAGATAGCCCTGATGCAGTCTGCCTACGATACCTCCGGTATTGTAGCCTACGTGCTGGTAGCCGATGGCCCCGGAATTGGAGCAATAATAAATCTTACCATCCGAAATACCTGCGATACCGCCGGTGTCCGTATGAGCTGCCACATTAGAGGTACTGTTGATCTGCTCCAGATTGTCCATGGTGATATCTTCCAGATCATAAGTCACTTCCGTGCTGTACGTATTGATATTGCCATTGTTGCTGCAGTTATTCAGAATACCGTGGTTGTTGCCCACAATACCGCCTGCGGAATGATTGCCGATCACATTTCCGGAGGATTCACACCGACGGATCTCTCCGCTCTCGGCATTGACTCCGGCAATACCGCCGACATCCGTATCACCGACCACATTTCCGGTAAATTTACAATTTTCAATGCTGCCATAGTTCACACCGACGATACCGCCGACCTGATCCTGACTTCCAGAGGGAGATACTTCCCCCGTGACCGTAAGGTTGCGAACTTTTGCTCCCTCCTGCACATAGCGGAACAATCCCACTGCCGAACCGTCTCCGGTCAGTTTCACATTGGAAATAGTAAAACCGCTGCCGTCAAAGATTCCTGCAAACGTAGGAATACTGAGTTCACCTGTCATGCTCAGAACAATGTCGTTCTGCAGCACTACTTTTTTATCTCTGGACCAACTGTCCAGTACACAGTTCT
>ENA-OQAA01001744-OQAA01001744.1-human-gut-metagenome-genome-assembly--contig:-NODE-1744-length-10118-cov-1.648484_pt1 | contig 10118 bp, 13 predicted proteins | sample MGYA00242489_ERZ504515 | MGnify/ENA primary metagenome ERZ504515 (study PRJEB26092, sample SAMD00036237) | human gut metagenome | host: Homo sapiens | study: EMG produced TPA metagenomics assembly of...
ATGAACATCTGTTCGGCACTCACCGCATACTGTTCCTTCGACAACAAACCGGAGGCTTTACCTGTACACGTGGAAAATAGTACGCAATTGGCACTCTTTTAAACGAGAATTATCCCGAACTCGCGTATATATAAGGTATATGGAAAATTTCGGCACTATAAAATATTTTGTGTAAATGTAGAAAACGGGATTCGTAAAAGTCCATTTTTTTATTATTCACCAACTTTATTGAAATTGGGGAATTATGACAGAATGAAACAAGGTCGTGCCTGATGAAATGCTGTCAAGAAGACCGTATTTCTATCACTCAGGGAAATTGAAAAGAAATGAACGCAACCAATTCAAAACTGGAACTTGATCATGAACCAGTTTATCCTTAATATTTGAAAACAGGATTCAGATATAGGGAGAATCTATCTGAATCCTGTTTTTCTCATTTACACAATATTTTGTACAGTGCCCAAAGAAATTTCAAATCATCTTTTCAAGATATTCATTTCCTTGGTCAATTTCAACAAATCGTTGGTCTTCACTGAAGAAGCGGCCACTTCAGCTCCAGTGTAGCCTTGATGTCGCGTGAAGAAGCACCTACAAGAAACTTGTAAACACCTGCATCCACTATCCACGAAGAAGCTGCCTCGTTGTACGAAGCAAGGTCGGCGGCATTTACGGTCAGCGACACAGTAGCAATCTCACCTGGTTTCAGTTCTTTGGTCTTGGCGAATGCCTTCAGCTCTTTCTCCGGCTTGTTCATCGCCTTGCTGTCTGGAGCGGCAACATAAAGCTGTACAACTTCCTTACCTGTACGATTGCCCACATTCTTTACATCAACAGTCACTGTATACACAGCATTCTCGTTCTTGATGACAGGGTTGCCATACTCGAATGTAGTGTATGAGAGTCCGTAACCGAACGGATAAGACACGCGCTTACCGAAGCTATCGAAATAACGGTAGCCTACATAGATGTCCTCTTCGTAGCAAGTGTAATCTACGTTTCTTACCTCATATCTCTTCTCATTCTTGTTCACGATGTCAACGTTTCCTGTCAGGTCTACAGGGAAGTTGCTGGAAGAAGCTGCATCCGCAAAATTAACAGGGAAGGTCACGGTCAGCTTGCCAGAAGGAGAAGCGTTGCCCTTCAGCACGTCCGCGACACTGTTTCCACCCTCCTGTCCTGCCTGCCATGCGCAGAGAATGGCATCAGGCATGTTCTTCCAGGAAGCAGTCTCTATAACACCACCGATATTCAGCACGACAACAACTTTCTTGCCTGCAGCGTGGAACGCTCTGGTCACTGCCTGCAGCATCTGTTTTTCTTCATTACTCAGATTGAAGTCGGACGCTGTACGGTCTGTGCCTTCTCCAGATGTACGACCGATAGTAATCAGGGCGACATCAGATTTTGCAACCATTTTCTGAATGAAAGCAGGGTCCAGAGTCATTTCTACAGGACGGATATCCGGCATGAACCATTCCTTCTTGATTTTCTTGATACGTTCCTTCTCTGCTTTCAGATACTTTTCGTACGCACTCTTCAGCTCGGTATCAACCGCATAGCCGACGTTGGTCAGACCATCGAGCAGAGACACTGTATATGCACGGTTCACGTTACCAGAACCTGTACCACCTGCAATGAAGTCGTAGGATGTGCAGCCGAACAAAGCGACATTCTTCACTTCCGCAGCCAGCGGCAGAGCGTTGTTTTCGTTCTTCAACAGCACCATACCTTCTGTTGCCGACTGGCGGGTAACCGCCGCATGGCTTTCAGGTCGGGCTTGTTGGAATATTCATAGCCTTTGAAGCGTGGAGTCTTCACAATCATCTCCAGGATGCGTTTCACATTCTGGTCAAGAACGGTCATATCCAGCACACTGTCCTGAACGGCCTTTACGATGGCTTCGTATTGTTTGGGCAGACCGGGTTGCAGCATGTCGTTTCCTGCATTCATCTGTGCCACGGCATCCTTGCCGCCAAACCAGTCGGTCATTACCATACCCTTGAAGCCCCATTCGTCACGGAGCAGTGTGGTTTGTTAGTTCCTTATTCTCCGATGTATATATACCGTTCAGGTAATTGTATGACGACATCACTGTCCATGGAGCCGACTCCTTGACAACAATCTCGAAACCTTTCAGATAGATTTCTCTCAAGGCACGTGGAGTTACCAGGCGTCATTTTCAGTACGGTTGGTCTCCTGATTGTTGGCTGCATAGTGTTTGATGGAAGTTCCCACACCATTGCTCTGCACACCGCGCACATATGCGGCGGCAATCTTGCCGGAAACAACAGGGTCTTCTGAATAATATTCAAAGTTACGGCCACACAACGGATTGCGGTGAATATTCAGGGCGGGAGCAAGCAGCACATCGGCACCATACTCCAGCACTTCGTTACCGATAGCTTTTCCTACGCTTTCAACAAGTTCTTGATTCCAGGTGGAAGCCAGCAGTGTTCCGATGGGGGAAGTGTGTACAATAATAGGTCGCACTATCGCCGTCACGTGTCGGACTGATACGCAATCCTGCAGGACCGTCGGCCAGTACTACGGCAGGAATGCCCAAGACGTTCAATCGCATATGTGGTACCTGCAGCACCAGGTACCAGACTGTGTGTCTCGCCTATCACTGCACTGTCGCCTGTAAATCCGGCCATACCTGTACCTATCACGAGATGAGCTTTCTCTTCAAGTGTCATGGCGGCTATCACTTCATCAATAGAAGCCTTGCCGAGTTGTGGCACACCTGGACCACAAGCTGTCAACGCGCCAGCCATCAATGCGACGCAAAAAAGTTGTTTTTTCAATATCTATCAGAATGTTTTTATTTAAATAATTTGGAAGCGAACTCTGTCAGATAAATACGCCAGTTGCGCCAGATATGTCCGCCACCTGTTTCTAAGTATGTATACTTATATCCCTTTTGGTCAAGCAGCTTCCTGAACTCTACATTTGCTTGATACAGGAAGTCAGTCTTACCGATACCAATCCAGTACAAAGCAGGTTTCTTACTGAACTGAACATCAAGTTTCTTGTCAAAATCTTCGTATATAGGAGACCTCACATCCTTGTTCGGCATTATGCCGCAGAGAACAATCCGACATAATTGAACATATCTGGATATTGTTTAGAAATATGCAGGGAGTGATATCCACCCATAGACAGCCCTGCTATGGCACGACCTTTCTTGTTGGCTTTTGTGCGATAAGTCTTATCCACAAACTTCACGACATCAGGAAAGCGGTCTCGAATGAGCTTCCATGGTCTTGGGCAGATTCATGTTGGGAGCAACAAAGCCATCGGATGTCTCGCCCGGAGCAGCCTCTTGTGAGGCATTGCCATTGGTCATCACCACAATCATAGGTTCAGCTTGCCCTGTGCTATCAGGTTGTCCATTATCTGTGATGTGCGTCCCAAAGCCATCCATGCCTCTTCGTCACCACCCATTCCGTGCAGCAGATAGAACACGGGATAACGTTTTCCGCTTGTCTCGTAACCTGCCGGAGTATAAACTGTCATACGGCGTTTCATTCCTAATGTGGGACTGTCGTACCATATGCGTGAAACAGTGCATGAGGAACATCATTCACCTTATATAAATCAGCACGGCCACCACCGATGATAAATACGTTGGTCACACTTGAGACATCACGACTCATATACACGTTGCTCGGATCCATAATCTTCAGACCATCCACAACGAATGAATAGCTGTACAACTCGGGAGCAAGTGGCTCAGGAGTGGTATATTCCCACACTCCATCCTTGCCTTCCTTCAGATCGGCATAACCAAGACCATCGAACTCGCCAAAAGGTGTCTTGATTTTCTGTGTAGGCAAGAAATCGCCTGTCACCTGAACCTTCACCGCCTTAGGAGCTTTCAACCTGAAGGTCACTGTATTATCACTGTTTATTTCAGGAGACACAACGGGTACACCTCCCCAAAGAGCCTGCTGCGCCCACAATGTAGTGGCAAATAATGCACAAGCCAATAGTGTGAGTAGTTTCTTCATAAGTTTTCTTTGTTTTTATAATTGTTTATTTTACATTTAAATCCTGTATATGATTGTCAGCTTTGGTACAAGGCTTCCACACAGGAAGGCCTTCTCCATTCGGACTACCTGTCTTGGCAAAATTAGTCCAGTAAGACACCATACGTTCACTCAGTTCATAATCGACTTTCTCCATTGGTCGCCAACACTTGTCCAGCGTACCGAACATATACCATAACTCGCTGGAATGGAATGCTCCTTTCATGTCCCCAAATCCACCTTGAGCCGCAGGCATATCTTCACCTGGTAGGTCACGGCTGAAACAATACACGTATGCCGGTTGACGTCCTTGCTTTTCAAGCAGCAGACTCCAGTCTACAGCCGCTTTCTTCATAACCGGGGGTGCGATGTCTTCCGAAGTATAACCAATCATATAAGGAATGTCCAGCTCGTTATTCTGCAATGCCACATCATGTACCGATGCTTCCAGCAGTTGCCCATCCACACAAGGAGAATAAGGCAGTCCGTTGAATGTCTTCAAGGTTTTCATATAAGTCATCATCACTTCCTGAAATTTGTCAGTCGGACACGCACGCATCTGTTCCAGTGTAGTATAGCCTGATGCTTCCCACATAGCCTTTCCTGCCTCTTCGGCATCTTGTAACGATTTTGTTGAAATGATACCTCCCAATCCACCGCCACTCTGAATAATAGCACGTTGTATATATCCTTTGGCCAATGGCGACGAAATCAAAGCCTGTACACTACCTGCTCCAGCACTCTGTCCGAATACCGTTACATTATCTGGATTTCCACCAAAAGCCTCAATGTTTTGTTTCACCCATTTCAGAGCCGCCAGTTGATCGAATATTCCATAATTACCAGAACCTTTCCCTTCATTTTCAGCATTCAGAAACGGATGAGCCAGAAATCCGCACATCCCCAGACGATAGTTTAATGTCACTAGTACAACACCTTTTTGGGCATAAGCGTCGCCATCAAATTCTATTTCATGCCCGAATCCATTCTGGAAAGCTCCTCCATGAATCCATACCATCACGGGCAGTTTGCTCTCTTTCTTACCGGCAGCAGGTGTCCATACATTCAGATACAGACAATCTTCACTCATTTCCGGGCTGCCGTTCTGATAAAACTCCTTCCAATAAAACGTTCCTTTCGTTGCTTTACTTTGCAAAGATGCTGCACCAAAGCGGTCGCATTTTCTCACTCCTTGCCACGGCTGTACAGGTTGGGGGTGTTTCCATCGCAACTCACCTACCGGTGGAGCTGCATAGGGGATACCTTTATATACAGTGACACCTTCTTCGTCCACTACCCCTTCAATCCGTCCTCCTTCTACATTGAGAACGGGAGTCTGCATATAAGTCTATCAATCCTCCTAAAAAGAAGGCACACATAATCGTATTCAGTAATTTCATTTTTACCATTATTATATCATTATCTTCATAGTTCTACTTCTTCCAATCATTTAATTTGCTGCATTATTTTATAGTATTCAGGGCTTCCATTAATATTTCTTACAACTTCTATTATAACTAACATAAGTATATTCAATTGTCAACAAAAATCTCTAATTATTTCTATTATTACCTATTGATTTTGACATCTAGTGTTTTCAAGATATTCCAATATTTCAAATTCTACTACATAAGCCTTCCACCTCGAACACCTATAATATACTTCTCTCTTTAATACTGGTATCATTGTATTATTCAAAAAGCCAGCAATTTGTAAACACCGGCTGCGAACATTCACAGCCAGTGTTGCATATGAAAGAAGAAGAGAATATAAAATCCTAATATTAAACATCTAAATAAAGTTCATCACTCAAAAGCAGCCCCCACCTTTTCGATAATCTTCGGAGTGCAGGCTTTCCAGAATGTCCAGTCGTGAACACCATTACGAGTAATATACTCATGCTTAACACCTGCGCCAGTCAAAGCTTTTTCGAAAGCATCGGCAGCCTGAAACAGAAAGTCTTCTGTTCCAATCTCGATTGTGATGCCCGGCAGATTCTCGTTCTGGAAATATTCATCCAGCGACGGAGTGTTTGGTATATATACACCGGGACTGCAAGCATAGATGTAGCAGAACATATCCGGATACTTCAAACCGTAGTACAGAGAGCCAAACCACCCATAGAGATACCACCGATGGCACGCGAACCACGCTCTGCCTTAATGTTGAAAGTGCTTTCAATGAAAGGAACGAACTCTTGAATGAAATATGTTTCATAGTCGAGGCCAGAACCTTGATAGTTGTTGATATAGAAAGCATCGATACCATCCGGACAACCATTCGGACATGCAATAATCATCTCCTTGCCACCAGTAGCTGCATAGTGGCTTGCATACGGATTCACCATACCTTGAGCCAGCCAGTCGTTGTTGCTTCCCATCGCACCATTCAACAGATAGAGTACAGGATACTCTTTCGAACCATCATAACCAGCGGGCAGATAAACTGTGTATTTAATGTCACGGTTCAGCACCTCGCTGTGCATGTTCTGTTCGTACAACTCCATACCTATGCCTTGCAGGAAAGATACAAAACGATAATTTACCGCATTGGCAGTGCCTGCTTGCTGTGTACCAGTTTCATCCATACCAAGGTAGTATCAAGCCGCTACCTGAGAATGTCAACAGAGTTTCACCTTCCGAACTTACAGCTGTAGTCAGAGTGACAGTACCACCTTGAATGAAGTTCTTGGTGCCACCTTCGGGTATGAAGAAACTGCCCCATGAGAATCCGCCCCATGCCATCGGAAGTGCATTACCTGCATTCATCGTACCGACTGCTTGCGCACCATTCACCGCTGTATAGCTGCCTGCCAGTTCATCAGCAGAAGAAAGACCGGCAGTGTTTATCAGATCGAACTGTCCGACAGCATTGCCGCTTGGATCGCTGATGGCAAATGAATACTGAGCAACACCATCAACCACACCTGTCACCTGACCATTCTGGTCTGTAATATATATTGGTGATACTGTCATCGTAGTAGTATAGCCACTTGGTTCCGGATCATCCTCACCAATCACAAAGGAGATAGGGCCTCTAAATTCGCACCTTACTTTTTTCTCAGAGTCTGTATAAAAAGACACCTATAATGTAATAAGTATCTTTAATCAAGCTCACATCCAAAGTTCCATTAGCAAAATTAACCAGACTGCCGTTACTGGTTAAAACGGCAGAAAATTGTTTATCAACAGTAACTTGATCAACCAATGAGTATGATGTCGGTTTCAATATCCACTCACTACAACCTATAGTCAACAGCAATTTGTCTCCATCTTCATTTGTCAAAGCCATGTTCAAGGCTTTGACACCTTTTTCCAACTTGTTAGTAGATTGTTCAGTAACACTTCTAAACTTATACAAGCTGATGCGACTATTATTTAAGTCTTCATTGGTATCATCGCTACATGCCCAGCAGACACAAAACATCAACAAAGCAATTATTTGATATATTTTCTTCATAATGTTATCAATTTACTTTATTATAAAATTACCAACCTCATTTTGAACCATACTAGGATTCTGTCGAATCTCTGTTGCTGGGATAGGCAATAAATAGTGTCTAGGTTTAAATCCATATCGTTCTGGATCCTTATTATATTGCATATATACAACCTCCACTTTATCATTTTCATTAACAAGCAAAGGAGTTTTTTCACCCTGATGTTTCAACAGATTTTCCGCGTCTTCCCAACGAATAATATCTTGATATCTAGTATATTCACAAAATAATTCCAAGCGTTTCTCTATCTTGATAGCATCCAGCGTTGCTTCTTTAAAAGGCAATTTAGCACGTTGACGAACTTCATTCAAACAAGCATTTGCCTCTGCCTGATTTCCAGCCATCAGATTGGCCTCAGCAGCCAATAACAAAACTTCCGCATAACGCATCCAACGATAATTATTAAAAGAACATGTTGAATTAATTGGAGATTCTTCTTTTGTATAACGACGTTTCCATGTAAAATATCCTTCATTAATCATACTTTTTCCTTTCTGCAATTTCACTCCAAGTTCAGTCATTTGATCATAAGTCTTTATACTTTGATTCAATCGATATCCATCAACTCCTTCTTCAGCAACAAATGCATCATAAAGAGATTTCTGAGGAACTAAAAAGCCAAAGCCTGTTTCCTGATAAGTGTAAAACATCGGAGAAGTAGCTTCCAAACGATCCATACGCCAATGATACATTACTTCAAAGAAACTGAATTCATCCCAAGTATTATTCATATCTAAAATACGATTACTCTCCAACATACTTCACAACATCCTTCAGCCAAGTATGTCAATAAATTCTGATATTCACCGGAATAAAGAGCATATTTGCCACTACGACGTACTTCGTTTAAAACATCGGCAGCCTGTTGGTATTTTTCTTGCCATAAATATGCTTTACCCAACATAGTCTGAGCGACTTGTTTAGTAATACGCCATTTTGTATTATCATCCACATTATCTTTCTCCTCAAGCATACCAGATTCAATAGCATCCTTCAAATCAGTCTCTACCAATTGCCATAAATCTGCCTTAGATGCTTTTGCTATCTGATACTCGTCCGATGATAATTCATGATCTACCAAAGGAACTTCTCCCCACATTGAAATCAAATCAAAGTATGCAAATGCACGGAAAAAATGAGCTTCAGCAATCGCTTTTCTCTTCACATCAGATTCTGGATTAATATGATTCAAAATCACATTTGCTTTATAAATCAATTTATAATATCCTTCCCAATTATTACGGATAAATGCTTGATCCGAGCCAAAAGAAAACTCATTACATCCCTCCAAATCAGGATTATCATTCCGCGCTGCACCCCCAGCCCATACGTCATCCGACAAGGCTGTCTTCAGCATTGCATAATTATAATACATCTGTTTAAATTGGATATAGAGTGCATCAGCAGCAGCTTGAGCTTGTTCATCCGTCTGGTAATAAGAAGAGTAGTCAAGTACACCCTTTGAGGAATATCAAGCAGATGTTCGCAAGATGTTGATGTACCCAACACGAACATTGCTCCTACAAACAAAGAATAATATTTAGATTTCATATTGTAATTGTTCATTAATAAGATTAAAAACGATTAGAATGTTAAACTCACACCCAACACTACTTTCTTTGAATTCGGATAAGAACCCTTATCAACACCCAAAGCACTGCCTACCCCTGTAACTTCTGGGTCGAAACCCGGGTAGCTGGTGAAAGTGAAGAAATCTTCCAGTGAAGCATAAAGACGCAAGTTTTCTATATAAGCTTTCTTTGTCAAGCTTTTCGGGAACGTATAACCCAACTGAATTTGTTTGATTTTGAAGTATGAGCCATCCAATACAGATCCTGAAGATTTCATGAACTTTGTATAATCTGTGGCATTTGCTCTTGGCATACTACCATGAGGATTGTTGGTCGTCCAGCGATCTTTTGTAAAGAAGTCAATTGATTCACATTGTAATCCACACGATTTAAACAGCTATAAATATCATTTCCTTGCGAGCCCGTTCCGAAAACAATAAAATCAATTCCCTTCCATGCTGCAGTCAAGGTCAAACCATAAGTAAAGTCTGCTATACCCTTACCAATATCGGTCATATCATTTTCGTTAATCTTTTCATCTCCGTCGACATCTCTAAACAATGGTTCACCAGTCGCATCGTCCACACCAATATAATCATAGCCATAAAAATACCAAGCTGGCTTACCAACCTCAAAACGAGTAATCGCACCATAAGTCAGCAGCGATGTACCATCTATTGCGGCAAGAGACTCATGAATATGTGTCACTTCATTCTTTAAGGTCGCAATGTTACCACGAATACTATAACTGAAATCACCGATTTTATCTTGCCATCCTAATTCTATTTCAAGACCTTTATTAGTTACATTACCCGCATTGACCGGAGAGAATGTATTACCAACAACTGTAGATGCCTTGATGCCAGAAACAATCAAGTCCTTTGTTTTCTTATTGAAGTAATCGGCAGATAAAGTCAAACGATTGTTCAAGAAACGTGCATCAAACCGATATTTATCTGTTCAGAAGTTTCCCATTTCAATTCTCTGATTACCCAGTTGACGAAGGAGCATAACCATTGA
>ENA-OQAA01001746-OQAA01001746.1-human-gut-metagenome-genome-assembly--contig:-NODE-1746-length-10094-cov-2.021070_pt1 | contig 10094 bp, 9 predicted proteins | sample MGYA00242489_ERZ504515 | MGnify/ENA primary metagenome ERZ504515 (study PRJEB26092, sample SAMD00036237) | human gut metagenome | host: Homo sapiens | study: EMG produced TPA metagenomics assembly of...
CGCGTTTCAACTATATATATGGTGAACCCTCGTGGAACCGGAAATCCTGTTGCCCGACAATGCAGCCTGCCTGCGCCTGCCGGGAACGGACGGCAAAGCAAGATGAGCAAGAGCCTCGGCAACTGTATCTATCTTTCGGACTCTGCCGACGAGGTGCAGAAGAAGGTGAAGAGCATGTATACCGACCCCGACCACCTGCGTGTGCAAGACCCCGGAAAATTGGAAGGCAACACCGTATTCACTTACCTGGATGCCTTTTGCCGTCCGGAACACTTCGGCCTTTATCTGCCCGAATATCCGAATCTGGACGAACTGAAAGCCCACTACCAACGTGGCGGTCTGGGCGACATGAAAGTGAAGAAGTTCCTCAACGAAATTATGCAGGAGACACTGGAGCCTATCCGCAACCGCCGCAAGGAGTTTGAAAAAGACATCCCCGCCATCTACGACATGCTGAAGAAAGGTTGCGAAACTGCCAGGGAAACCGCTGCCGCAACCTTGGACGATGTACGCAAGGCTATGAAGATAAACTACTTTGATGATGCGGAACTGATTGCAGAGCAAGTAAAGAAATTCGGCGGAGAATAAGGATAGGAGATACGAGTTACAGAAGTTACGAGTTACAAGGAGCTACCTGTTACAAGTTACTGGTTACAAAAAATGAGGGGCATGCGTCATAATAACGCATGCCCCTTCTCATTTCTATAACTCGTAACTCCTTGTAGCTTGTAGCTCGTAGCTTTCTAATTGGCAGATTTCACCAATACCACACGGTTCAGAATCGGCTGTCCGAACTTATCGACACCACCACCGGCATCCACCTTCAGGCGGTCAGCAGGAATTCCGTATTGTTTTACCAATACATCGACCACGGCTTGTGCACGCTTCAAACTCAACTCTTTGTTGAATGCCGGCGTACCGGTTGCAGAGTCTGCATATCCGTTTACAGTGTAAGTGGCGTTCGGGAACTGTTTCATCTGGTCTGCCAGATAAGACAAGTTCATTGCTTCACGTGGAGAGACTTCGGCAGAACCGATATTGAAGAATACGGTACGCGGTGCTATATCCGGATCGGGAACAATCACTTCGGTTTCCGTAACTTCGGCCACCGGCTGGTTCTGTGCAGCCACCAATGCATTCTGCAGCTGCTGGTTGGCAGCTCCCATCTCTGCAAGCTGTGCCTGCATGGCAGCCAGCTCTACCTGAGAAATCAACTGAGGCATCGGGCGACGGAATCCACGGGCGGGGAAACGGTATGTCAACCCTACCGTTGCACTCAGCACGCCATCATATCCATGATCGCCGCCAACTTCGCCATCGAACTTATCTTCAACGCCCATTGCGCTCAGCTCCAGGTTAATATCTATCGCATTGGAAATACGGAAGCGATTGATGATACCCGCGTTTACAGACAGAGCTTCGCGGTGAGGCTTTGTGTAGTTGTGAGTGAAGCCAGCACCTACATAAGGAATGATTTCATACACACGGTGCTGGTTGTATCCTCCAAACAGCGCATTCAGATTGAACATCACATCTCCGTGCAGATTCATATAGTCGAAACGCTGTTTGTAGTAGCCGTCATCCATCTGAGTGCCTTTCACGTAGTCAGCACCTGCATCATACGTATATCCTCTTGCCTGAAGGCCGCTATATTGCAGACGTACTCCCAGTCCCGGGGTGAACCATTTGCCGATGGCAAAATTCAGCGTCGGACTGATACGCTTGCCAAAACTTCCTGCCTTATCATTATCTCCAAAGTTGCTTCGGCACCACCGCCTATAGAGAAAAACCAATTACTCCAGAACGGATTAGTGATTACCTGATATTTATCCTGAACCTGGATAACACCAAATTCTTCCACAACTTCAGTCTTTTGCTGCGCCATGGCAACAGAAGACACACCAGCTAAAGCCAGTAACATTAGAATCTTTTTCATATACCTTAAAATAGTTAAGTGGTTAATTAAACTCTTTATCATTCAAACTGTCTAATTAACGCCAACAGAACTAAAAGGTTCTGAATATTTGTACTTTTTTTGCCTTGATGCAAAAGAAGTACTCTTCCTTATTTGGAGAAAAGCTTTTCTATGTCGTCTTCTTTAATGGTCGCCAGCACCGTCTTTCCGTCCGGAGTATAATTCGGGGATGGGCATGCAAACAGATTGTCCACGAGATTGGACATTTCCTCGTTGCTCAGCACTTGTCCATAGACGATGGCCGCAGCACGTGCCAAGTCGATGCAAGAATTGTCTGCACCTCTTCCTTAACGTCATTCCCTTTTTCCATAGCAGTATGTACCATATTCCGGACCAATTCTACCGGGTTCAACCCCTCTATGCCCGAAGGTATGCCGTTGATGGCATAGCTGCCGCCACCCAGCGGGCTCAAATCGAAGCCTACTGCCGACAAATCTTCCAATATACTTTCCAGTACGGCAGCTTCCGAAGCCGGCAACTGGATAATCTCCGGAAACAATACCCCCTGGGATACGCCTTGTTTCTGTCGAATCTGGCTCATATAGCGGTCGAACAATACCCGGACATGCGCCCGGTGCTGGTCTATCAGCATCAGACCCGATTTAACGGAAGTCAGAATAAAACGCCCCTTGAACTGGAAGTGTTGCGCTCCTTTCTCTACCGTTGCCTCATTGCCATAGAAAGAGGCGCTTGCCCCGGAAGGAACCGTTTCCTGGAAATAAGGAACCCTCTCCTCCTCTCTTGGAGCCGTACCGGTAACCGTATCCTCTACAAAAGGCTCTTCCTCCATCGGCTCGTTCATCCTGCTGGCTTTTTCCAAACCGGAATAAAGCCCCTCCCACTCCACTTTGGGGCGCGAATAATTGCCACCGCCTCCATAGGAAGAAGCGGAAGACGTCTTGAAGGGATTGAAATCCGTGTTATAGTGTACCTTCGGAGGCTCTATCGGACGAGCCTGCTCGAATGCAGGAATATCCGGCATGTCCTCGGTATCAAAATCGATAGTAGGTATAGCGCTAAACTTGCCTAAGGATTCCTTGACCGCAGCCGACAGAATCTGCCAGATAGCCTGCTCATTCTCGAACTTAATCTCCGTCTCGTCGGATGGATGTTCACATCGATATTGGCAGGGTCTACCTCGAAATAAATAAAGTAGGAGATTTGCTCACCGGCAGGAATCAGCTGCTCATAAGCGTCCATCACCGCTTTGTGGAAATAGGGGTGACGCATATAACGCCCGTTCACAAAAAAGTATTGGTGCGCTCCTTTCTTGCGCGAGGTTTCCGGCTTGGCAACAAAACCGGAAATCTTTATCATCGTCGTATTGACGTCTACGGACAGCAACTGCTGATTCAGTTTCTTTCCGAAAACTGCCATGATGCGTTGCCGCAAAGGCATTACCGGAAGATTGAACAATTCCGTATCATTACTATACAGATAGAAGGCTACCTCAGGATGCACCAGCGCTATACGCTCGAATTCCGTAATGGATATTGCTCAACTCCGTAGAGTTGGCTTTCAGGAATTTACGCCGGGCAGGAATATTGAAGAATAGGTTCTTGATGGAAAAATTGCTTCCCTTAGGGCAGGAAACGGCTTCCTGGCCCTCGACTTTAGAGCCGGCAATCAACAGTCGCGTCCCCAGTTCCTCGCTGGCTGGGCGTGTTTTCAACTCCACTTCAGCTACCGCAGCAATGGAAGCCAACGCTTCTCCACGGAAGCCCATGGTGCGTAGGGCAAACAAATCGGCAGCTTCGCGTATCTTTGAAGTTGCATGGCGTTCAAAAGAAAAGACGCGCATCCGTTTCGGACATCCCCTTTCCGTCATCAATCACCTGGATGCAGGTCTTGCCCGCATCGGTAATCAGCACATGTATTTCCTCTGCTTCGGCATCAATTGCATTTTCCACCAATTCCTTCACAACAGATGCCGGACGCTGAATCACCTCTCCGGCAGCAATCTGATTGGCAACCGAATCGGGCAGCAAATGAATGATATCGCTCATGATAATGTTTAATGATTAGAGATTAATGATTAATCATTATTAAATGATTCCGTTACTGATGGCATACCACAGATAAATCAGCACAGCTATGACAACAAGGATTATGCCCAAATGCATCGGCTTACGTCCGCTCTCCTTGCGCCGCTTCAAGTGAGTTGTTCCTTCTATGAATTTGCCCCGTATATCCTCGGGCGAGAATTCCTTTTCCGGCAGCATACCCAGGTCACGCTTGGCGTTTTCTTCCATCTTCGCCAACTTCTCTTTCCGCTCATCCACATAGATATAGCTATGATTGAAGCCACGAGGCTTCCGCATTGCAAACATTCCCATGACGCTACTTATTATTTCGTTTAATATGCATATTCCTTGGCGAAGTTACAGGTTTCCGGTCACTTTTCTTCAATACTTCACCTGCTTTTTTAGCCCTCCACTCGAAGATGTCCTCCTTGTTGAGCGGACGGATGTAGTCGAACCAAACAAAAGAAGGCAGCCTGCTCTTATCTGGTGGAATCTGGTCCAAAGGATAGGCTGTACCGGTAGTCTTTCCAACAAAGACTCCGCGCTCCATTCTTCTCTCCTTCAAGTACATTTTCAAAAGTCCACCTTCCGAATAGTTCATCATAATCAGCGAACTGTCCTTCTCCTCTACCGGATAATACACCACCAATACATTGCCGTTTACCTCCACCAGACGCATGTCTCCATCTATGAAGAAAGCTTTCATCTCCTTACCGGAAACTTGGTTATAGTGAATACTGTCCTTTTTCTCTACCGTCAGGGCCTGATTGATGATATGTGCCCAGTCGATGGTACTATCGTTCATGTAAATTTTAATTTCCTCGCCCAACAACTGTTGTTCCCCGTGCCACAAGATAGGGTCGGTGTACATCGTCATGCAAGAGTCCTTGGAATTATACACCAACGAATCGCATACGCCTGCACATCCGTGCGATAAGCACGCACCTTATGATAGGCACGCATCTCCCGGTACATGGAATCGGTATTCATATGGTAGGTAATCAGCCGCAAAGTATCACCGTGCATAAACAGACTGTCGCCCTGCGAATAGTCGATAGCTACGGCACGTTTGGTGGCAACGGCGCTTCCGGTCAGTTCGTTGTAGAAACAATAGTCGCCAGTCAACATGTTCCGGTTGACCGTATCATTCATCTGTACATTGTCAAAAGCCTCGCCGTATCCCAAGATGCGGTCGTAGAAAAGGCTGTCACCGGTCAGTTTCTTGCCTTCGTTAGTCAGTACGGAACGGTCGAGCAGTTCTGCCTGCTCAGTAGTCGTATTGTACACGCCACGTTCGGAATAAATATGATTTTGGTCACTCACAATGTCGGAGGGGCTAGAATGGTAGCAATCTTGGTAGCTGTACTATACCTCAAGGTATCCGAAGTCAAGACAAACTTCGGGTTGACCAGCTTCACGTCGTGGTTGAAGACAGCCAACTTGGTGGCAGGGCTATATTCTCCCCACTCGGAAGTCAGCACATTATCCTCGTCGGTCAGCGTACCGCCTTCGAAGTAATAACCCAAATCGTACAGACGGTCATAGTTCAAACTGTCGGTTGTCAGCACCGTATTACGATTTATCATACGTACATTCTCACGCAGCATGGCCAGCTGCGACATGCCGTCATAATACAGATAGTCTCCATAGATAAACAAGGTGTCACCCTGCTCCATACGCACATTGCCGAATGCCTCCACAGAATTTATCTTTTCGAATATCAGCGCACTATCACAGAACATGTACATACTGTCATGCTTCATCCTCACCGAACCGATGAGTACCTGCACATCAGGACGCAACTGTTTGTCTGCCTGCGCCTCATCTGCGTACAACAAATCGACGCGCGTCTTCTTCTTTTCCGACGTCTCCGTCTTTTTCTGTTCAATCGAGTCCACTTTCCTCTTCTCCGGTGCACCAGTACTCTTCTTTTTGTCCTGCGCACTCAGCAGACAGATGCCAAACAAGCATAGAATGCCTACCAGGAGGTATCTATGCTTGTTCAGGAAATGATTTTTTGTATTCTTCTTTTGCATACAAATCCATGTAAATCCTTCCGGATTATTCTTTGATCCAGCCCGGATACTTGAACGTACAGTTATTCTTCCAATTATCCTTGATACGGACATACGTGTGCTTCTGCTTCTCACGAATCCACTTGTCCAGCACTTCGTCGCGGCGTTTCTCCAACACAATCTCTTTCAAGTTCTGATAGTCATCGGCAATGGTAGCCTTGTGTCCCGTCGTACGGCTCTTCAGTTTCACAATCACACACTCTTCTTTTCCGGTCTTTTGCGGAATCATGGTGAAGGCTTCGGAGATTTCGCCCACTTTCATCTTATCCACCACCTTGGCTATTTCAGGGGGAAGTTCCTGCATCTCAAAACGGGAAGTGTTCGTATTGGGATTCGGCAACAAACCATGATTGTTACGCGTATCCTTATCCTGCGAAAGCACTGAGGCAGCCTCTTCAAAAGAGAACTTGTTATTGCGGATATCATCGGCAATAGAATCCAAACGGGCACAACCGGCAGCCAGAGCTTCTTCCGGAATATGCGGTTTCAACAGAATGTGGCGTGTTTTAATACGGTCACCGCGCTTCTCTATCAACTGAATGATATGGAAACCATATTCAGACTCTACAATCTTGGAAACCTTGCTGGGGTCTTGTAAGTTGAAAGCTACATTGGCATAAGCGGGGTCCAGCATACCGCGTCCCGAAAACTCTATTTCACCGCCACGCATGGCCGAGCCACGGTCCTCGGAGTACAGACGAGCCAACATGGAAAAGCTTTCGCCCTTATTGACACGGTCGGTATACTCACGCAGACGCCTCTTTACATCTTCTATTTCCTCCAAAGGAACCTTGGGCTGCTGAGTGATAATCTGCACCTCCACCTGGGTAGGGATATAAGGAATGCTGTCCTGCGGCAAATCCTTGAAGTAACGGCGCACCTCAGCCGGAGTTATCTTAATCTCACCCACCAGTTTCTGCTGCATCTTCTGAACTTTCAATCCTTCACGGGCATTCTCGCGCAGCGTTTCACGAATCTGGCTGGAAGTCTTATTGAAGTATTCCTCCATTTTCTCACGCGAACCGATGTTGGCGATATACATGTTCGTCATATAGTCCACACGCTGGATAACCTCACTCTCGGATACTTCGATACTGTCGAGGGCAGCCTGGTGAAGATACAGCTTCTGCACGGCTATCTCCTCCGGTATCACGCAATAAGGGTCACGGTCAAATTTGCGTCCTTCATACAATGCACTCATGCGTGCTTCTTCCACTTCGGACTTCAGTATAGCCTCGTCACCTACTACCCACACTACCTCGTCAATTACGTTGTCTTGTCCATAAACGGTAGAACCGACTAATAGCGTCAAGGCAAATAAAATTACAAACTTAAAGTTCATACACTGTTTCATTCTTGGTGTCTTATTCTAAATAATATTTAATCTTGTCTCTTTTCACCGCCCGTTGGTACAAATCATCCTCACTTGCTTCATGAATTCCACCTGCTTCACGTTCAGCAGCATATCCTTCACTTGCCTACGGGCAAACTCATAGGGTTCCTGCTCTCCCACCGGGCGATAATCGCTCACATTCAGGAAATAATGGAAAGCCGTATCCTTCAGCTCTACATGGCGATTCTTGTCCAGATACTCGTCCACATTAGGAACCTTCAAGGGCAGCATATCCAGCACTTCCGATACCGGCACCCATTTATCATAAAAATACTCATACTTCACAGCATTCTGCAGACTGTACTTTTCCAGATGTTCCACCGCCTCACGGGTTTCCGTCTTGTACCAGCGACGAACATTGCCCAGCTGCGGGGCTGTCAAAGGAACTTTGATGAACAAGCCTTTCATCAACGGACGTTCCACCTTGAAGAGCGCCTGGTTCTTCTCGTAATACTCCGTCAAGTCTTGTTCTGAAATCTCCTCTGATAGCCGCTGATGTATTAAAGCCTGCTGATAGGTATGCATTATCAATGCTTTGCGATAATTCTCCACAAGTTTATCAATCTCACCGTTATTGGGAATATTGCTCTGCGCTTTATCGTACAGCAAAATATCTTCCACCCAATTACGGATATAATGTTCTGCAAACAACAGACTGTCGTCTTTGGACAAACCGGCAGGAAGTACCGATTGCAAATCTTCCCGGTAAAGGAAATTGCCGTCCAATTCCACCAGTGGTGTCTTCCCTTTATGGTCGTGTTGCTCGCTACAGGCCACACACAAAAGGATGGAGAGGAGTCCCAGGAAAAATATTCGCATTACCGATTGATATTTACTTTATTTCAAGGTACGAAGATAACGGTTTAATCGGTTGCATCAGTGCTTATTAACGGTTTTTAAAACCTCTTGGTTTATTTCAACCTTAGCGGTGCTCCGTAATTGTGCAATCCAACGCTCCTCCAAATAGTTCTGATAATCGCCTACAAGCAGTCCACGCACCTCTTGATAAGTCTCCGGCCCCTTCACCTTTTCACCCAGAAAAGTGGTAAAAGGAAATGACGTTATAGGTTCAGTTTTCCCCTTTTTGAAAATTTCTTCATCTACATAGGCATTATCTCCGGGAGCAAATAAGCCTTGTTCTGCCTGCACTTGCCGCGTCTTTGCATTAAACGTCAGCCGGATGGCATTCTGCCACTCCTCTTCCGGCAAAGATTTCAGGAATTTGCGGGCTTGCTTTCCAAGTTTTTTCGTTGTAGTATGTAATACAATTCCTTTATAACGGGGGACTTTCCAATGATAATCCGAATGATGCTTTTCAAAATAGGCCGCTAGTCCGACTTCATCTGAGGGTACACGTTCCCAAATCTCCCGGTTACTGATTTCAAACAGTAACATTCCATTCCGATACTCTTGCATGAGCATACGGAATTCCGGATATTTATCTTCCAGGCGACTATACTCATAATCCAGTACGGACTTCATGATAAATCCTTTCAGCTGGCGTTGCACACCCTGAGGGTGGGAAGCTGCAAAAGCGGCAAACATCTTTCCTGTATATTCCCTGCCGTCAAGTGTAAACAGTCTCTTATCTGTCTGCCCTTTTGACAGTAATTCATCCACTCCAGTCTTATCTGCCGTATATTGATATTCCTTTTTCAGTTTTTCCACCAAAGCCTCCGTCCCTCTGTCCATTCCGTAACGACGGCTCTGGCGACGCATGATTTCATCCTTCACTTTTTTCAAAAGGGCAGGATTTCTTTCCGTTCAATCGCCTTGACAATATGAATGCCTTGCGGTGTAAAAAAAGGTCGGGATATCTCTCCTTGCTTTAATGCAAATACAACATCTTCAAACTCAACAGGCATCTGTAACCAACTTACCCAAAAAGATTTTTTTTCATCAGAGAAATTACGTACACACTCATCAAAGTCCGCCTGCCCATTCTGCAATGCGGCATAAAGAGAATCCATCCGAGCTTCTGCAGAACGCAGCACATGACTGGTAACAGTTTGGGGAAGAGACTTAAAGATATGACTTACCCGTATCTGTCCGGCACGATTGTTAGCTTTCATTTTATCATATACCTGACGGGCTGCAAGCTCTGATACAGACTCATCCGTCAAATAAGCTTTTGCCAACTGGCGACGGTAGCCTCCAGTTCTTCACGAAAAGCCCGGGTAGTATCCAATCCGGCAGCTTCGGCTGCAGCGACTTTCAGCTTAAAATTCACAAACAAATCAACATATTCACTCAATGTTTTCTGTTCGATACCAGCAAGGGCATTATTCTTATTATAGATATATTCGAACTCCGAACGGAGAATTTCTTTCCCGTTAATACGCATCAGCACCGGATCTTGCTGAGCAAAAACTGCCAATCCCAGGCAAAGGAGAATTATTGTCAATCCACTTCTTATCATAACTATTATCTTAGAAAAGAACAATGTAATAACGGGGAAACATCTTTTATATTGCCTCAACACCAAACAGATGATGCCTTTTCTTTAAACGAAAAATACCCGGAAAAGTTATTTGTTACTCCCCGGGTATTTCTATATAAATTGCCTATATTTTATTCGGGACGACTGTAATTCGGAGCCTTCGCTTGTAATTGCCACATCGTGTCGG
>ENA-OQAA01001748-OQAA01001748.1-human-gut-metagenome-genome-assembly--contig:-NODE-1748-length-10086-cov-1.640225_pt1 | contig 10086 bp, 13 predicted proteins | sample MGYA00242489_ERZ504515 | MGnify/ENA primary metagenome ERZ504515 (study PRJEB26092, sample SAMD00036237) | human gut metagenome | host: Homo sapiens | study: EMG produced TPA metagenomics assembly of...
CTCATTTAGGTTTTGACCACATTACGTTGCAAATTCCTTTACAGTCTTCACAACATAGAATTTCATCGGCCATCCTATCAAAATCTCATTATAGAGTAATTTGTCTACGTCAAGATTATATCCGTCAATATAATTCTTTTCCTCTGCTGTTTCATCGTGCGCTTCTGATTGATTCAATTCGTTCAGATTCACATCTTTCTCAAACTCAATCAAAAATTCATACGGTACTTCTTTCAGACAGCGATCACACGGAATCGAAATTACAACCTTTGTTTTCCCGGAAATAAGTACCTGACGGTTCTTCACATGCCGGATCACAAACTCTACTGGCTCTTTCTCTATAATCGGAAATCTACCAGCCTTCGTGCGAAACTCTTCCAGTTCCATCTCTGCATTCAGATGCATCGTCTTATCTTCTGCTGTCACGACTTTCAATAGGCTGATTATCATAAAACAGTTCTCCTATTCACACCTCAATTATTATATCACGTTCAACGCGTTTGTCAATGCTTTTATATGACAAAAATAAGAAAAAAGTCTGGCACAGACTTTTTCTTATCTTCCTTCCACAAAATAATCAGAAATTAAACTAAGGCAACTGTCTCACGAGCAATCGCAAGTTCTTCATTTGTAGGAACTACAAGCACTTTTACTTTCGATTCTGGTGTAGAGATAATGATTTCCTGTCCGCGTTTTCCGTTCAGCTCTTCATCAATCTCAATTCCAAGATATCCTAAATATTTGCATACCATTGTGCGAACGATTGCTGAGTTTTCTCCGATTCCAGCTGTAAATACAATATTATCTACTCCGTTCATTGCAGCTGTATAGCTTCCAACATATTTTGCTACTCTGTACGCAAATAACATCCAACGCAAGCTCTGCAATTTCATTTCCGTCTGCTGCCGCTTCACTTAAATCTCTGAAGTCGCTTGATAAGTTATTAGAAAGTCCATATACTCCTGATTTTTTATTCAGTACGTTCATAAGTCCGGCAATGTCAAGATTTTCTTTCTTTGCAAGGAATTCCATGATTGCAGGATCAATGTCTCCAGAACGTGTTCCCATTACAAGTCCTTCCAACGGTGTAAGTCCCATAGAAGTATCCACGGATTTTCCATTTTCCACTGCACAGATACTTGCTCCATTTCCTAAATGACATACGATTGTCTTTGTCTCATCGTAAGCTTTTCCAACGAGTTCTGCAACTCTCTTTGATACAAAGCTGTGGCTTGTACCATGAAATCCGTAGCGTCTTACTTTGTATTTCTCATAATACTCATATGGAAGTCCATACATGTATGCTTTGCTTGGCATTGTCTGATGAAATGCTGTGTCAAATACAGCTACCATAGGAACTCCCGGCATTAATTCACGGCATGCATTGATTCCGATCAGGTTTGCAGGATTATGTAATGGTGCAAGGTCGTTACATTCTTCAATCGCCTTTAACACTTCGTCATCGATCACTACAGAACTTGCAAATTTCTCTCCGCCATGTACAACACGATGTCCAACCGCATTGATCTCATCAAGGCTCTTTACAACACCTGTCTTCTCATCTGTCAAGGCATCGATTACAAACTGAATAGCCTCTGTATGTGTCGGCATTGCCTTATCAGATGTTGTCTTTTCTCCACCTTCTGGCTGATAGGTCAGCTTTCCGTCGATTCCGATTCTTTCACAGAGTCCTTTTGCAAGAACTCCTTCTGATTCTGAGTTGATCAGCTGGAATTTCAAAGAAGAACTTCCACAGTTGATTACTAAAATATTCATGTTTCTTTCCTCCGTTTGGTTATGATATTTTATTTTAACAGAAGAAATGCTACCACTTTTACATTTCTCCTGTCTAATGCACTTTTATTCTGCTGCCTGAGCCTGCACTGCTGTGATTGCAATTACACCCTCAATGTCTGCTGCGCTGCATCCGCGTGACAAATCATTAACCGGCTTTGCAATTCCCTGTGTGAGCGGTCCATATGCTTCTGCTTTTGCAAGTCTTTGCACAAGTTTGTATCCGATATTTCCTGCATCTAAATCCGGGAAAATCAGTACGTTAGCATGTCCTGCCACTTTGCTTCCCGGAGCTTTTGATTCACCAATTTCCGGAACGATTGCTGCATCTAACTGAAGTTCTCCATCCAGCATTAATTCTGGAGCCGCCTCTTTTGCAATCTTTGTTGCTTCTACAACTTTATCGACATCTGCATGTTTTGCACTTCCCTTTGTAGAGTGGGAAAGCATAGCAACTTTCGGTTCTGCTCCAACTAATGTACGGAAAGATTCTGCTGAAGAAATTGCGATTGCTGCAAGTTTTTCTGGATCTGGGTTCTGCTCAAGACCAGAATCTCCAAAGATAAATGTTCCGTGTTCTCCCATCTCACAGTCTGGAACAACCATAACAAAGAATGCAGATACTAATTTTGTGCCTGGTTTTGTCTTTAAGATCTGTAAGCATGGTCTTAATGTATCCGCTGTGGAGTGGCATGCTCCGGATACCATACCGTCAGCATCTCCCATTTTCACCATCATTACTCCATAATATAAATAATTTGTCAGAAGAATCTCTTTTGCCTGCTCCTCTGTCATTCCTTTTTTCTGTCTCAGTTCTACGAGTTTTGTAATATATCCTGCTGTTCTCTCATCTGTTGCAGGGTCTACGATCACTGCTCCCGTAAGATCAAATCCAGCTCCATTCTTCTCGATTTCTTCCTTGCTTCCGACAAGAATCAGATTTGCTGTGCCTTCTTTTAAAACAGCTTCTGCCGCTTCATAAGTTCTTTTGTCTTCTGTCTCCGGAAGTACGATTACTTTTTTGTCTGCTTTTGCTTTTGCTTTAATTACATCAATAAATCCCATGATTTATGACCCCTTTCATTTTTCTCATATATCTTATTATAGCGCAAATGCTTTTTGTATACAAGCTTTGTTAATTATATGTCAATAATTCTAATTTTTTGCTAATTTACACTAATCTTCCGAAATTTTTCCCAAATTAGATATGAAAAAATCCTTGTCACAATCGCAAAGTACACAAGAATTGTACCTGTATCCACTAAAGTTGTAATCAGCGGCGCTGCCATAATCGCCGGATCTAGTCCACACTTTTTTGCACCAGCGGAAGAACACACCCTACTGTCTTAGAAAGAAGGATCGTTGCAATCATTGTCAATCCGATCGCAAAGGCAAGAAGCGGATCGCCATACATAATGATCACGCGAACTCCATTCACCATCGACAGACAGAGTCCTACAAGAAGTGCTACCCGTATCTCCTTGAACAACACTCGGAAGATATCCTTAAACTCAATCTCTCCTACTGTCAGACCACGGATGATCAATGTAGAGCTCTGTGATCCACAGTTTCCTCCTGTTCCTGTCAACATTGGAATAAACGTATTTAAAATCGGCATCACTGCAAGCGCTGCCTCAAAATGTCCTAAAATCAAACCTGTGATCGTTGCCGAGAGCATAAGAAACAACAGCCATGGAAAACGGTTTCTGGCATGTTTCCAGACAGACGTACCAAAATAAGACTCCTCATTCGGAACCACACCTGCCATTACACTCATATCTTCTGTCGCCTCATCCTGCAGAACGATCATCGCATCATCGACCGTGACAATTCCTACCATGCACATCTCCTGATCCAACACGGGTATCGCGATCAGTCCATATTTGTGTATTGTATTTGCCACATCTTCTTTGTCGTCTAATGTTCTGACAAACAGCGGGTTGGTCTCCATGATCTCTTCAATCACCTTATTTTCACCTGTTGTCAGAAGATCTTTGACATCCACACTTCCAATCAGTTTTCTCTTTTCTGTCACATAACAAGTATAGATCGTCTCTTTATTGATTCCGACCTGCCTGATTTTCAAAATTGCTTCTGCCACCGTCATCTCTTTTCTCAGCGCGATGTACTCTACATTCATGATACTTCCAGCGCTGTCATCCGGATACTGGAGCAACATATTGATCTGCTTTCTCGTCTCCTCATCTGTCACAAGCAAAAGACGATCCACAACATTTGCAGGCATTTCCTCCAGTACATCAACCGTGTCATCAATATACATCTCTTCCATGACTTCCTGTAATTCCGAATCCGTCAGTGCATCGATCAACACTTGACGCATCTCCGCATTCATATACGAAAAAGTCTCTGCTGCCTCCTCTTTTGGGAGAAGCCTGAAAATCAATACAACCTGTTTATCTGTCAACTCTTCCATGATCTCTGCGAGATCCACAGGATACATATCTTCCAACTCCAGCTTCAACTGTTTAAAATCACGCTGTTCAAGTAGTTCTTCAATTCTTTCTTCTGGCATATGCACCCTCCCTCTTCTCTTTTTTACCCTGTTTTAAATAAATCGCACTAATTTAAGTGTATCGACTTCTCCCTCGATTGTCAAACAAAAAATATTATAGTATAATTCTGAAATACGATTATAGAAAGGGAGAACCAACAATGAAAATCGCAGGTCTTATCACCGAATACAATCCGTTCCACAACGGACATCTCTATCACATTCAAAAAGTAAAAGAACTGACGGATGCCGATTACCTGATCGTCATCATGAGCGGAGACTTCGTACAGCGCGGGGGTCCCGCAATTCTTCCAAAAGATGTCCGCACGCAGATGGCTCTCCAATGTGGTGCTTCTCTTGTTTTAGAACTTCCCGTCCGCTATGCCACAGGCAGTGCAGAATTTTTCGCCTTTGGGGCTGTATCTCTTCTAGACGCGCTTGGCTGTGTTGATTTCCTTTGTTTTGGAAGTGAATGCGGTGAGATTGAAAAGCTTCTTTCGCTCGCTCAATTTCTTTTGGAAGAGCCCGCCAGTTTCAAAGAAGCACTCCAGGCATCACTAAAATCTGGCCTTTCTTATCCTGCAGCCCGAAAAAAAGCAGCCTTGCAGACACTCAACGACCAAGCGCTCTGCAATATTTTAAATGAACCAAACAATATTTTAGGAATCGAATACCTAAAAGCATTGAAACGACGAAAGAGCCCCATCCGTCCACTCACAATCCAGCGGCAAGGAGCACACTATCATGACGCTATTCCTCATGAAACTTTTAGTTCTGCCTCTGCAATCCGCAAACTTTTTCTCTCCCAAGGAGAAGATGCCCTTTCTACCCTTGTCGGCACGTTCCCGAGACCGTCCATCTACTTTGCAAAGAGGCATATAACATTCGCTTCCCAGTGTGTTCCAACGACTTTTCTCTCTTGCTGAAATACCGACTGCTACAGGAAACTGCAGACTCCCTCGTGCATTGGCAGGATATCTCTTCACCGCTTGCAAACCGGATCATCCGATGCAGAGATCAGTTCCAAAACTGGGAACAATTCTGCGAGCTGTTAAAAACAAAGGAGCTTACCTACACGCGCATCAGCCGTGCTCTTCTCCATGTCTGTCTGGAAATTCCGGACCCTGATAAGAGTGCTCCCCCTCTTTATGCGCGTATACTGGGATTCCAAAAATCAGCCACCCCGCTCTTTTCACTCCTGAAAAAGGAAAGCCGTATCCCTCTGATCACAAAGCTTGCTTCTGCCGCGCTCACATCCAAAGCTGCCGAAAATATGATTCAAGAAGACGTTCACAGCGCTAATCTGTATGAATCCGTCGTCACAGACAAATTTCAGAGGCCTTTTCACAACGAATACAGACAATCCATTATACGCCTTTAAAAGGCAAAAACATCCGTCCCAGCCAGGCTCTCAAATCTTTTTCGATTCTCAGTTGCCTTGCAGGCGGAGTTTTTACTATCATTCTTCCTCTATTCGTATTATTTTCCCATCACTTTTGTACATGCGACTGCCATTGCTCCCGGCCCGATGTGGCATGCCACACTCAAAGACAACTTGTCCATATGTACCTCATATCCCGGAAATCTGCTCTCGATCTCTTCTTTCCATTTGGCAGCATCTTCCTCTGAACAGGTGTACGCGGCCTGGAGATATACCTTTTCCTTTCCAAAACGTCCCTCAATGTCTTTCTCCAACGCATCTAACATCGCTTTTTTTGCCTGTTCCATCCACGCACTTTTGCAAACGCATCGAGTTTCTCGCCTTGAATCTGGAGAACGGGTTTTAAATTCAGCACCGTTCCGATTGCCGCTGCCGCCGCAGTGATCCGCCCTCCCTTTTCAAGTATTTCAAGGTATCTACGGTAATGTAAATGCTCGCATCCAGTTTTTCTTCCTCCAAACGTTCCTGGATTTCCACTGCACTCTTCCCTTCTGCTGCAAGTTCCATTGCATCCAAAACAGACTGTCTCTGCGTCACGGAAATTCTCTGGTTATTTACCACGCGCACCCGACCGTCATAATCTGCTGCAAGCGCCATCGCAGTCTCACACGAACTGCTCAAACCACTGGACATCGGAATGTGTACAATCTCCTCGTACTCTTCCAAAAGGCTATCCCATAATTCCATTATTTCTCCCGGCGCCGCTGAGAAGTCGAAATATCAGAATCTTGTGTCAAATGCTGATAAAATTCTTCCTGCGTCAGCGTAATGTCTTCCAGATATAATTTCCCATCTATAAAAAAACGGCATCGGTATTACTTCTATCCCCAGACGTTTTGCCTGCGCCTGCGTAATCCCGCTGTTACTGTCTGTTACAATTGCTATCTTTTTCATACATCTCTCCTTCTTGCCATTAAACAGTGATAATATCTGATGGCACATCTCTCCTTGCGACTTCCATCCGGAAATCTCCCGGTTTGTACGGAACATCACTTAACAGCACTTCCATTTTCACCGTCTCATATGCCAGTTCCGAATAATTATTTTCTTTGCTCAAATGTCCAAGCAGGACATGTTTCAAATTCTCATGCAAAATATCACAGAGAAGGCGACCTGACAATTCATTTGACAAGTGTCCTCGATTTCCCAGAACTCTCTGCTTCAGATAGTACGGATAACTCCCCACTTCCAGCATATGAATATCATGATTTGCCTCTAAAAGAACCGCATCCAAATTTTGTAGCTTTGACACGGTATATTCATCATAAATCCCAAGATCCGTCGCCACTGCAACCGATTGCCACCTTGCTCGATCCGGTACCCGGACGGCTCATTCGCATCATGAGAGATCGCAAATGCTTCCACACTCAAATCTCCAAGCGTAAATTTCTGATCTACATCAATCTCATGAAACAGTCCGTCAGGAATCTCTCCAAGTTTTTTGTATTCCCTGACTCCTCGAATGGTTCCTGGTGTAGCATAGACAGGAATCTCATATTTTCTGCTGAACACACCAAGTCCCTGAATGTGGTCAGAATGTTCATGCGTAAGTAAGATTCCATCCAGTTCCTCTCCTTTGATCTCCAGATTTTTCAATCCTTCTTCAATTCGTTTCTTACTGATTCCCGTATCAATCAGAAGATGCGTATGATCACTTCCCACATAAATACAATTTCCACTGCTCCCGCTTGCTATACTGCATAATCTCATCGTGACTGTATCTCCATTTTTTCTAATATCTCCTTTATCTGTCTCTTTGTTTCTTCCAAAGATTCACTATTATCAATTACTCTGTCGCACTTCTGGAAGAAAAGCTCATCTGGATTCTGATTTTGCATAATCTCTTCGCACCGCTCCTCTGTATACCCTCTAGCCTCTTTCAGGCGCTGTACGCGGATACTTTTTTCTGTATAAATATACCAGACCTCATCACAGATTTCCTCATAATGCTCCTCCAATAAAAGTGCCGCCTCAAAAATCAAAAGTGTTGTGCCCTTCATACGTTCTGATTGGATCCGTTCTAAAAAATCCCGCTTAACTTCTGGATGGATCATCTGATTTAAAAACTGTAATTCTTCTGCATCTGCAAATACAATCGCTCCAAGCTTTTTTCGGTCGATTTCTTTTTCGTCATCAAGAACCTCCGCCCCAAAGTGTTCGACAATTCTCTCATAACAGCGCTCCCCCGGCATTTGTAGTTTATGCGCCATCTTATCTGCCTCGCAGACAGTCGCCTGATAATTTTTTTCTAAAAACTTCAGCACTTCACTTTTCCCGGATCCAACACCTCCGGTAATCCCGATAATCTTCATGCTATTTTGCCTCATACCAGTTTCGTCCTGTGTGCATGTCCACTTCCAGCGGAACATCCAGCTGTGCCGCCTGCTCCATCTGTTCCTTCAGAATTTTCTTCACATCTTCCACTTCTTCTTCATATGCCTCGATCAGAAGTTCATCGTGTACCTGCAACACCAGTCTTGATTTCATCTTTCGTTCCGTCAATTCCCGGTGTACTCCGATCATTGCAATCTTCATCACATCTGCTGCTGTTCCCTGGATCGGAGCATTCATTGCCACACGCTCCCCGAAAGACCGCTGCATAAGTTGCTTGATGCAAGTTCCGGTACCGGACGTCTTCTTCCAAACAGTGTGACAACATATCCCATCTCTTTTGCATGGGCGACTGTGTCATCTAAAAACTTCTTAATCCCCGGATAGGTCTCAAAATAGCGATCAATATATTCCGAAGCCTCTTTTCTCGTAATACTTAGGTCCTGACTCAGTCCAAAAGAGCTGATTCCATAAACAATTCCAAAGTTTACCGCCTTCGCATTTCTCCGCTGAAGTTCTGTCACCTCATCAAACGGTGTGTGGAATACCTGAGAAGCAGTAATCCGGTGAATGTCCTTGCTTCGCGATAGGCATGGATCAATTCTTGATCCCCCGAGCAATGTGCAAGAATTCTAAGCTCAATCTGTGAATAGTCTGCATCCACAAATACATACCCCTCTTCCGGAATAAAGACTTTCCGGATCAGCCTTCCAAGTTCCATCCGAACCGGAATGTTCTGGAGATTCGGTTCTGTACTGCTGATTCGTCCAGTTGCAGTGATCGTCTGATTAAACTTACCGTGAATTCTTCCATCGGCACAGATATAATTCGCCAATCCATCTGCATAAGTCGATTTTAATTTCGTAAGCTGGCGATACTCTAAGATCTTCTCGACAACTGGATATTCCGGTGCAAGCTTATCAAGGACATCTGTCGCTGTCGTGAATAGCCGGTCTTCGTCTTCTTCCCATGTGGCAGTTTCAGTTTCTCGAATAAATCACGCCAAGCTGCTTTGGCGAATTGATATTGAACGCTTCTCCTGCCTGCGCATAAATTTCCTTTTCCAACTCTACAATCTTTGTCCCAAGCTGCTCTCCATAAAAACGGAGTGCCTCCGCTTCCACGCGCACACCAGCCTGTTCCATTGCAAATAAAGTAAACAAAAGCGGCATCTCAATGGTGCGGAATAGTTCTTCCGTCCCGCTCTCTTTCATTTTTTCTTCCAGCACAGCTGCCGCCGCCCAGATTACATATGCTTCGTAGCAGCTTCTGCAATAGCCTTCTGTCTTCTCATCGATAAGCAGTGACAAATACTCTGCGGCCACGTCCAGCCACGTATAGTCGCTTTTTAACGGATTTAGCAGATACGCTGCAATTCCGACATCAAAGCACGACTCAGGATCTTCTATCCTCACATAGGAAAGCGCTGCTTTCACATCAAACAATGCAACAACCGTTGTCTTAGCCAATGTTCCCACAAGCGAAAACAGGTCTTCCATCGTAAGCTCTCCCTCTGCCACAATCGTGTAGATTTCTTTCTCACTAAAAGCAAGTCCTACACTTCCAAATCCGGAAGAATGAGAAAACAGCGGTACTGCATCTTTTTCTTCTTTCCCGAAGCTTACTCCGACAAAAGCTTCTTTTCCTGCACGGGCAAACAGTTCTTCTGCCTGCTGTTTATCTGTCACACGGACAAATGCATTTTCTATCTGATTTCCCTTTGCTTCCACATCGAATCTGCCGAGCAGATTTTTAAACTGAAGTTTCTGGAAATACTCATAAGCTTCCTCGGTATATAGATTTCCGATTTTTGCCTCTGAAAGTTCGTAAGAAATCGGTGCATTTACTTCAATCGTGGCAAGGATTTTGCTCATCTGCGCCTTGTCATAATGTTCCTTTAATGCTTTTGCCGCACGCGGTGGCTTCAGTTCCTCGACATGTGCATAAGCATTTTCCACAGACCCATACTCTGTGATAATCTTTGTCGCAGTCTTCTCTCCAATACTCG
>ENA-OQAA01001749-OQAA01001749.1-human-gut-metagenome-genome-assembly--contig:-NODE-1749-length-10085-cov-16.964652_pt1 | contig 10085 bp, 12 predicted proteins | sample MGYA00242489_ERZ504515 | MGnify/ENA primary metagenome ERZ504515 (study PRJEB26092, sample SAMD00036237) | human gut metagenome | host: Homo sapiens | study: EMG produced TPA metagenomics assembly of...
TACGGGGCAGGGGCTGACGGCCGTCCGGGGCGGTCGGCCAGCGACCACCGGTGCGGCTCAATCGTATAGCCATGCAACGGAAAAGAGCCGCCCTTTCGGACGACTCAAACTGTAATGGGGCTTTTTTGACTGGTATGATTGGTGCGACCATTCGAACCAGCTAAAAGAGCCGTCCCAATTTGACTATCGAGAGGATCTGCCATGGAGCGCATCGCGAGCTTTTCTGTTGACCATCTGCTGCTTGAGCCCGGCGTGTATGTGAGCCGCATCGACCGCGATCCGGCGACCGGCGCCGCCGTCACCACGTTTGACCTGCGCCTGACCACGCCCAACAAGGAGCCGGTCATGAACACGGCCGAGTGCCACACCATCGAGCACCTGGCGCGACGTTCCTTCGCAACCATGCCGAGTGGTCGAGCCGCATTGTCTACTTTGGACCCATGGGCTGCCGCACGGGCTTTTACCTCGTCGTGTTTGGTGAGGTGACGAGCGAGGAGATTCTGTCGCTCGTGCGTGAGCTGTTCGAGTTTGTCGCCGGCTTTGAGGGCGATGTCCCCGGTGCCGCTCCCGAGGAGTGCGGTAACTATCTGGACCAGAACCTCCCCATGGCAAACTGGCTCGCACGCCGCTACCTCGACCGCGACCTGGCCGATATCGACGAGAAGCACCTGCATTATCAGCAGGCGTAAGGCTTTATCGCCTAAAACGCACGGATTGGGCGCCTTCGCTTATGCGGGGGCGCCTTTTTGTTGAGTGGTCAGGACGAGCGTTCAAAATCGCTCATGTTTGTTCTAGAATGTTCGTATAGTCACATTTACGAACAGGAGTGAACATGCATATCTACTCTGTCTCTGATCCCGAGTTCAAGTCCTATGGCCGCGTGTGGGATGACGTTCCGTCCAGCCTGACCGCTCCACTCGTCGAGGCACTTGCGGCTACGCCCATCCCCGAGGGCAGCAAATACGTGGCCTCCGCGCCCGAGCTCGAGCAGGTTGAGGGCGCCGACACGCTCGGCCTGCTCATGTACGGCGGCCGCCCCTTCCAGCTCGGCTGGTGCAACGGCCACAACACACGACTCAACTGTCTGGAGTATCACCGCGCGAGTGAGTTTAACCTGGGCGCCCGCGACTTTATCCTGCTCGTGGCGCATCGCTGGGAGATCGAGGACGGAAAGCTCGATACCGCGTTCGTCAAGGCGTTCCGCGTGCCGGCGGGCAAGGTTGTCGAGGTCTTCAACACCACGCTCCACTACACGCCGTGCATGGTCGATGAAAGCGGCTTCCAGGTGATGGTGGCGCTGCCCGCCGGTACCAACGGTCCGCGCCCCGAGGCCGCAACCGACATGCCTGCCGCCGGTGACAGCTACTGCTACTGGAAGGCCGACAAGTGGGTCCTCTGCCACGCTGACAGCCCCAAGGCAGCCGAAGGCGGCTACGTGGGCCTCATCGGAAAGAACCTCGACATCACCGTGGACTAGAATCTTCTGTCTCAATCTGTAACACCTAGCGGGCTAGATCGTCTCTACCTGTTACAGATTTAGACAAACTGCAGGGGACAGGCCGAACAATCTCAATCTGTAACACCAGGCCCGGTTTTGGCGGCCTAACTGTTACAGATCGAGACAAACGGGCCCCAGCCATCACAAAGGTGACTGTCCCCTTTGCGGTGGCTGCCTAGAGTTGGCTGCGCAGATAGTCAGCCATATATGGAACGGCGAAACGCACGTAACCGCGGCGCGCCTGTTCGATTACGCCGGCGTCGATGAGGCGCCGGCGATACTTTTGCGCATAGTCGGGTGTGACTGACATACGTTTCGCTACATCGGAAATGCGCGAAACGGCGTCTTCGTCATCAGTCATTGCGTCGAGAAACGCGACGTCTTGGTCCGATAGCGCGGCGAGCGTCGTTTCACAAACATCGTTTTCGAAATCGGCTTTTGACGCTTCGATAGCTCCGTCGACTTGCTCTGGCGTTACGTGTTCTCCTGTCTTGCAGCGATTGCCGATGTTATAGCCGATGAGCTGCAGCATATAGGGCGAGCCTTGGGTTGCGCGAGCGGCACGGAGGCGAAGATCGCCTGGAATATCAAGGTCGAGCTCTTCGAAAGCCCGCTGATAATAGGCATCGACATCTCCGACTGAAAGCGGTTCGAGCGTGACCTTGCGAGCGCGGTTGAGAAATGTCAGCACGCGGTCATTGAGCGTTGCACAGACGGCTCCCGGGAGACCTGCCATAACAAGCGCGACGTTGAGTCCCTCACCGACCAGCTCTTGATAGGCGGTGACGAGCTGTCTAATCTCAGGTGAATTAGCTTGGAGCTCATCGATAAGGATGAGGATGCCGTGCCCCTGCTCGGTCAGCTTGCGCGCCAGCTGCGTGAGTTTGAACTGGAAACTCTTGGTCTCCTGCACATCGCGTGTGAACTCGAGACCGGCTGAGAAGCCGAAGACGCTCAAGCTACCGCCAGAAAGTTTGGGGAGATGACGCTTGCTGACATAAGGCTCGCCTGCTTCTTGGATTTTTTCAACAATGCGCTCAAGCATATCTTCGGAGGCTACGGTGGGTGTGGCGACAACAAAACCGAGCTTGCGTGCGCGGTCGGCAAGTTCCCACAGAAGAACCGTCTTGCCGCTGCCTCGCTGGCCGAGCATGAGCATGGCTCGGTCTCGATTGCCCGGCTCCTGCTCAAGACCGGAGATGAATGTCGAAATCACGTTCTCGCGACCCACCAGATAGGACGGGCGATTTCCAAATGAGGGGGAGAAGATGGTTTCAGTCATAAGTCTCCTTTCCTTTTTTTCCTATTTTTTCCTTTCTTTCCTATTCAGTCAAATGAATTGCTGAGCGAAGGCGGTTACGTAGGCCTCGTCGACAAAACCTCGGCATCACCTGCGACTAGAATCTTCTGTCTCGATCTGTAACATCTAGCGGGCTAAATCGTCTCTACCTGTTACAGATTTAGACAAACTGCAGAAGCTGACCGAACAATCTCGATCTGTAACATCAGGCCCGGTTTTGGCTGCCTACCTGTTACAGATCGAGACAAACCGCCCCCAACCGCCACAAAGGTGCCTGTCCCCTTTGTGGTGATTGGCAGGCGGGTATCAAAAAGTGTCAGACGGGGCGGCTGTCGAGCACCTGCGTGCGAAAAGAAGTATCGGCCTACGTCGTTGCCGTTGAGCGACGCGTTGTTTGTAGGGATACTGAAACCACGACAAACAGCGTGCGAAAGGATTGATGCATGGCTTTCCGTAATGACTTCCTGTGGGGCGGCGCAACGGCTGCCAACCAGTGCGAGGGCGCCTACGACGTGGACGGCCGCGGCCTGGCCAACGTGGACGTGGCTCCGCACGGCCCCGAGCGCTATGCGGTGGTCTCCGGCCAGCGCAAGATGCTCGACTTCGAGGACGGCTATTACTATCCCGCGCAGACCGGCATCGATTTCTACCACCACTACAAGGAGGACATCGCTCTCTTTGCCGAGATGGGCTTTAAGACCTTCCGTATGAGCCTGGCGTGGACCCGCATCTTCCCCAACGGCGACGAGACCGAGCCCAACGAGGCTGGCCTGGCCTTCTACGAGGACGTATTCCGCGAGTGTCAGGCGCACGGCATCGAGCCGCTCGTGACCATCACGCACTTCGACTGCCCGATTCACCTCATCAAGGAGTACGGCGGCTGGCGCAACCGCAAGCTCATCGACTTCTACAAGAACCTCGCGACCACGATCTTCACCCGCTACAAGGGCCTGGTGAAGTACTGGCTCACCTTCAACGAGATCAATATGATTCTGCACCTGCCGTTTATGGGTGCCGGCCTGGTCTTTGAGGAGGGCGAGGACAAGGAGGCCGTCGAGTACCTGGCCGCCCACAACGAGCTCGTTGCCAGCGCTTGGGCAACCAAAATCGTTCACGAGATCGACCTGAGGTCAAGATCGGCTGCATGCTCGCCGCAGGTAGCTACTACCCCTACAGCTGCCGTCCGGGCGATGTGCGCCAGGCGCAACTCGACAATCAGGACAATTACTTCTTCGTCGACGTTCAGAGCCGTGGCTACTACCCGGCCTATGCCGTCAAGAAGCTCCAGCGTCTGGGCATCGATGTGGGCATGACCGACGAGGACCGCGAGATCCTGGCCGCCAACACCGTCGACTTCATCAGCTTTAGCTACTACAGCACCCGCTGCTCCGCCGGTGCCGATAACCCCGATGTCGAGCGCACCCAGGGCAACGCCTTCGCCGGCGCCAAGAACCCCTACCTGCAGGAGAGCCAGTGGGGCTGGGCCATCGATCCACTGGGCTTCCGCATCACCCTCAACGACCTGTACGACCGTTATCAGAAGCCGCTGTTTGTGGTTGAGAACGGTCTGGGCGCCAAGGATGTTGTCGAGGAGGATGGCTCCATCAACGATGACTACCGTATCGACTACCTGCGTCAGCATATCGCCGCGATGCGCGATGCGGTGACCGAGGACGGCGTTGACCTGCTGGGCTACACCACCTGGGGTCCGATCGATCTGGTCTCGGCTGGCACGGGCGAGATGTCCAAGCGCTACGGCTTTATCTATGTGGATCGCGACGACGCCGGCAACGGTACCCTCAAGCGCTCCAAGAAGAAGAGCTTCGACTGGTACAAGAAGGTTATCGCTTCTAATGGTGAGGACCTGTCCTAAGGAAGCTGAGACACTTAACTTCAGAGTCTCCTAACCAAGGCGCCCGGCGAGTGGTTAATGCTCGCCGGGCGCCTTGCCGTCTGCGGATTTTGGGACATGTGGCCCGCTTTTTGAGCCTGCCTGTCGGTACACTAAAAGCACTATGGGCACCCGCGAGCGACATATCGGCCACGCGGCCGCCCGATCCGCACCCGTGGCGGATCCCAGGGGCGGCAGGCTCTTCGCCATGCCGCGATTCCTTGTTGGCATAACACATCAGGCGTACCGTCACCGCGTCTTCGCTATCGCCGGCGCCATCACCGCACTGTTCCTCATGCTTTTGGCAGTCTTGCCGGCGCTGTTCGCCTTCGATCCCAAACTTTCTAACGTCGTGCCCGCCTATAGCGAGGTGTCCGAAGAGGTCGTGGATGCGCTCGTCCACTCGAGCTCTCTCCCGCTGCTTGTCGCCGCAATTGTATTTTCGATCTGGGGCGTATCGGTCTATCTGCGCTGTTTGGACTATGTGTTGCGCCGCCGCCTTGTTGCCATCGCCACCATCTGCGCCCTGTGGATGATCGAAGTCATTCTCAAGTACAAGTCGTTCACGCCGTTCTATGCCACCGTGCTGTGGTACCTGTACTACGTGCCCATGACGCTCATTCCGCTGCTCTACCAGTTGTGTGGTCTGCGCCTTGCGGGCCTGGAGCAACACCGTCTGGGTCGCCGCTACTGCGCTGCGCTGTGGATTGTGGCCATCCTGCTTATCGGATTTGTGCTCACCAACGATTTTCACCAGCAGGTCTTCCACTTTGACCGTACAAGCGACACCTGGAGCAACGATTACACGTACGGCTGGGGTTATTTCGTCGTCCTCGTGTGGACGGCCTTTGACTTCGTGGCCTTTTTTATCCTGGTTGGTCGGTCCTCGTCCTTTCGCATCCAGCGTTTCTCGGGCACGGCGGCGCTCGTACTGCTGGGTGGCGCATTCTTTGCCGTCTCGTATGCGTTGCGCGTGCCTGGGCATGGAGGCTCAACTTTTCGCTCGTCTATTGCGTCCTGTGCGTGGTGGCGATGGAAATCTGTCTCGATTGCGGTGTCATTCCGTCGTATCACGACATCGCCGGCATCTTCGACACCTTGCCGCTCGACCTCAAAGTCCTAACGCGCGACCTGCAGGAGGTCTATGCCACGCCAGTGTCAAAGCCAATGCCGGTAGGCGTGCGCGAGGAGTTGCGGACCCAGGAGCACGGCCGCGCCCATGCCTTTGCCGTGGCGTCCGATCCCAATGTGATGTACCGTGCCTTTCCGCTGCTGGGTGGATCGGCGCTGCTTGCCCAAGACGTGTCGGAGCTCAACGAGCTTAACCGTGAACTGGCGCATCGTCGCATGGAGCTGCAACGCCAAAATGAGCTGCTTGCCGCCGACTACGACCTTAAGACACATTTGGCAGACCAAGAGGCCGAGACCTTACTGGTCCAAGACGTGGACCAAGCGCTTGCCCGTGCGCTCGAAGAGATGTACGACCTGTTGAGCTCGCTGCCGCCGTTGACCGATGAGGCATCTTCGCACGAGCGTTACCGCATGCTGCAGCGTGCCAAGATGCTCGTCGCCTATTGCAAACGCAAGGGGTCGCTCACGTTGGCACAGCACGGGGAGAGCGGTTTTGACCGCGACCGCATTCAGCTCATCGCCAACGAGCTTGCAAGTGACCTGCGCACCATCGATGTCGATTGCGCCTCGATTATCGCCATACGGCGCCCGATGCACGCCAGTACGGTAAGCGCCCTGTACGACTGCGTGTATGACTTTGCGTTTTTTGCCTACACCACCGACCATCCGGCGCTTATGTATCACTTGGGCGACCATGACCGGTGCAGTGTCGAGCTGCGCGCCACGCTTTTTTCCAACGATGATGAAGATCTTTCGCAGACGCCCGCTGCGCAAGAGCTCGAAAGCGCTCTGCAAGGGCGCAACGTGGCATACCGCCTTGAGGGCGAGCCCGGCCAGCTGCGCATGATCGTCTTGATGCCGAGGGCGGGTGAGTGACGATGCAGATTTCGTTCATCCTTCCCCAAATCGTTGCGCTCGATGTTGTCTTTGCCCTGGCTGCGTGTCTGCAGATGATCCACGTCCCGCTCATCGCATCGCGCCGCTCGTCCTATAACCGTAAGGTGATTTGCGCCTATGAGACGAGCCTCGTGCTTCACCTGATGATTTCGGCGCTCATCTTATTCGCGTCGTCTGGCTCGTATCTGGTGGCGCCGCTTGACGTTTGCGCCAGGGCAATGGGCGGAGTGCTGTGCTCAATGCCGCGATCTTTGCCTATGGCGTGGTCCTCATGGTGCACTATCGTCGCCCTGTCATGCTGGCCGAGCTGCTGCTTGTTGGCGCCGTGACACCGCCGGTGGTTTTTGCCATGGGCTCGGTGTGGGCCGTTGTCCTTATCGCAGAGGGAGCGTTCTTCCTGTTCCGTTCCGTCGCGGCGCTCTTGATGGACGTCCGTAACCGCCAGGAGGATATCACCGCGTTCTCGACGATCGAAACCATCAACGTGATTCCCGTGGGCATCCTGTATCTGGACTCGAGGGGCCGTCCACTGCTTATGAACCGCTGCATGCGCAAAAACCTGGTGGAGCTTCATATGCCCACCGACCTAGGCGATATGAGCGGTACATGGAACGACCTGCGCAAGCTCAGCATGCAAATGCCCGAAGGCGGTAAGAACCGCGTGCGGATCAACCTGGACCGCTTTGGTGAGGCGCGTGCGGTGGTCGAGGTTTCTCCCGCCGAGATTCGCCTGTTTGTGTGCGATGACGTTATGGTCTCGGGCCGTTCGTTCGAGCGCATAATCGGTCTGGACGTGACAGAGTATGCGCATGCGCATGACCGTCTGGCGCAGGCCAACCACCTGCTTGAGCTTGCGGGCCAAGAGCTCCAGGCCCAGATCGAAGAAGTCAAAAAAGTTGCCGACAATGCGGCCTATCTGCGCATGCGCGCCCGCGTTCACGATGTGATCGGCCAGCGCCTATCAATCCTTCATCGCTATTTGGAGGAGGGGCGCTTGGACGACGAGTCGCTCGAGCAGATCGACCCGCTGCTGCGCTCAATCGCTGCCGATCTGCGCAGCGGGGGCGACACCGAACCGGCAGAGCAACTGGGCGATATCGTCCATGCTTTTGGCCTGGTGAGCGTGCAGATCGATGTTGAGGGTGCGCTGCCTGAGGACGCGCGTGTCGCCGCCGCCTTTTTGCAGATTATCCGCGAGGCCTCGACCAACGCCACCAAGCATGCGCAGGCGCATCGGGTCCATGTGCGCTTGTGGCAGGAGAGGACGGATGCTGACGCCGTCGCGCACATGACGATTTCTAACGACGGGTCCCCGGCCCCCGTATCGTATCGCGAGGGAACGGGAATCCCAGGTATGAGGCATGTCGCGCAAGATCTGGGTGGCAGCCTAGAGGTCCACGCCACCCCGCCCTTTACGCTTACGGTATCCATTCCGCTTAACGCCAACGACACGTCCCAAAGGAGAAGCTCATGATCCGCGTGTTAATTGTCGAAGATCAGGCCATCCTGCGCGAGAGCCTGGCGCGCTCCGTTGGCGACCAGCCCGATATGACCGTCGTTGCCGCGATCGCCGATGCTCCGAGGCCTTGGGTGTCGCGCTCAAGGAGCGCCCGGACATGATACTGATGGACGTGTGCACCGAACACGATTCAAACGGCATCGTGGCGGCGGCACGCATCAAGGAGCAGCTGCCCGAGTGTCGCATCATTATCATGACAGGCATGCCCGAGATCACCTTTGTCGATCAGGCCCGCGAGGCGGGCGTCGATAGCTTTGTGTACAAGAACGTCGGTATCGACGAGCTGTTCGCCGTGATGCGCTCCACGCTGGCGGGTTACTGCACGTTTCCCAAGCCGCCCGAGAGTATCTTCTCGGGCACGGCGGCCCTCGACGATGTCGAGCTGTCGATCTTGCGCCTTGCCTGCGAGGGTAAAAGCCGCCGCGAGATTGCGGCCGAGCTGTTTATGAGCGAGGGCACCATCAAGCGCCGCATCTCGGAGATCCTGAGCAAGACCGGCTACGACAACATCATGCGCCTGGCCGTGCATGCGGTGACCGAGGGCAGCATCGTTCCCAACATGGAGCGCCCGTAATCGACGCGCTCACCCGTGTTCCGGCGCCGCAAAGACAGGCCGCCCACCGTTTCGCATCTAAAAACGGCGGGCGGCCTGCTTGTATGGGCAGTGCTGTCGGCATAAAGCGGCGGGGCCGCAGGATCATCTCCTGCGGCCCCGTCTGGTGTGCGCGGATGTGTCCGCCAATCCGCGGCTGATGTTACGTGCCGTTACGCGATGGTTGCGCTGTAGGAGGCAACGTCCTCGTAGGAATCGGTCAGGTAGGCGTCGATGCCGATGGTCGTATTGACCAGGTCGTCAAGGCTATCGAGCGTGCCGTTCGAGAACGTGAATTCCTCAGTGGCGTTGGTGCCGGGCATCAGGTGAGCCGAGAACCAGGGTTCCTTCATGGTGCCGTTGACGTTGGTCTTGCCGCTGGGGGCGTAGAAGGTCAGGTCCTTGTCGCTCTTGTTGGTGATGTTGACGACAAAACCGATGTCGCCCCACTCGTCCTTGAACTTCTCGGTGATGGTAATGGTGCACAGGTCGTCATCGGCAACGGTGACGGCGGGGGAGATTTCAGTCTTCTGGACGTCGTCGTCTTCGACGGCCTCGTCGATCTCTTCTTCCTTCTCGGCCGCCTCGCGATCCTTCTTCACCGTGCCGGACAGGTCCTTGTCGGACTTGGTAAAGACAAGATTGCCGTCATCCTCTTCGAGGATGAGCTTGCCGTCCTTGAGCTTCATGTCATGCGACTCGTCTTCGGCGGTGATGGTTACGGTGGTGGCGTCCTTTGCCTCCCATTTAAGGTCGACGACTTCAAGGAACAGGTCGAGGGCACCTGTACCGTCCTCATCGAGAATCAGGACGCAGTGCACACCCCAATCCTCGAACATATCCATATACTCATCGGTCAGCTCTTCGCCCTCCGTGGTTCCACCCGAGAGCTTCCAGCTGCCGACAAAGTTGGCCTTGGGGTCTTTGCCGCCGCTGCAGCCCGTGAGGGCAAAGGCGAGCGCCAAGACGCATGTCAGAAATGCGAGTGCGGACTTTTTTGAACGTTGTCTTCATGGTGTCCTCCTTCTTGTGCGAAAACCCATAGAAGCAAATGCGGGGGTGGCGGATCCCCCGCCAATTACCAGATAAAGGGGTTAGGGCCTAGCGTTCCGCAGTTGCTGCAGAACTTGCCGCCGTTTTCGCTGCCGCAGTTGGGGCAGAACCACTTGGCCGGCGCCGGGGCGGGTGCGGGACTGCCGCACTCGGAGCAGAACTTGCCGGTGTTGGTGCGTCGCAGCTGCAGGTCCACGTGCCGGC
>ENA-OQAA01001751-OQAA01001751.1-human-gut-metagenome-genome-assembly--contig:-NODE-1751-length-10070-cov-1.599417_pt1 | contig 10070 bp, 14 predicted proteins | sample MGYA00242489_ERZ504515 | MGnify/ENA primary metagenome ERZ504515 (study PRJEB26092, sample SAMD00036237) | human gut metagenome | host: Homo sapiens | study: EMG produced TPA metagenomics assembly of...
CTGTCGTTGATTCACTGGTAGAGCAATCTCCCAAAACCAACACTACTACATCCGACTGAGAAGCTGCTTTCACTGCCTTGGGAATATTCGTCCCATTCGAACTTGTAAAATCACAACCTTGTTCATAAACCACCTTTGTCTGCTTACCCACCGCTTGTTTGATACCTGTCAATACAGATTTCAACTGACCGGGTAAAAGTTTGGGAGTATAGTCACCCGGCTGGAGATCATCTGCTCCGGGACCTACTACAGCAATCGTACGCATATCTTTAGCCAAAGGCAATATGTTATCTTTATTTCCAGCATTACAATAGATTCGCGTGCTGCCTGACGTGCCATTTCTTTATGGCTGTCTGAGTTCCATCCCGGATATATCTTATTCCAGTCCAAAGGTTTATTCGGTGTCTTCTCAAACAGTTCGTTACGGAACATCATACGCAGCATGGTGCGACAAACCTCATCCAGGTTTTCCATATTGATACGTCCGTCTTTTGCAGCTTGTATCACCTCTTTGTCATTGTAAGTATCACCACAATTGGTAGCGATGCCTGCCGCCAGAGCCTGATTAGCGGCTTCTATCTTATCTTTTGCTGTATAATGTTTACGGGCAGTCAGATTACCGATAGCACCGCAGTCACTCACAATAAAGCCGTCAAATCCCCATTCCTCACGCAGAATACTATGCAATAACTCTCTGCTTTAGCAACCGGCACACCTAGATAATCAGAATAAGCCATCATTACAGATTGGCAGTCATAGTTGCGAATCACATGACGGAACGGAACCAGATGCACTCACGCATTTCACGTTCGGACAAACCGATATCATGGGAATCACGTCCGCCCAGGGGGGCGCCATGCCCACCAAAATGTTTCGGAGTAGTAAACAAGCCTTTAGATTGATATCCTTTAATCCAGCTCCACCAATTTGTGATACCAGCACAGGGTCTTCACCAAATGTCTCCTCACAACGTCCCCAACGTGCATCCTGTGCCACATCGAGTACCGGAGACCATGCCTGCATAGTACCTGCTGCAAGAGTTTCGTCACCAACAGCCATAGCAACATCTTCTGTCAGTTTCTTATTCCAGGTGGCTCCCATTGCCAATGCTTGCGGAAAAATAGTAGCACCGCTACCGTATGAGAACCCATGCACCGCTTCTACTTTTGTAATGGGCGGTATATATAAATGAGGAATCCCCGGGATCCCCCATCCTTCACGAATTAATTCCATCTTATCTTCCGGAGTCATTACACTCAGCAGACTTTCCACACGTTCTTCCACCGGAAGCGTCGGATCCATATAACGAAGAGATGTTTTCTCTCCTTTTCGGTCTTTCAGCACTTTATCTGCCAAAAGTACCGCTACCTCTTTCACCGAAAAAGGTTTCACACGCTATCGCCTTTAAATGCCAGTCGAACGTGAGCACCGTATTTAGGTGAAAACGTGACCTGCATTTCTTTCGCACTACCCTTCACCTGATAGTCTACCGGACTCCCAGATTCATCGGATCATAAGTAACAAATACACTCATCAGTTGCTTCAGTTCTTCCTTTGATACACCCTGCATCTGAAGGTTAAGTTCACACACATCACCAGGAGTCTGTATGGTAAACATCAGCACTGGTCCGCCTTCAGATCCTGACCATTCACTTCCCACATCGTTTTCGGATCTTTATCAAAAGCCAGCGAGGCTTTCTCCAGTTTGGTTGATGCCGACACTGATAAGATATCACTTGGCTGTTGAGCCATTATAAAAGAGCAGGACAATATACCTGCAAAAAGAAACAAGTGCTTTTTAAAATTCATACTATCAGATATTAATTTTACTCTGTTTGATGTTGCAAAGTAAACGGTAACCTATTAATAAAACAGTGAAACTATAATTAATGAAACATTAAAATCCGCTTAATGAGGCTCTTTAAGCGAAAAAGAGAAGTCCTCCCCGAAGAATTGTATAATTTAGTAATTGCTTTTCACCGAAAAATATTACTTTTGTCCAAGCTAATACTTCATTAAGGAACTTCAGAATGAAAAAGACACTATCTATATTCTTCCTTTTATCTATATGCTTGAACTCAATAGCCCAGCTCCTGAATATGGCCTGCATATCCAGTCCTACCCACTTCAGAACTCCGAGTTCACCAGTATGGCATTAGAAGATGGAAAGCCCATAGATACCAAAGGAGAAAAAGTCACCCTGAACTTTAACCTTTGGATCAGACCGGATAATGTATTCGGAACCGTGTTCCGAATTATTACAAATGACAATAAAAATATAGATTTAATGTACAGCGTGGGTGAGAATGACAGGCGTTTCCCCATTCTGGTCACCGGAGATGCCGTACATCCCATCCAAAAAGAAGCAAGACGTGAAACCTGGGTTTCAGTCAGCCTGACTTTTGACCCCAAAGACGGGAATATAACAGTACTTTACGACAGCACACAAATTAATGTCAACTATCCGGCATTAATAGGTGCACAAGAAATACGCATTGCTTTCGGTTATTGTCCTTTCGAAGATTTCGTGTTAGATGATGTAGCTTCCGTTAACCTGAAAGATATCAGTCTGAAACGCGGGAACCAGGAAATCCGTCTATGGAAAATGGCGCGTCATAATGGAGACATTTGTTATGATGAAACATCTCATAAGCCCGCTTCCGGCAAGAATACACAGTGGATTATCGACCAATACATTACTTGGAAGAAAATCTATTCACAACATTTTGCCACCTCTCCTTCCATTGCGTTCGATCCCACTGTCGCCACGTTCTATATAGCCAACGATAATAAGAGACTATACGTTTCACGCAGATGAAAAAATGACAGATTCCATACGGGTGAAAGGTGGAGAATTCGTAGCAAACTATCCGAACCAGCTTATCTACATCCCCCAACGCCATCAGTTACTATCCTACAATCTGAATGAAAATCTTTATTCGGCATTCGATTCTAATACCCAGAGTTGGAAAGGAACGCAGGCCCCCGTCGCGGAACATGACTATTGGAACAATACGCTCGTCTACAATCCCTCCAACTCCTCACTAATCAGCTTTGGCGGATATGGACATTATCACTATAACAATAGACTACTAATCAGTTACCCGTATGAAAACACACCGCAACGGTATATCAATCTGACTAATATCCATCCCCGGTATTCCTCCAGTTCCGCTCTTGTGGACAGTACACTTTATATCTTCGGCGGTCGTGGTTGTCCGTCCGGACGCAGGAATTATCTCCCCGGAATTATTATGATCTTTATTCGGTCAACTTACTCACCCAACAGGTCAACAAACTATGGGAAGCCCCTCAAAATCCGGATGATGGTGACTTCCAACCTGGCGAGAATATGATTTATGACTCGGAAAAAGACTGTTTCTATTTCTTCTGTACACAATTAGGTGGTATCCTGATGAGAATCGATACAAAAACGCCACACTTCGAACCCATGTCATTGCCCATGGGGCTAAAATTCCCTGGACAATATCTATACAGTAATCTATATTATTCCCCAAAACAGAAGAAACTATATCTGGCTGTACACCAGGCCGAAGTCAGCGGAAAGCAGATATAGATATCTATGAACTGAATTTTCTCCTATTCCCGTTTCATCATTCAAACAGTCCGAAGTGTCTGAAGCCCAGACTGCCCGGTAGCAATAAGCTCTATGTTTGGCTATGCATTATCGGAGGTTTGCTTGCTATCGGAATAGGAACTCTTTATTACAGAAAAAAGCGCACCATACTCGCCCGGAATGAGGAAAGTAAATTTCAGAAGACAAATGTGACCGACAAGGCTCCCAATGCTCTCCAGGGACAAGAGAAGCCGGAAATCAAGATTGATATGCCTATCAACATGTCCGTCCCCACATTTCATAACTATGACTTCTCCAGGAAATGCATTTGTTTCTTTGGTGGTTTCCGTGTCATTGACAAGGAAGGGAATGACATTACATTTTCCTTTACCCTACCCTCAAATACTTATTGATATTATTGATTCTTTATACGGGAAAAGATTCCAAAGGTATCATTGGAAACAAGTTGATTCAGTTGTTGTGGTATGATAAAACGGAAGAATCCGCTAAAAACAATCGTAATGTATATATGAGTAAGCTTCGCAGTCTGCTGGACAAAGTGGGTGACATCAAGATATTGAATCAGAATGGCTTCTGGAGCATACAATTTGAGAATGGCACCATTTGCGACTACCTGGAGGCTCTCCACTTATACAACAAGAACAATAGTCAGGATCTGGAAAAGCTATTGGAGCTGTTATTGCGCGGTATGATGCTTCCTAACATTGAGACTGATTGGATCGATACATTCAAGAATGATTTCTCCAATGACACCATCGACTTGTTATGCCGATTATTAAAGCAGGAGGATCTTTCGGACACGCTGAAATTGCAGATAGCGGACACCCTATTCCAGCATGACTACATCAATGAGGAAGCCCTCTGCATAAAGTGCCGCATTCTTTGCCAACAGGGAAAGAAAGGACTCGCCAAAACCGTTTACGATGCTTTCTGTAAAGAATATGCAGCTTCATTGGGAACTACATACAAATATTCCCTAATGGAAATCATTGATGAACAGAACAAGAACTAACGTACCGGTTGCTTCATCTCCAACGGTATTTCCTTACGCAACATTTTACCGGCCTGGCCCACCAGCCACAAATAATGATCACTACCAATGCCTTCCTCAATGGGTACAAATGTACTGGCACCTACGGGAACCTTTTTAGCACATTTAAAGATAGCCGTACCTTCATCTATCTCATCAAACATAGCTACATAAAGCATTTCCGCACCTTCCTTCAGAGCTCCGGACAACTGCTTCCAAAGGAACGAACCTTTGTTACGCGGTATCTGCACACTGTTCTCATGCCCCTTCATATTACGCCAGGAGAATCCAGGGAAAGCCAAAGGTGCATAATCCACTTTATTCTTTCTCGCCCACTCGATGTCACCTTTAATCAGTTTCTGATAACGAGGATACGAGTCTTCATTATACCGTCCTACAAACCAGGGCATCACAACATCACACCGTTTTATCAACTCATGCAGACGAGGGTCCGATTCGGTATCTCCACTCAATTCGCGCCAGTGTGTAGGCACTCCCAGCATCACACTAAAGCCCTGTGCCTTCAAACCATTGATAATCTTTTCGGCTTCATCCAGACCGTAACGGCGGTGATCATTGAAGCTACTCCCCAGACCGTAACCAGCGGTTTTCCATTATGATACAGATAGGAGGGATTCTTGGCATGATCTTTCAAGGAATGACGTTTAGCCACATCGGCAATATCTTTTAGCAAAACATCCTCATCACCGGGACGCATACCACTTAAATCATACATAACACAAATGGCACGCTCATATTTATTGGCGGCTTTCATGGCAGAGTTCAAAACAGTATTGAAATGCTTCAAACCACTCTCACCACGGATTTCCCCGACAAAACGCTGCATAAACACACCATCCAATCCATATTCTTTCATCCATCTGAAATGAGTATCTACCGTAGACTCATCGTGCGAAGAGAAAGTATAAGCGGGCGTTCCGTCTGCAAACTTGAACTCCGTCTTATACAGTTTTTATACTCCGACACTTCCGGCCAGAAGTCAATCGTACAAGAACCGGGGCGAAAGCCATCGTGTCCGGTATAGTGGTACCACCCCCGATTGGCGCCATCATCAGGAGCATTAAACCACCCCTGATAACCGGCCATCACCAATCCTTTGTACGAATTGTACTGTTTACCGGCAGCCTGCGCCGTAATACCTATTGAAAACAACAAGCATACAATAAACCAATTTAATCTTTTTACCATAACCTATTTCTATTTCTTATTCGTAATATCGATTGTCAGAATGCTCTGTGCAATGTGTACTTTTCTCCCGGTTGTGTCTGTATATCATACTCATAAATCTTATACAAGAGAGGATATTGCGCCCTTAATCCGGCAGCGACCAGCGGTTCCTTAATAGCTCCGCGCTTCATCAACGGATTCGGATTATCCCCCTTCGCTTCCTTAAGACCTGTACCTTCCAACGGCACATACGAACGTATACGCAGATTGCCGCCAATGCGTGAAGTTACGGTAGCCGTAGTCAATTCACCGCCATCCCAATCCATGTCCACTTCAAAAGCACCGCGGGCTACCAGACCTTTTACGCTACCCTTGTTCCAATCCTGAGGCAAGGCGGGCAATAAATGTAAAGCCTCGTCATGACTTTGAAGTAACATCTCGGCTACACCGGCAGTGAAACCGAAGTTTCCATCAATCTGGAAAGGCGGGTGTGCGTCAAACATGTTCGGATAAGTACGTCCGTCAGGATTATCCTTTTCCACCAGCTTCAACATATTCTTGATAATCTTATAAGCATGATCACCGTCAAGCAGACGTGCCCACAGATTGATTTTCCAACCGATAGACCACCCCGTAGCCATGTCACCCCGATAGAGAAGTGAGCGTTTAGCTGCCTGGAAAAGCTGCGGATGCGCATAGGGGGAAATCTGGTTACTGGATAAAGCCCGTACAAGTGGGAAACATGACGATGGTCATTATTCGGATCATCCACATCCGCCAGCCACTCCTGCAACTGGTTATGCTTGCCTATCTGCATAGGCGGCAAACGCTTAATCATGCTTTGCAGACTATCCCGATAGGAGGTATTAGCGGGATACAACAGTTGGGTAGCCGACAGTACGGAAGTCAATGCATCCAGCACAATCTGGGTGTCCATCGTACATCCGGCAGTAATCATTGTACCGGTTCCCGGAGGCCCTGTTCGGGAGACATAGAAGGTGCACAGACCATCCAGCCATATTTAGGATGTTCCACCAGGAAATCCAGGAAGAAATCGGCTGCCCCCTTCAAAGCCGGATATGCTGTTTTCAGGAATGCCTGATCGCCTGTATAAAGATAATGTTGCCACAGATGTTGGCTCAGCCAAGCACCACCCAACGGCCAGACATACGAAGCACCATCCACAGGTCCGGCCATACGCCACAGATCCGTGTTATGATGTACGGTCCATCCACGGCATTCGTACAAGGTGCGTGCTGTGCCTTGTGCCGACTCTGACAATTCTTTCACCATCTGGAACAGCGGTTCATGCATTTCCGGGAGATTTGCCACTTCTGCCGGCCAATAGTTCATCTCCGTATTGATATTGATGGTGTACTTTCCATCCCACGGAGCCAATAGTTCATGATTCCAGATGCCTTGCAGTCCGGCAGGCTGTCCGCCGGGTTGCGAAGAGGATATAAGCAGGTAACGCCCGAACTGGAACATCAACGCCACCAAACCCAAATCTTTCCTTTCATTGAAATGCTTGATACGGTAAGATGTCTCCTCTTGACTGGAGGGGCCGATGTTCAGAGAGACACGTCCGAAAAGCTTTTGATAGGCTTCTTCATGAGCAGTAAGCGCCTGGGCATAAGGACGCTTCATGGCTTTTGCCAGAAACTCCGTTACCCGACGGGTTTCATTGGCACTTACATCTTTATAATTGACAAAGTTGGTTGCAGCCGTCACATAAATCACAGCAGCATCTGCACCTTTCACTTCAATGCAATTATTGGTGACATTGACTTTACCTTCTCCGCCTTTATCTGTGTGCGGGTTTCAAAACGAATAGCTCCAGGAATGCCTTCGTGCGCAGAACCATGTCCGGACAACAGGAGGCTTTTGCCATTCTTCTTTATCTCGTACTCTTTATACGGGGTACTATATCTGGTTGTAAAATTGACTGCACCGGGTTTATCCGCCTCGATACGGATGATCAAAGCATTATCTACCAAAGAAGTGAATATGGTACGGGTATAATTCACTTCGCCTATCTTGTACCGCACGGATGCGACTGCCCGTTCCAAGTCTAAATCTCTGCGATAATTGGAGTAATCGGCATGTCCGTCAAATTCCAGCATCAAACTGCCAATCGTCTGGAAAGGCATGCCATGCTGCCCGGTAAAGAAGTTATCAGCCATAACCTTTTCGGCTTCCTTCTCACGTCCGGCAAAAATAAGTTCCCTGACTTTGGGCAATACACCGAATGCCTTCGGACTATCGTTGCGATGAGGACCACCGCCCCAGACAGTCTCCTCATTCAACTGTATCTGTTCGTTAACCACTCCGCCATAGACCATGGCGCCCAAACGTGAATTACCCAAAGGTAATGCTTCGGTCCATACTTTGGCAGGTTGCTGATACCAGAGTTTTAAGTCATCAGCTTTAGCCATCAAGCAGCAAGCACATACAATGCACAGACCTATCAAACGGTTTTTCATGATTCTTTAAGTTTATGTTTTCCGAATGCAAAGAAAAGTGTGACCCATTAATAATATCAATGAAAAGACATTAATATCGACTTAAAATAAACACATAGCGGATTTGCAAATTTGAGCAAAGCGTAGCGAATTAGCTGATAGAGCGTTCGTTACGCTTTGTTTTTCTATCGGGCAGAGCCAACGGAATGCCACCTCGAAGCCAAACGGTGCAGAAGTTCAGTTACCACCTCATTACCCCGTAACGGGTGAAGATTTCTTGCTAAATGGTTCTTTTTCTGTAATTTGCGTAATTCTGCATAGCTGTCGGTAACTCACTAATAACTAATTTTGTAACCAAAAAAGGAGTGAGTTATGCGTAGTACATTCAAGGTATTATTTTACGTGAAGAAAGGCAGCGAGAAGCCGAACGGCAACCTGCCTCTGATGTGCCGTATCACGGTGGACGGCGAGATTAAACAGTTCAGTTGCAAAATGGATGTTCCCCCACGGTTGTGGGACGTGAAGAACAGCCGTGCTTCGGGCAAGAGCGTCGAAGCACAGAGAATCAACCTTGCGGTAGATAAAATCCGTGTGGAGGTAAACCGCCGCTATCAAGAACTGATGCAGACGGACGGTTATGTTACCGCCGCCAAACTCAAAGACGCCTATCTCGGTATCGGCGTCAAGCAGGAAACTTTGCTGAAGCTGTTTGAGCAGCACAACGCCGAGTTTGAGAAGAAGTCGGACACAGCAGGGCGCAAGGTACATTTACCCGTTACCGGACGGTCTGTAACCATATTCGGGAGTTCCTGCCCCACAGCTACAAGCGTGAGGATATTCCGTTAAAGGAACTCAACCTCACGTTCATCAACGATTTCGAGTATTTTCTGCGCACGGAGAAGAAATGCCGTACCAATACCGTGTGGGGCTACATGATTGTGTTGAAACACATCGTTTCCATTGCGAGGAACGACGGACGTTTGCCCTTTAATCCTTTGCCGGATATATCAACTCTCCCGAAAGCGTGGACAGGGGCTACCTCACCCGAACGGAGATACAGACGCTCATGGACGCACCGATGAAGAACGCCACCCACGAGCTTGTACGGGACTTGTTCGTCTTTTCCGTGTTCACGGGTCTGGCGTATTCGGACGTGAAGAACCTCACCGCCGACCGCCTGCAAACCTTCTTCGACGGCAATCTTTGGATAATCACCCGAAGAAAGAAAACCAACACCGAATCGAACATCCGCCTTTTGGATGTTCCCAAGCGTATCATCGAGAAGTACAAGGGACTGGCTCGGGACGGTCATGTTTTCCCCGTTCCGAGTAACGGAAGCTGCAACAAGATACTCAAAGAGATAGGCAGGCAATGTGGCTTCAAGGTACGTTTGACCTATCATGTCGCAAGACACACGAACGCCACGACCGTGCTTTTGTCGCACGGCGTACCCATCGAAACCGTAAGCCGCCTTTTGGGACACACGAACATAAAAACCACCCAAATTTACGCCAAAATCACCGCCCAGAAGATAAGCCAAGACATGGAAACCTTGTCGCACAAGTTGGAGGACATGGAGAAGAATATCTGCCGAGCCATCTAATTAAAAGCAGAATACCGATGAAAGAAGAAAGGAACATTATCACGATGGACGAGCGGGGCAAATATCTCCCTGCCGAGCGATATAGGTGCAACCGCCATGACCGAGTGGGAAATCTGCGAACTGTTCGGGGATTATCGGCCCCGACGGTTCGGGCAGGGATAAAGGCACTCTGCAAAAGCGGAGTTTGAG
>ENA-OQAA01001754-OQAA01001754.1-human-gut-metagenome-genome-assembly--contig:-NODE-1754-length-10052-cov-2.286146_pt1 | contig 10052 bp, 11 predicted proteins | sample MGYA00242489_ERZ504515 | MGnify/ENA primary metagenome ERZ504515 (study PRJEB26092, sample SAMD00036237) | human gut metagenome | host: Homo sapiens | study: EMG produced TPA metagenomics assembly of...
AAAAAGAGGACAAAAAGGACACGACACCCGGTTCCTGAACAGGAGGAAGAACCTACGGTAACACCGGAGGAAACACCTGCTCCTGAGATTACGGAAGCACCGGAAGAGAATCAGGAAGGAGAACCCACAGTGACTCCTGAAGTAAGCCCGGAAGCCACAGTTACGCCAGTTGATCCGGATGCAGAAATTACCCCTGAACCAATGACGGATCCTGCAGAGACTCCCATACCGGGAGCTGGACAGTGGTTGTTGCACCCAACCAGACGCCAACTCCAAAGCCTGATATGAATGCAGAACCGGAGCCTCAGCCGGAATCGGATCCGGAGCTTCAGCCGGAGCCTGCTCCGGAATCTTCGCAGGATTCTTCAGAGGACACGGGAATCCCGCCGGCAGTCCCGGATTATCCGGAGGACACAGGCATTCCGCCGGCAGTTCCGGATGCCCCGGAAGAACCGGCAGTGCCTCCGACAGATCAGAACAATGCAGAGGCACCTTCAGAAAATCAGGACAGCCAGACAGAACAGGATGCGCTTACGCCGGATCAGATTCTGGATGCCTTTGCGGCTGAGCTTCTTGCAGCAAGTCCGAGGTCATCTCTCAGTACTCCGGCTTCTTATACCTACGGGGACGAATCCGGTATGGCGGTAGCCAGTGGAACACTTGGAGCAGAGAAGCGTGATTTTAACGGTGATGGAATGCAGGAACTTCTTGTAATCTCCATCAGAAACGGCCAGCTTGTTCTGGATACCTATACAGCAGCAGGCGGAGCAGCGTCCATGGTTTCTTCAGTTGCATTTGAGGAATGTTTTGGAAAAGCTGTGGAAGGAGTTACATACGGAGGAACACAGACCTGCTTTATCAGAGAAAACGGAGCAGGATTTGATATTGGAATGGCCGGCTATTATTTTGGAATGAACACAGGGGATGGAAATCCCGGCGCCAAAACAGTGGCAGCGCTTTATACCATGGGAGCAGACGGAAGTCTGAATATGTCAGCTTCTGCTTCACTGATAAACGGAACCATATCTTCTCCGCAGGAAGGCGGAAAGGACGGCTTTATCAGCGCTCTTTCCAGTGCGGGAATGAGCGGCTCCTGGGTTTCCGAAAGCGCAGACATGCTTGCGGGAATGGATCTTGCAAACAATCCGGTTCAGGATATGGCCGGCGTGCCAAATCGCTTGGAGGCGGACTTGCAGGAAAAGAACCGGGAGTGCAGGACCTTGTTGTGGTAAACGCAGGAATGCAGCCGGGATCAGGAAGCATGAACTTCAGTGTCACAGACAATAACTACATGTGGAAAATAAGGGAGAGGACAGAATGCTGAAGCACATATCAGACACCTATGAAATTATAGAAAAAATCGGCGCCGGAAACAGCGGAGAGGTTTATAAGGCTTATCATAAAAATCTGAAAAAATATGTTGTACTGAAAAAGATCCGGGCAGAGCTCAAGGATGTTCTGAACAATCGTGCAGAGGCGGATGTACTGAAAAATCTCCACCATCCCTGTCTGCCCAGGTATTTGATTTTCTGGAGGCAGACGGAGATGTATATACCGTAATGGACTACATTCCAGGAAATTCCTTTAAGGAATATCTGGATGCAGGCACAGAATTTAAAGAAAAATCAGTGCTTATCTGGGCAAGACAGATCTGCGCCACCTTAAGCTATCTGCACAGTCAGAAGCCGCCCATCATTCACAGTGATCTGAAGCCGGGAAACATTATGCTGAAGCCTGATGGAAATATTTGCCTGATCGATTTTAATATATCGGCAAGCCTGGATGGAGATACTGCCTGGGTGACCGGATATACCAACGGATATGCGCCTCCGGAACAGATAGAGGCGCTGCGTTATAACCAGAATGAGCTGGATCATTCCCTCTGGAAGACTATTGACAGAAGAGCGGATATTTACAGCCTGGGAGCAGTTTTGTATCACCTGATGACAGGGAAAAAGCCTTCCCAGGATGAAAATGGATATGTGGAGGATATCCGCAGCCGGGGAATCCGCATCAACCAGGTGTTTGCCCATATTATTATGAAGTGTCTGGAGCCCAGACCGGAAAAACGTTACCAGTCAGCAGAGGAGCTTCTCAGCGACCTGAAGGACATTGAGAAAAAGGACAGACGGTACCGGGAGCTTTGTAAAAAGCAAAAAGGGATTTATATACTGGTGATTTTCTTTATGGCAGTCAGCGCTGTGCTTACAGTAAACGGATATTTCCGCAGAGATGTGGATCGTAGAAAGCAGTATGAGGAGCTTGTAAGACTGGAATCCCAGTGCGTGACATCAGGAGAATTTGAGAATTTTGAATCCTATTATCAGAAAGCGGCAGGCTTATGCCGGAAAGACTGGAGGCATATTATCAGAAAGCTCTGGCTCTGAACCAGCAGAGACAGTATGGAGACAATATTAATTTTATTAACGAAAAGATTTTGTCAAACCCGGAGCTTGAAGTGGATTCAGAAGCGTTAAATAATGTGTACTATCTTCTTGGAAATTCCTACGAAAAACAGGAAGATTATGAAAATGCTGCAAAATGCTATGAAAAGGCCATAGAGATCAAGCCGGACAACAGTGATTATTACCGCGACTATGCCATTGCTCTTGCCTATACCGGAGAAATGGATAAGGCTCAGAAGGCTCTTGACATAGCCAGAAGACAGGGACTTGATTCTGTGGAAATTGATTATGTTCAGGGAGAGATCCTGTATAATAATCAGGATTTTCAGGGGGCAAAAGAAATCTTTCTGACCTGTATGGAAAAGGCGCAGAACGACTATGTGAAAATGCGCGCCTGCATTATGACATGTAAATGTATTGACGCGCTTGAGGATGGTGTGGGCGGCTATGATGAGAAGATACAGCTTCTTGAAAAGGCCAGGAAGGAACTGCCTACAGAATATAACATAGGTGTTCTTGAGACTCTGGGACAGCTGTACAGCGACATGGGAAATGATACCGGAGATGTAGCTTATTATACAAAGGCGGCAGAGGTATTTAAACAGATCCAGAAGCAGGGAATGGGAAGCTACGATACAGATTATAATCTGGTTGTCCTTTATCAGAATATGGAAAAATATGAGGAGGCATCTGCTCTTCTAAAAGAGATGCTTGAGGAGTACGGAGAAAATTACCGCACTTATAAAGCCCTGGCTTTTATGGAAGTGTCAAAACAGGAAAAAGTGGATGTAAACCAGAGAAGCTACGGATTGTTTAAAGAATATTATGAAAAAGCGGAAAAGCTTTATCAGCAACAGCTTGAAAATAATGTAAACGATCTGGAAATGAAACGGCTGAAGGAGCTTTACGATCAGGCAGCTTCCAATGGCTGGTTCAGTAACTGAAAAATCAGAGAAGAGAAACTGTTAATAAAAAGTCAGGAGGAACGGAAATGGGAGCAGGTGTTGTGATGATGGCCGGCGGGATCGTGGGAATGGTAGTCTGTATGATCCTTTTGTGTATTCTGCCAGGGATTTTTGAAAAACAGAGAAAAAAGCTGCTCAGTGAAATTGAAAATGAGATTTAGCAGCAGGGAGAGAACATCCGTATATGAAAAATGACAACAGAAGAGAACAGTTAGGACAGCCAATGAAAAAAGAAAACAGTCAAAAATCAGGGAATACATTATGGATCCTGTTTTTTACAGGTATGGTCTGTTTGTTCCTTGTAATGGGACTTCTGTGCTATTCCTTTGTGGGAATGAAAAAAGAGCTGCAGAAGAACAGCCGGGCAGCACAAAAGAAAGAGGCTGAAATATCAGAAACCATCAGTCAGATGAAACAGGAGATCCAGAGCCTGAATGAAAAAGTCCTGGCTCAGGAACAGGAGATTGCAGATTATAAAAAGAACGCTCAGGTTCAGGGAGAAACTGCGGAAAATCCCCAAAAGGAGACAACAGAAGAAAACGCAATGATCGGTCCTCCGGCCCGGCCCGCGCTTTCTGCTGATCAGCTTCAGCCCGGGCAGATCATTGACATTTCTCAGATCCAGGGCAGTGAAAATACCTTTTTTTCAGGAATATGAAATTTTTGGAAGGAGACTCTGTATATAACAGGATCTACGGAAAATCTTATTATGAAAACAAAAATATAGGCTTCAGGAATCTTCGGTATCTGAAAATGCATGCACTATAATTTTAATCATGAAATTCAGGTGGGAGAAATGATCGTAAATGCTGCCATCAGCAGAGACGTGCTCAGTGTTTTTCAGGAATTATTTGCTGCGGAGTATGAGATCCAGTCCATGCGTCTGATCGATGATTACTGGACAGGAGACGGGGATTCCTCTGACAGCAATTCCATTGACAATAACAATACGTCCGCATTCTGTTATCGGCAGATCACAGGCGGGGGAAATCTGTCAAATCATGCCTACGGACGGGCCATTGACATTAATCCACAGCAGAATCCTTATGTATGGAGCTCCCAGGGGCAGCTTCAGTGGAGCCATGAAAATGCGTCTCCCTATGTTGACCGCGCCTGCGGAGATCCTCATGTGATTGTAGAAAATGATGTATGCTATAATATTTTTGCAAAATATGGATTCAGCTGGGGCGGTCTATGGAGTGATCCGGTTGATTATCAGCATTTTGAAAAGGAATCCTGACAAAATTTTGCAGGTATGTGGGTTAAGTAATCTTCAAAAGCAGACAGAAGTCCCGGCTCATGGAGGGACAGGCGAACGGGAGTATTCCGAATGTCATCAAATATCAGATACAGAACATTATTTTCCGCATAAAGGTGAAGACTGCCTGACGCCTCTGCCAGCGCGCCCTTTAAAAACCTGAAATCTGCTGGGATGTACTGTTTCAAAGCTTCTGCCTTCAGAGAATCAAGCCTGCCCAGTGATTCCAGAGCCGGTTTTGTAAAAAAAGCAGGGAAAGCTCTTATCGGCGGCAAAGTAGGAAGGAGTACATTCCCACGGAAGCTTATCAAAGCTTTTTTGGCTTCGTCTGAGAACCGGGATGCAGGATTTCTGATAGGTGTCAAAGAGCTTCCACATCATTTTTACGGTAGCGGGGTCCTGATATAAGATCCCTCTGGTACAGTCAGAGGTGGAAACCAGGGCGGAGCCTTCTGTCAGGATCAGTACCGGAAACAGATTCAGATTGGAAAAATGTGTCCGGATATTGTCATAAAAGCAATACGGATGATAGTCAAGCCCGTTTTTAAATGGAAGAAGAAGCTGTTTGAGATAGTTTATGTGACAGTATTCATCAGTTTCCGACAGCTGTTCCGTCTGATCAAGACAAAAAATATGATCGATCCTTACTGTACTGTTAAAAAATTCAGGGCCGCTCAGCAGGTGAAATAAAAATCTGTAGTCCGGTTGTATCAGAAATCCCATTCTGCCTCCTGTGGAATGGGATTCTTTTTCAGCATTGCATGAAGATAGGCCGGAAAGCTGTCTTTTTCAGAAAAAGCAATGCAGGGACTGTCAGCAGGCAGCTCTTTGGAAAAGTAGGATTTTTTTACAGGCATGTCTGAAAAACCGTCAGAAAAATTTAAAAGAAAATCTTCAATGCTTTTCCGCCTGCAGTAAGTGAGCTTTCCTGTAAAAGAAATCTCCCAGGCCTGTTCAAACTGGCGGGTTTCGTCAGGCGTCAGATGCATAAAGCAGGCCATTTTATCTCTGACAGAGGCGGACGGAGGACGACGATTTCCCTTTATGATCTTGTAGAGAGTAGAGCGGTCCAGCCCGCAGTATTTGGCCATAGAGTAAATATGAATGTTTTTCTGCTCTATAAATTTATTCAACAGTTCTGGAAATTCAGTCACAATGTGAAGCCTCCTTGATGGATTGTTTTAAATGTTCGATTGTCCGGCGGAAATATTCCAGCGTTTCCTCTTCGCTGTACAATGTTTCGGAATCCAGGCTTTCAAGATAATCATAAAGCGTATGAATGATTTCTGCTTCCTGGATCCACAGATAGGAACGGTGGGACATAATATCAAAAAACATCAGGTACATATTATTTTCGCCTGCGCAAAGATGAAGCCGTTTGGCAATCTGTTCAAAGGGCGGTTTCAAAAAGCGGTAATGAGCCCTGGATTTTTGCTTCAGCAGATTTTCCAGAACAGTGATGCGTTCCTCTACAGGGAGCGTGCAAGTATGGGACAGCTCCTGTGGAAGTTCAGCCAGAATTCCGGTTTCTGCAAATTTGTCAAGCTCATCTCTGCAAAAATAAAAATGAAATTCAGATTTTCGTATTACCTGACCTGCGTTTTTACGTAGGCCTGCATATAGGCGATAATATTGTCTCTTCCTGGAAAGCCTTCCGGAACAAAATGCGCCATCCAGTCTTTTTCCAGAAATGGGATCAGGCAGGGCTCAGGTTCCATGTAGTAAAGTCTGGAGTTACTGAGAGTTGTGGCAGTGACCATGTTTCCCTCTTCTTCAATGGAATGAGGAATCTGAAAAAGCGGCCTGCATTTTTCTTTATAAGATGAAAAAAGTTCCCACAGCATGGATACGGCAGCCGGATCCTGATAGAGAATGCCGTTTTTGTAATCAGAGGTACAGGTGATCGCATATTTACTGGTAAGGATCATAGATGGAAAAACATTCAGACTGCGATAGTGAGAATGTACATCGTTGTAAAAGAAAGATACCTGATAATTGATCCCGTTCATGAAAAGAGGAAGTATGGCAGATAAGTTTCTTATATTGCAGTAAGTGTCTGTTTTTTCTGTATAATCCATACACAGAATATGTTCAATGGAAAGACCGGAGCTGAAAAAATTCAGATTGGTAAGGTAACTGAAAAGAAATTCGCAGTCAGGCTGAAGTAAAAGGCCTATTTTTCCATTTTCAGTCTGCATTTCTGCTTCCAGGATATTCTGTACATAATAATGAAACAGCTCATGGCGTGAAAAAGAAATACATGGGCTGTCCGGAAGAGAAATGGGTTTTTCCGGTGCAGAGCCTGTGCTGAAAGTATTTGCAGAAACCGGGACTTTCAGAGCCGAGGGAAAGTTTAAAATGAACTTTTCAGCCTCTTTTCTTCGAAAATAAGTATCCTTTCCTATCTGGGAGATTTCATATGCACGGTTGAAAAGCCGGTTTTCTTCCGGTGTCAGATGCATGAAGCGGGCCATTTTATCTCTGATCTGTACAGTGGAGGATGATGCTTTCCTTTGATGATTTTGTACATGGCAGAGCGGTCAATTCCACAGTATTTTACCATGGAAGCTACCTGGATGTTTTTTTCCTGTATATATTTACTTAAAAGATCTGAAAAATCCGACATGTTGTAAAACCTCACTTATATTAATTGCATCACTATTATATAGAAGGCTGTCGGGAGTTTCAAATATTTTGGGAATATTTAATGCCCTATGCTATTAAAAAAAACGACCACAAAAGGTGTCACATATTGTAGGTACAGTTTGTTGTATACAATAATAAGAACAGGAATTTTGCAAAAAATCAGGTGAATTTAATGAATAGAAGACAATATATATCAAAAAAAGAAGATGATGACCTGAAACAGAAAATTTGATGGAGGGAGAAAATGTACTGTAAAAAATGTGGGTCAGAAATAGAAGACAATGCTGTATACTGCCCTGAGTGTGGTGTTAAGCTCAGGGATAATGAAGAGCTGCCTGAAGCTCCGTACAGTTATGAACCGGAAGAATCAGGAATAAATGAACTTGTGGGAACCGGAAGAAGCGAAAACGGGAAATAAGAAGCTGAGGTGGCTTGCAGGAGGGCTTCTGGGAGTGGTCGTTGTGGCTGCAGCAGGAATCCTGTCCTGGAAAATCCTGAAGCCCTCTGAGCCGGATCCTGCAGAGCCCACTGTGAAAATAGGAGAAGCAGTAGCGGAGATAAAAAATGAAGGCTCAGATAAAAAGAATGCGCAATCAAATGAAGAAACAGGAAAACAAGAAAATATAAAAAATAAAGACGATGTCTCGGTGGCTCTTTCATCGGGCTCAGATACAGACATATCAATAGACGGAGAGAATACGATAACAGACGAAGAAGAGCTGTCGGCATCAGAGACAGGTACTTCAACAAATGGAGAAAATACATCAGACTCAGACATAAGTGAATTGACAGAAGATGAAGATATAACGGAATCCGGAGTCAGTGTGAAATTAAAAGAAGAGGCACCTGAAAATATTTCTGAACAGAATAGTGGTTCGGGAGGAGCTTTTCTATTAGAAGCAGTGGAACCGGATCTTACTTCTCTGAGGGAGGCGGGGGTGATCACCGCAAACGCAACCTCGACTTTTGCCCGGCCTGACACAGATCACAGTCCCATGCTGCTGTTTGACAAAAAAGACAATACGTTCTGGCAGGAGGGAACAGAAGGCTCCGGAAAGGGAGAAAGTGTAAGCTTTGGACTGGATGATACGTACCAGATCCAGTATCTGGGCTTTAAGCTGGGCAACTGGACGGACGATCAGCATTATGCCGGAAGCTCGAAGCCAAAAACAGTAACCTTTATGGCAGGAGACAGCTCCGGACAGGTAACCTTTGATGGCGATAAAAAAGTAGAGTGGGTAAAAGCTGACCCGCCTGTTACAGCTGACACGGTTCTGTTGGAAATCAATGATGTATATGCGGGAACTGCCGAGGATACCTGTATTACGGAAATTATGGTTTACGGAAAATAAACGGAAGGAGGAAAAGGAAATGGAGGATCATCATTATGGACAGAAAGAAAATATAACCGGACCGGATATTTTTGACAAACCCATTGACCGCACGAAAAGCCGACAGCAGGCAGAACAGCGGTTTCGGGGACCGGAAACAGATATTCGGGAAAAACTGGAACAGCTTCCGCCTTTAAGCAAAAAAACAAAACGGAATATAGGGATTGCAGGTGCTGTGGCCCTTGTTCTGACAGGTGTGATCTGGGCCGGCGGCAGTTTTTTTGGTCCAAAGAAAACTGCAGAAAATTATGTGGAAGCTGTTCTGCAGGGAGACTGGAAGAGTGTCTACGAAAATCTGGAGCTGCCTCAGGGAAAGCTCCTTGGAAAAGAACAATTTCTGGCTGTTACCCATGAAAGGGAACCAGTGGAGGTGACAAATCTGAAGCTGGAGGAACAGGACGGGTATGGCGGGTCAGATTCCAGATTTCTGAAAGAATATACAGCAGAGTATTCCGTGAAAGGAGACTCCTCTGTAAGAAGTATGGAGCTGACTCTGAGCAGGCAGAAAGAGAAAAAAATGCTTTTCTTTTCCAAATGGTGTGTGATACCTGAAGGACTGATCGTGTCCAATTACACGATAAAGGCGCCCGTTGGCTATAAAGTGGAGATGGATGGCACAGCTCTCACACCGGAGGAACAGCCTGAGCTGGAAGAAAGCGGATATGATGTTTATGCAGAAACAGTTTTTGCGGGAGATCACGTGATCACAGCCTCTGCTGACAGCAGGGAACAGGAAGAATTTCCCTGCTATATTTCAACGGACGAAAGCTATTATGAGGTACCAAAGCTTTCCATCAGCAAAAAAACAGTAGAACAGATGCAGGAAACAGTCAGGAAGTTTATGGGAGATGTTTACGGGGAAGTTCTGAACCAGTCAGGCCCCTCTGAAAAATATCTGGATTACTGGGCTGTAAACAACGGCAATAAGGAGACGGCTGCCATAGCCCGGGAAAATGCAGATGCTCTTTACAGGAAGCTGGAAGAGGACTTTGCATATACCAATGGCTATGAGTCCGTGCAGTTTACAGGTATGAACTTCAGTAATTATTACAGTGAGGTCACAGATGAGTACAGTGATGAGTATGGCGGTTCTTATGTGAATCTGCATGTAAGCTATAATTATGATTATACATACACAGGAACTTCGCTTTCCTATGACCAGCAGACAACTGCAGAAGACAGGTCAGAATCCGGCAGTTCAGATTCTTATATGACCTTTATCATGGAAGACGGGCAGTGGAAAATTTACTCTGCTGATCTTTACAGTATTTACTAGGAGGAGAAAAATGGCAAAATTTTGTTCACAATGCGGAAGACCTTTAAAGGAAGGAGAGGTGTGCGACTGTAAAAAGGAAGGAGCTGCTTCGGCGCAGAGCAGAGACAGCCG
>ENA-OQAA01001755-OQAA01001755.1-human-gut-metagenome-genome-assembly--contig:-NODE-1755-length-10048-cov-2.554884_pt1 | contig 10048 bp, 13 predicted proteins | sample MGYA00242489_ERZ504515 | MGnify/ENA primary metagenome ERZ504515 (study PRJEB26092, sample SAMD00036237) | human gut metagenome | host: Homo sapiens | study: EMG produced TPA metagenomics assembly of...
GGATAAACAAAAATCAAACTCACTTTTGGGGGATCATTTTAAAGTGAATTTAAGGGATCACTTTCGAGTGAATTTAGGGGATCACTTTAAAGTGGACGGAAGGGGGCAAATATGAGTGAATTTTCCACTTACATTTGAATGAAAAGAAAGTTGCTGACGTAGTATCGGCATTGCATCAGCTATTGGCAGACTTTCAGGTACATTATACCAATTTGCGCGGTTTCCATTGGGATATTAAAGGACACGGGTTCTTCGTGCTGCACGGCAAATTTGAAGATATGTACAACGATGCCGCAGAGAAAGTGGATGAAATCGCAGAACGTATCCTGATGTTGGGCGGTACGCCCGAAAACAAATTCAGTGAATATCTCAAGGTTGCCAAAGTGAAGGAAATCTCCGGTATTACTTGTGGCGGTGAGGCTGTTGAGCATATCCTCGAAACTTACAGCTATCTTATCGGTGAAGAAAGAAAAGTGATAGAACTGGCCAATGAAGCCGGTGATGATGCAACGGCCGATTTAATGACCGGTTACCTGAAAGAGCAGGAAAAAATGGTTTGGATGCTCGTTGCTTTCAGTACCAAGAGCTGTACGAAATAGGAGATAAAAAGCAATAAGATAATAGGGTGATAAAGTGATGATGCATTGCTTTGTCACCCTATTGCTTTGTTACACTGTTATTTATCACCTTGTCACTCCATCATCTTTTTAGAATAATGACAGTTACGGCTGAAATGATGAGCAGGATGCCCAGTGCTATGCTTCGGGTAAACGGCTCTCCGAAGATGGCAATGCCTACGCATACCGCCGTTACAGGTTCCATAGCTCCCAATACGGATGTCAGTGTGGAGCCTATGTTTTTGATGGCGCGTACCAGTGCAAGGTTGGATATTACGGTAGGTACTAACGCAAGCATCACCAGATTGCCCAATGTGGTGCGGTCCGGAATGGCCTGTAACCCTATCCCGGAGATTTCCGTTCCGGTGAATAACAGGATACCGCCGAACAAAAAGACGTAAAACGTCATTTTAAGCCCTTTCATTTCGAGATTTTTCAGTTGGCTTACCGTTACCAGGTAAAGGGCATATCCCAATGCAGAAAGCAAAACAATGAATATGCCGGACCAGGTGACGCTTCCCGTACCGTCTCCGTTGGACAGGAAAAATACGCCGGCTACTGCCAGTGCAATGGCCGCCATGCGCCACAAAGATTTCTTCTCGTGGAAGAATATCATCATGATAAGCGTAGTCAGCACCGGATACATGAAATGAAGGGTGGTGGCCACACCGCTCGACATGAACTGATACCCCCAAAAGAGGAATACTGCGGAACTGTCGTAAAGGCATGCCAGCAGCAGAAGCGGCAATATCTCCTTACGGCGTATGCGGAAAGACTGCTTGTCGAGCAGCAGTATGCCTGCCAGTGCCAGCATGGCGAAAAGAAAACGATATAATAGAATAGACCAGAAACCCATTCCTTGCTGCATGGCGGGGATTGTAAATAGCGGAATCAATCCGAAGCTGGCAGAAGACAATAGTCCATATAAAAACCGTTGACTTTGTTCACGTCGTTTGCTTATTTCTTTTTAGGTGTCCGTTTTGCCCAGCCTTCTTCGCTGAAGTCCGGTTCTGAATCTTTAAATTCGTTATTGCCTTGAAAGAACTGTTTCCAATCGTCTTTTTTGCCGCGTGCCTTGGTATAACCGCGTTCTTCGCGACTGGGCTTGTTCTTTTTCTTGTCGGTAGCGGCATATTCGGTCTTATCGCTGCGTTTGCCGGCAACCTCGCTGCGACGCTCATCCTTGTAGCTGCGTTTTTGCCGTCAAATTCCTTTTTGCCGTAGTTGCCGCCTTCGTTCCTGCGTTTTCCTTTGGGACGCTGTCTTTCCCTTCTTCTCCCGCAATCTCTACAGAAACCTTACGGCCGTTCCAGTTGGCCCGGTTTAAGGCTTTTATAACGTTGCCCGCTTCTTTGTCTTCCACTTCAAAGAAAGAGAACTTCTGCATCAGGTCGATACGGCCTAATTCAACACGCCCGCGGGTATTGTTGTTCAGGAGGCTGATCAGTTCGTTGGGGAAGAAGTTGTCCATTTTACCGAGATTGATAAACAGACGTTTAAAGCCCGGAGTTGCCTTACGGGCATTGCTGCCGCGTTCGCCGCTTTTGGCGCTGCGTTCGCTGCCGGTGGCAATTTCTATTTCCTCACGGTCGCGATAGTAGTCCAGGAAACGGTTGAATTCGAGGGAAACCATGCGTTTAATCAGGTCTTCCTTACTCAACCAGTCCAGCTTGCGGTAAATGTCGGGCATGAAATCACGGATTTCATCCTCATTTACTTTTACTTTTTCGAGTTCGTCAATAACCTTCAGCAACTGCTTCTCGCAGATTTGCTTGCCGGTAGGCATTTCTCCCTGAATGAATTTCTTGCCGATGATGCGTTCGATTTCACGCATTTTGCCTTTTTCGCGCAGGTTGATGATGGCGATGGATGTGCCTGTTTTTCCGGCACGTCCCGTACGTCCGCTGCGGTGTGTGTAGCTTTCCGTATCATCGGGCAGGCCGTAGTTGATGACGTGGGTGAGGTCGTCGACGTCCAAACCGCGTGCGGCAACGTCGGTAGCCACCAGCAGTTGCAGGTTGCGTATGCGGAATTTCTGCATGACGGCATCGCGCTGCGCCTGGCTCAGTTCACCGTGCAAAGAGTCGGCATTGTAACCTTCCTGCATCAGTTGTCGGCAATTTCCTGGGTTTCCTTGCGGGTACGGCAGAAGATGATGCCGTATATCTGCGGATAGTATCTACGATGCGTTTCAGGGCGGCGTACTTATCTTTGGCATGAACGGTGAACACCACGTGTTTCACGTTGCTGGTTCCTTCATTTCTGCGTCCGATGGTGATTTCCTTTGCATTGTGCAGGTATTTTTTGGAAATACGTGCGATTTCGGGACTCATGGTCGCGGAGAACAGCAGTGTGTTACGCTCTTGGGGCACATCTGCGAGAATGGCATTAATGCTGTCCGTAAATCCCATGTTCAGCATTTCGTCCGCCTCGTCCATAACCACGTTCTGGATGGTGGAGAGTGAGACGGTCTTGCGTTCCATAAGGTCGAGCAGACGTCCGGGGGTAGCTACGATGATGTGTACCCCCCGCTTCAGGGCACGTATCTGGCTTTCGATGGACGAACCGCCGTACACGGGCAATACCCGCAGACCGTCGATGTACTTGGAGTAATCATTCAGGTCGCCCGCTATCTGTAAACAGAGTTCGCGGGTAGGGCAAAGAATAAGTGATTGGGGTATTCGGTTGTTAACGTTGATTTGTTGTATAAGCGGCAGACCGAACGCTGCGGTCTTTCCTGTTCCTGTTTGTGCCAGTGCTACTACATCATTATTTTCTCCCAAAAGGTAAGGGATTACTTCCTCTTGTACCGGCATGGGACACGCATATCCCATTTCTTCAATGGCGCGGCGTATCTCCGGCGACACACCGAGCTCTTCAAATGTCTTCATTAAATCTTTGTATATCTTTATATTTCAGGTGCAAAGATAATGCAAGCCGGGAGCATAATAAAATAAACTTGTCTGTTTTTTATGCCGAGGTGCGGTTTATCTTGCATTTGGCGCAAAGATAAGAGTTTTTTGGCGATTAATCATTAATTACTGAGCAAAATACTCCGTAACCTTTTTATTTCGTTCTTGCTTAGTCCGATACCTTTCCGCAGGTAAGTATCCATGTCACCGTATCGGCGTTCCGCTTCGTCTTTGGCAGCGTTTCAGGAAATCCTCGCGTGCGGAGAAAAGGGTAGTGATGGCTTCCTGCGAGCGTGCAGGCAACTGATAAGCGTATTTGGAGGCGCTTGGAATGTTGAAGTAATCATTGCTCAGCCGGTAATCTTCCATGATTATGTCCTCGTTTATTCCCAGTGCGGCAAGCACCAGTGCGGACACGATGCCGGTACGTCCTTTGCCGGAGGAACAGTGTATGACTACCGGATAACTGTTTTTATCCAACAGGATATCGAATATCTGCCGGTATTCTTTGGTATATTGGTCTATTAAAATGCGGTTCATACGCTCTACCATGCGGTAGACGGTGTCACTTTTGATTTTTTCTTCCCGTATGCCTTTCAGTATGCCTTCCATATCTCCTGTGGCAAGCGGAATATGCACGACGTTGAACCCTTTTTGCAGCGGCGACTGCTGCCTATCTCCGAAGAAGCCCGCAAGTCGATAAGTGTCTTGATACCGAGGTTTTTGAGCTCCCTGCGTGAGGAACATTCAAGGCTGTCTATCTCTGCCGAGCGGTAAATCATTCCCCAGCGCATCTGTTTCTTGGTGGAATAAGAAGGATAGCCGCCCAAATCACGGAAGTTCTGTACACCGGGAATGTTGATATTGCGCGTGGCAATCTTAACACGATATTTGTCGTCGAACAAAAGGGTGTAATAATAACGTTTGGTCGGATCGTTCGTGACGATGGTCATTTTCAAGTCCGAGATATCGGCCATGGCCACGGAACATCTTCCGGAATGAAGTCAGGATCGGTCGAAGCATATACTTTTATGTTCCCTTTGATAAGCGGAGCCATTTCCCATTTGACGATACAGTTCCCTACATTATTTTCTTCGCATACAACGGATATGTGTGGAGCTGTGCCGCTGCAAGAAGGAAGCAACACTGCCAGAACAAGCAAGTTCAACAGATTCTTATACATAATTCGTAAACTCTCTAATGTCGTTTACAGCAAATATATGGTTTTTCGTTGCAGATTATACAGCGTATATGAAGCTTTTATAATTTTTAAATGATAATTTATTTTTAAGTGCTGATTGGAGAGGAGCCTCAATATTTGCATCTCTCCGCAAACTCGTTTGACACCGAATTGCTGTAGCTTTTGCAGACTTCTGCGGCAAATTCCATGCCGTAACGGATAATCTGGTCCCACTTGGCTTCACCGATTGTATTCAGGTCGTCATAGCGGACATCGTATTTCAGCAAGCCGTAAATGATGCCTGCATTGAAGTTGTCGCCCGCTCCGACGGTACTTACGGCTTTCAGTGGCGGTATGTCATATTCTTTGGAGACGGAAGCGGTGCGGAGCGCAATCTTTTCCGCTCCTGCCGTGCATAGGAAATTGGGACAGTAGAATTTAATCTTGTCCTTGTATATCTTGTCTGCTTCGCGCAGGTTGTACATATAGAAGAAATCGTCCTGCGAACCGCGTACAATGTTCGCGTATTCTAGATTTTCAATAATGGTCGGCGCAATTTTATGGCCTCTTCCTTATGGGAAGAACGAAAATTGGGATCGTAGTACACGATGGCTTTCCTTTCGCGTGCCTGGTCGAGCAGCTCCAACACTTTCTCGCGCAGCACCGGATTCAATGCGTAGTAAGATCCGATGACAACAATGTCGTCCTCTTCCAGTTTGGGGTATATGACATCCAGCCGCTGTTTGGGATAATCCTTGTAGAAGATATATTCGGCATCGCTGTTGTCATCCAGAAAGGCAAGCGAAACGGGCGATTTCCCGTCAGGAAATACGTTGACGTAGTCCGTAGAGATATGATTGTCACGCATGAACCTGAGGATGATATTGCTACATGGTCGTTGCCGGTTTCACTGATGAAACAGACAGGAACGCCGGTGCGGCTCAATGAAACGATTCCATTGAATACGGAACCGCCCGGAACGGCAGCCGAAGGTTGCTCGTTACGGAAAATAATGTCTAATATCGTTTCCCCGATGCCGATTACTTTACGCATAACGCTCTTGATTTTTCTCCGAGGTAACCGCCGTGGTGACGTTTGGAGTAGTCTTCAATGGTAAATCCGGTTTTCTGCATGGTCTGTACTACCAGAATATCTCCTATAACGGTCATTACCGTTGTGGAAGTGGTAGGGGTCATGCCCAGTATGCAGACTTCCTTGGGACTTCCTGTGCTGAGACATACATCCGATTCCTGTGCCAGCGGACTGTCCGGATTTCCTGTAATGACGATAAATTTCAGTTTCGGATTCAGGTTATGCGCCAGCTGTGTCAGTTCGACGATTTCCCGTGTTTTGCCCGAATTGGAGATGAGCAGCAGCAGGTCATTCTCCTGCAGGATACCCAGGTCTCCATGCTGTGCTTCGCTGGGATGCAGAAATACGGAAGGAATGCCGGTCGAGCAAAAGGTTGTAGCAATATTCATGCTATTTGCCCTGCTTTACCCATGCCGGAAGTTACCAGCTTGCCTTTTTTACGGTGTACCTGTTCTACGATAAGTTCTACCGCCTTTTCGTATGCGTCCGTTACAGGGATATTCAATACGGCCTGCGCTTCTTTCTGCAAAAGCTCTTGAATGGATGCTATCATTGTCTCAATTTTGATTTATGGATTATAAGTCTACAAATATCCGTAATTTTCCATAAACGGCAATAAGTTTTATTGTATTTTTGTGCCGGTAAACTGTTTGTAGCGTAAGAATGAAGAATTTAACAGAAGAAATACAGCCTCGCCATAATCAGCACACATTGCCGAACGGCTTGCGCATCATCCATGAACCCTCCTTGTCGAAGGTGGCTTATTGTGGTTTTGCGGTGGATGCCGGAACACGCGATGAACTCGAAAACGAGCAGGGTATGGCGCATTTTGTGGAGCATCTTATTTTTAAAGGCACCAGGAAGCGCAGGGCGTGGCATATTCTGAACCGCATGGAGAATGTGGGCGGCGATTTAAACGCTTACACCAATAAGGAAGAAACCGTAATTTATTCCGCATTTCTTACCGAACATTTCGGGCGTGCTTTTGAGTTGCTGACGGATATTGTATTCCATTCCACTTTCCCTCAGCGGGAGATTGAAAAGGAGACAGAGGTCATTATAGACGAAATCCAGTCGTACGAAGACAACCCGTCCGAACTGATTTTTGATGATTTTGAGGATTTAATCTTTCGCGGGCATCCTCTGGGACGTAATATCCTCGGCAATCCGGAACAGTTGAAGAAGTTCCGCAGCGAAGATGCGGCGGCCTTTACTTCCCGCTTTTACCGTCCGGGCAATATGGTGTTCTTTGTTTTAGGCAATATGGATTTCAGACAAGTGGTGCGTTGGGCGGAAAAACTATTGGCTGATATTCCGGCTGAGGTTGTCGATAACCGTCGTACGCCCCCGCCTTTATATGTTCCGAAAAATCTGGTTTTACACAAAGATACCCATCAGCGCACATCATGATTGGCAGTAGGGGGTACAATGCGTATGAAGACAAGCGTACGGCGCTCTATCTGCTGAATAACATTCTCGGAGGTCCGGGCATGAACAGCCGGCTGAATGTGGCCTTGCGCGAACGGCGTGGGTTGGTCTATAATGTAGAGTCCAACCTGACTTCTTATACCGATACCGGAACTTTCTGTATTTATTTCGGTTGCGACCCGGAGGATGCGGAGCTTTGTACCCGCCTTGTGTATAAAGAACTGAAACGCCTGCGCGATACCCGGATGACTTCTTCCCAGCTTGCCGCCGCCAAAAAACAGCTTATCGGCAGATAGGCGTGGCTTCGGACAATAACGAGAACAATGCCCTCGGCATGGCAAAGACTTTCCTGCATTACAATAAATATGAAACAGCCGAAGCCGTGTTCCAGCGTATCGGACAACTGACTCCCGAAATTCTGTTGGAAGTGGCAAATGAGATGTTTGCGGAGGATTATTTATCGACACTTGTTTACGATTGACAGCCTTTTCCGTTGCTGAACTCAGGTGTTGAAGCAGGGATTGTTATGCCGGACTCTTATTGAATTTAATTCGTTAGACGGATGTTGCCCTTTCGTCAGACATCCGTTATCCTTTCGTCAGACAGTTGTTGAACGAAAGGGTAACAACTGTCTGACGAATTAGGATGTGTGGTCCGGCTGCTTGTTTTTGGAATCTCCCTTTACTAAAAATGCCTTATTCCCGCTTATTCTCTTCAGGCTGTTCCAACCGCTTTCTGCTGAATTCACAGCCGCAGTACAGTTGGTTATAGAAGTCATACTCTTTGAGGAGCTGGTTGCGGCGGTCTTGCAATCCGCCTTTCCGCCAGTTCTGTTCCCAAAAGATTGTACCGGGATAAAGGGCGGCTGCCCGTTTTCCCGCTTCGTTTATCTGGTCGAGGCTTTTCCAACGCGAAGATGCGAGGGTAGTGGTAAAGACAGAGAAGCCGTGTTCGGAAGCATAGCGTGCCGTTTCCGTCAGGCGTAATGTAAAGCATTTCAGGCAACGGCTGCCTCGTTCCGGTTCGTTTTCCAGTCCCAGCATTGTGTTCCGCCAGTGGTATAATCGTAATCCGCATCGATGAAATCGAGGTTTTGGGACGTTACGAAACGAACGGCTTCCTGCTTTCTTATCTCATATTCCTCTTGCGGATAGATGTTGGGATTACAATAAAACACTGTCGGCGGATGCCGTTTGCCAGCAGGCATTCAATGATGGCGGAGGAACAGGGAGCACAGCAGGAATGGAGCAGAACTCTGTCTTCGCCGTTGGGAGTTTGAATTTTCAACATAGTCATGAAGTATTTTAAACTTTCAGTTTTATTTTGCCTTTCACCAGCAGTCCTGTCAACTGTACGATGATGATGGAGAAGACAAGCGATTTGAGCAGTCCCGGTACACCGCTTCCCAATGCTTCCGGATAAGCCCAGCCGGCTAATTGCTGGACGGAGTACCATATATAGGGAAGAATGTAGCAAGTGAGCGTTGCCGTTCCTGCGGGTTTGATTATATCGAACCGATTGGTTTTGCCCTTTACATCGGTCAGCCAATAGAAAAAGCCGAATAACGGGAAGAAGGCTGCAAGACAATAAAACAGCCAGGACGGGGTAGCCTGTATCTTGGAGATAATCCAGTATGGATGCGAAACCAGTGCAAGAATCAACATGCCGGCACCAAGGATGCAGAGCATACCGATGAATTTGCCTGGGTGTTCGCGATTGGCGTAGCGTTGCATGAGCAAGGAGGTCAGCAGACCCGACATTCCGAATGCGTGCAGCGTCCAGTCACTGGGAATGAAAGGCAGCAACAGGATACGGCTTCCGTACTCTTCCGGGATAAGGCCGGAATGGCTGATTACAGCGAGCGTTATCACTGCAAACCATGCAACCGCGTTTTTACGCAGGCTTTCGCGGGTGAACAGATAGATGCCGGCACATACGGCATATGTCCAGCCTATAAGACCGAGGATTCCCCACCAACTTGTATGGAACGGTTTCCCGTTGAGGTCTTTATAAATAACCAGCGTTGCAAGCAATACCACGCCTGCCACTTTCATTACGGTGAAAAGGGCTTTTTTTGTACCTTCGGCCTTTGGATATACTCCCCATGTCAGGAAGAAACCGATTACCATAAGGATAGTAAACCAGGAATGGGAAAGACCGCCTTCAATGCCGCCGCTGTTAAGCGAGAACAGCCCCATGCAATGAGCGCCACCGTACGCCAGAATATATGTGCAATGACCTGTGTGGTTGTATCGCCCTTTTTATAACGGTTCTGTATGGCAAAGGATACTGACATGCCCATGCAGAACAGAAAGGCCGGGAAGATGGTATCGGAAAATCCCAGCATATCCTCATCGGCAGCGGCGTGCATCAGCCAGTGAGGAACATTCTTCAAACCGGGAATGTCGTTTACGAAGAGCATAAGGAACATGGTGAGTGCGCGGAATACATCTACCGCAGCCACTCGTTGGAGTGTTAAGTTTTTCATGATAAATCTGTTTTGGGGGTTCAAGGGGCAAATATAGGAAAGAATTTCTCAATATGGGGTATCAGGTTATAAAAAAGCCATTCAATCGCAGTATCATTGCAGTTGAATGGCTTTTAGCACGTTTTTAAAGGAATTCCTTATTCAAACAAGGATTTGGCGATTCCCATTTCCAGTCCTCTCAGTTCTGCCAATCCTCTCAGACGGCCGATGCAGGAGTACCCCGGTTGGTTTTCTTCTTCAAGTCATCCACCATCTGGTGACCGTGGTCGGGACGCATCGGGATGGAAACCTTACGGCGCTGCTGCAGCTCGAGGAAAGCTTCATCACATGG
>ENA-OQAA01001756-OQAA01001756.1-human-gut-metagenome-genome-assembly--contig:-NODE-1756-length-10048-cov-2.377381_pt1 | contig 10048 bp, 15 predicted proteins | sample MGYA00242489_ERZ504515 | MGnify/ENA primary metagenome ERZ504515 (study PRJEB26092, sample SAMD00036237) | human gut metagenome | host: Homo sapiens | study: EMG produced TPA metagenomics assembly of...
TTGTAAGTAACAGTCGAAAGATGTTGAATGATAGATTTGTTGTATGAAAGAGATATGACTTATGTTAATGCCTAGTATTTTGGAGAAACTTATTTGGTGATGATTGGATAACTTCCCGTTTAACGGATGAGTTTGGGGCAAGAAGAATCCGCTTTATGGTAAACATGCGCAGAACATGATGAAAACGGATATCCGTGAAACAGACGGTAGCTATGAACTGGATGTCGATCTTCCGGGATTTAAGAAAGACGAGATTCAGGTACAGCTGAAAGATGGTTATCTGGTACTTTCTGCTGCAAAGGGACTGGATAAAGATGAAAAAGATAAAGAAGGTAATTATATCAGGCGTGAACGCTATGCGGGCAGCATGTGCCGAAGCTTTTATGTAGGCGATGCAGTAAGCGAAGAAGACATTCATGCAAAATATGAAGATGGTATTCTGAAACTGTCCGTGCCAAAGAAAGCACCTGAGAAAATAGAAAAAAGATGGTTATATTGCCATTGAAGGTTAAGGAAATCTCCTTATAGTCGGGGCTGTCGCATCAATGATTAGGAAATCATAGGTGCGGCAGCATCTTTTTGCCGTTTTTAGAGACTGTGAGAAAAAAGTCTGTAAATAAGATTCTTCTATGATATGCAAGGGTGGCAAGCCTGAAAATCAGGCTTCTCACCCTTGTTTTATATATAACAGTTGTTGAATGGCATGTCAAGAGCAGGCGGTTTGTTTGAGTGGAAATAAATGCCGCCCTGTCCTTCCTGCCTGAATCTTATAATGAAGCTTGTTTATGTTATACCCGATCGCCAGCAAGATACTCTGGGCGGTTACATTTGCTTTCCTTCGATATAAATATCGCCTGAATTCCATATACAAAAGTTCTTTTAATTCTATTACTATCTGTTCGTTCTCCATTTTCACCTAATCTCTTTACTCCAGTTTCAGCCTGCTCTTTGTTCTGTGTCTTCTGGGGAAGTACTTTGCCTCCCTTGGCTCCATAGAACAGCTCTGTGAGCGCTTCGGCATTTCACAAAACCTGTTTTACAAATGGCTTAAACTGTGGAACTCTCACAGACGGCGCTGGCTTGGTGTTCTGGATGACTCCGAGACTCAGCATAGTTACATTATAACATGTAACGGAGAGAAAGATGGTTGTCGTTAGCCATCTTTTTTTCTTTTTATGATAAAAATTTGGGGAGGTGTGACTCGACATGAGTCACACCCTCCCTCTCTTAGAACTGTCTATTTGATATGCTCCCTTCTAGGTAGACAAGTGAAATAATAAAAACTTGTCACTTAGGAGGGAGCATATTTTATGTCTAAAAGAAAAGTATCTGTTGCGGATAAGATATATGCTGTAAATCTATATCTGGATGGAAAAGAAAGTCAACGGCGAATTGCCGATATGTTTGATGTAAGTCTCGCATCTGTCCAACAATGGATTCGAAACTATGAATCTATGGGAGCAAATGCATTCACATTGAAAGGGAATAAAAAATATTCCAAAGAATTGAAACAACAACAAGCAAAGTTATCTCTACTCCCGTTATCAAAGAATTGCCGCGCGCAGAGGTGGGAAAAGGGCTTTAATTGCAGTAGCCCATACCATGTTAATCGCGATCTATCATATACTAAAAGAGAAAGTTCCTTATCATGACCTTGGAGCGGACTACTACTCCGTTATCAATCAAGAAAAGATAATCAATAGGAATATTCGTACATTAGAAAAGTTAGGGGTAAATGTAATGATTCAGCCGAAATGAATCTCTTTAACTGTATAATTAAGAGAAGGAAATAAGCCCGCCAAAAGGCGAGCTTATTTAGAATGCTTGTTTATAGGTTATCGCTGAACTACGTTTTCAGGACAGCCCCTCGATTTCATTCTAAGCAGCATTTTTTAAATCAAGGCTTAATTGTCCTGCCTGCTCCCATGTTTTTGTTGGTATTCCGCACGCATTCAACGCTTCTTCATACCGAACTCCATTATTAGTCAAATTCATACAGATCTTATAATGTTTAGGATGCGTTACAAGCATTCTTTGAAAACGGTTTGGTTCAGCCTCTAAGTGTGCGCCAAATCCGCAGAACATACATCCGGTTCTTTGTTCACCAGTCGTATAGTACTGTCCAAATTCATCCTGTAGGATATCCCCATATACCGAACTGATTTCAATATCTTTTTCAACAATGTATCGTAGTACATCAGCCCTCGTCCAAGAACCCAAAGGCTGACTTTTTATAAGAGCTCCACTATATACATTGCATCCTGTTTTCGAATACTGATGTTCTCTTCGAAAACTTTCATCCTGTGTAATTCCAATGTACGGCTTTCTTCCAGTCTCTTTTACATATCTGGTAAAAGGTTCCTTCTTAAGGATATCACAACACTTTGGACTTATATCGCACTGCATGCAAACAAGGAAACGCCATTTTTTAGGCAACATACCAAATTTCCCACGTTCATCCCCATATAAAAGGTAATTACGATAGCGATCACTTAGGTTACCATGACGAAGTTTACTGACTTTGCTTGCCGTTTCCTTTGAAGCAATCGGGAAACCATATTTATCCACAACTTCCGAAAAATAAGCTCGTTTTCCAGACTTCCACCTGGGATAAATCTCCACAAAGTTACCGCTTGCCCTACGTGCGTGCCGTACAATTTCTGGAAATTCCAGTCCTGTGTTAGAAAATACAGCCGGTATCTCATCTCCTAATACCATTCGTATCATATACAGCAGTGCCGTACTATCCAGGCCCCCAGAGTAACTAAGGTACACATCTCCATACCAGTTTTCATACCATTCTTGAATCCGTGTTTCCGCAAGCTTCACTTTCATTTCATAGGGCAGGTATTTCCGCTGACTAAATTGCCACTCATTTAATTTCAATTCATCCTGAAGAATGTACATTTATTCAGCTCCATTAACCTACGGATATTAAAAAAAATATCCTAGGTTCGTCCTTATGCAGCCAGTGCTACAACACCAGTGCCCTCCTCATAGAAATTAATACAGTAGCAAACTGTATCTGTCTCAAACTTTACATACTCATCATTCTGCTCCAATACTCGCCTAATTTTTCCTGTTGAACGCCATAATCCATTCTGACAATAGTGAGCTTTCTGTCCTTCCTTCAATGGCTGCATCACGGATCCATATAATACTACCGTGGGCTTAAATTTCATTCGTTCTCCTCCTTTCTGAAAATTCTTCAACGAAGCCACCTCCTTTTTGCGCACAAAAAAAGCACAGAACAGACATTCATTTTTCAAATAAATCAATGTCTTTCTATGCTTTTATTTGTACATATGATTGGTTAAATTTTTTCTCCAGGCCATAAGCCTGAACAAAATATCTGTTTCTGAATCCAGAACAAAAATGATTACATGTTCATAATATCTATATATAGCTATTTTGTCAACTGTATAATACAATATATTGCATTATTATATTTATTGGTTTAATATGGGAACTTCACAACACATATAATCAAACGGTATACAAACTCCTCATATAAATCTTGATCAAATTGACTATTTACGTTTGCGTATTTATATAATAGCGGATTATATAATTCTATTATCTGAACCATCGCGGTATCATCCATCGTTTTTGCTCTATTAAGAAGTTCCCTAAATCCCATATCTATTTTTCTCCTATGATTTTTCTTAGTTTTGTAAGTGTATTGAAATATATGTTTTTAGCTTGTAACTCACTTCTTCCTACCAGTTCCCAATTTCACGAAAAGTTTTCTTTCCAATACATCGCAATACTAATATTTCAATCTGAAGGGTATTTAAAGCAGAAATAGCAGAATAAAGCGTGGGATCATCAATACTATTTAATACGTCTCTCGCATGAAATTCTTCACCATCTTTGATTTTATAATCAATACAGACATTCTCTAACATGCGTTCTGCTGCCTTATCCTCAATAGAATCAACTTCATCCAAAGATGTCTCTGTTTTGATTATTTTATTCAGCTCTATCAGGTATTCTTTTTTCGCGTTCAATATTGAAACTTTTAAATACGCTCCAAACTTCTCTTTAGTTCTTTATCCATTTTATTTGGCATTATTGCCCCCCTAATTTGTAATCCTGTAAAACTTCTCCAGTTGGCGGAGCTCTTTGCAATTTGTCATAATAACAACCACTTTTACAATTAACAAAACAGACTACTGAAATAACTTTCCAGTAGTCCGCACAAACCAGGTAATGTTGAGTATCCTTCTGCTTTTTATGAATTTTCTGTTCCTCCTGCCTGATCGATCCATGCCACAATGGAGTTAACCGCAAACATTTACATGGAACCAGGAATTATATTTTCTTTTACATTCTATATATAATACGATTCAAATAATTTTTTGGCATCATTCTTCATAGAATTTTCACAATTTTTTGTATAATTAATTTATGCAATTTAACACATTCTTGATTTCTTCCACAACCTAACCAAACACCAAAGATACTATTTTCTTAGAAAATCATCCAGTTCTGAATCATAGGCCTTGACTTCTTCCATTGAAAGAGTATCTACTTTTTCAAATGCCCTATCAATCTGCTCGGAGCTCATATCGTCTTCTTTTTCCTTTTCAATAACATCTGTTAGCTGTTCTTCAGACAACCCTTCTTGAAAAAAGGTGTCCACATTCCGGACAGATTCTATACGACTTCCGAATTTCACACTGACACTCCGGACATATTTTCTTATGTGTTTTTTCCATTCCCAGATAAACTGTATATACTGTCAGCAAACTTGTTCCTGCCAGGCAGATTCCTGCTCCCAAATGATATCCCATAATGTTTCCGACAGTCCCTACTGCCTCCAGAAAACAAATGCTCCCCAATATTTTAAGTTCCATCACTTTTTGCACCTCCCTGTCTAATCCTCAGAATTATCAAACAGCTTATAATTCTTCAGCATTAAAGAAACCTCCGCATCATTCGCTTCATACTCTCCATCTATACTTACAAAATGATCCTCCTCATTCTTATCTTCTGGTGCCAAAGGAACTTTTTGTTCCTTTGCTGATCAGAAAAAACCGGCTTTGGGGCTATCTGTTCAATTGATTTATTTTCGATTGTCCAATAGGCCAGTACTGCTTTAACAATATATCTGGCTTTTTTCCTGCTACCACAGTAATCATTCAAAAACTGGCAGACTTTCCGATGATCTTCATCGGTTTCATCAAAACGGAGATTGAAACGGTACTCATTTTTTTTACTCATTTCCGTTCCTCCTTATTCTCAACCAGATACTGTAAGCGATACCCTTTTGCATTTGCTTTTGTATCATTGATAATATTGTATTCTACACCGAATCGTTTCCATACAATTTGGATGAAATCTGCCAATAAAATAGAACCTCCTCCAAGAAATACTGTCTGTGTCGTATTGAAATCAATTCCAAGCTCACGAAACTTTCCAAGTAATTCTGTCACATATCCGATAGCAACCTCACGTACACGTTCTTTTAACTCTGGTTTATAGCAACCACCTCTTTCCAATATAATATTGTCAATATCCTCTTCATCCAAGAGAATACTGTATTTTTGTCTTATCGCAGCTTTAATACTGTTATATAACCGAATGACACCATTTTCTAATGAATCGACATACTCCATTTCCAGCTGTCCAAATCTTAAAACCATATAATCTACGGTAAAGCCACCAATATCGATTAATAAAATTTTTGGTATTACCGATAACTGTTTCTTCACAGCAAGAAGACAATATGCGGCATATGCCTGTATATAAACTTTTACTTCTTTGAAAACAATTCGGTATGAAATGCCTTTATAGCAAAATTCAACTACTGCCCCATTCCGATAAAAATACTCCCTGAATTTTTTTCGCTGTTTCCCATAATGCGCAGGCGGCAGTCCTACCAGAAGCTCAATCTCCTGTAAATTTGCGGAAGCAAACCTTCATTTTTTTCGCGGTAAGATAATTCTTTTGCAATGGCAAATAATGTCAGAATATAATACCGATCATCTGCGGTCTTATCTTCCATATACGAGATTCTTCTATTCGTTGTCATATAATATTTTCCTTCGTACTCAATCACCTCTTCCAACTCTCCTGGCAGTGTATCCAAAATTTCCACCCCGGAATTGAACTCACAGTTCTCTGTTTTCATGTGTTTGTTACCGGTATCCACTGAAATAATCATATGTATTTCTCCTTTCAAAATCCAAATATAGTATTGCTATACGCCTTTTTTTGCGTCCTTGCAATTTCACTATAGAGATTTTGGAAAATCTGTGTCAATAGGATTTTGGAAATAATTATTTTTCTACGTAATCTTCACAAACCAGCTTCAGTACACGTTCACTTTCTCCCTCATAGCCCCATAATATGCTTCCTACAGCTTCAAAAGCCTGTTCACGCCAACGAAAATATGTAGTCCTGTGAACTCTTGCATATTGCGGAAAATGTAGTTCCAGCTTGTCCAGGATTTCATCAATGTTCTCTGGTTTTGTTGACGATAAATAACTGTAATAAAGTACCCAATAATACCGCTCCCCCTGCGGATGGTACCTTCGCATAAGATCAACGGCTTCATCAATTAAACGCAAATATTGGTTTGATCGGTTGATGGCCTCTACACGCTCTTTCTCAGATGCCAAATCTCTTTCCACGTCCATTCCCGCTTGATAAATGCTTCTAAGAATTCATCCACTCTGTACCATACTCCATATGGAATCGACGTTTAACCTGATTAATTTTAATTTGCATCTGCCAGTTTACAGCCCGATAAATTTTGAATAATTTAATAACGTCATGATAGGCAGTATTTTCTTCCCCCTTATATTCCTTTGAAATTACTCCTGATCTTCCCCTTGCCACAGCTCTGTCTCATCCTTTCTCTTTTCATTTAATTTTCTAAACGCCTTCTCCATTTCGTCGTCCATTTTTCCAGCTCTAACAAGGCAGCAATACATGAGTATAATTACCACTGCCAGCAGGATCCAGAAAAAAAGCCAAAAATGCCACATTTTTGATTCCTCCGTTTCTAATTTTATGGAGTGGTACTATACTCTCCTATTATAAATAATGGAATTACTTGTCGAAATGTGTAAAAAAATGGAAAAAAAATGCGATTTTTTAAGATTTTTTTGATTTGAAATAAGAACCACATTGAAATACAATCGCACCAATAATGCATCTTCTCTTTTTCTAAAAACAAAGCCCAATAATATCTGGGCTAAAAATTGTCCCAAACACTAAAATAAGCCCATAAGTTATCAAATAACCCATGGACTTATTCATGTATTTTTATTCATCAAAATTTATAAAAAATATTCATTTACACACCTTTTACATTCTTATTTTGATACCCCATTTTCACACCTCTAGTACTCCATTTTTACTCCATTTTCGTAATAAATAGCGTGAAATTATAATAATTTACGTGAAATGCGCAACTCTCTTAACCCCTGGAAATACTGGAAAAATCAGGTGTTCCGTACAGGTCATACGGGGTGCTCTGGTAGACGTAATAATTCAGCCAGTTTGTATACAGATTGTTGGCATGGGCTCTCCACATCAGAAGCGGACCGTTTTCAGGGTTGTTGTCGCGGTAGTAGTTTTCAGGCATTTCAATAGGGAGATCTTTGCCAAGATCGCGTTTGTACTCGCCGTCCAGGGTGACACGGTCGTATTCCGGGTGACCCATTACAAAAATCTTGCGGCCGTCTTCTGCCATGGCAAGAAAAAGACCTGCTTCGTCGGATTCTGCAAGGACAGTAAGGTCTTTGCAGGCGTGTACAGCTTCAATAGGAACTTCTGTATGTCGGGAATGCGGTGCCAGAAATATATCATCGAACCCTCTGACCAGCGGAATTTTGCGGTTCATTACCTTGTGCCAGAAAAGGCCAAACATTTTTTTATCCAGCTTACGTTTCTTCAGTCCATAAAAATGGTAGAGCGCAGCCTGAGCAGCCCAGCACAGGAAAATAGTGGATGTCACATGGGTCTCGGACCAGTCCATGATCTGGGTAACTTCCTCCCAGTAATCAACCTCTTCAAACTCCATCTGCTCCACCGGTGCTCCTGTAATGATCATTCCATCAAACTTCTTATCTTTCAGTTCAGAAAAAGTCTGATAAAATTTGTTCAGATGACTCCTGGAAGTGTTTTTCGCCTGATGGGACTCCACTGCCATAAAGCTTACGTCAACCTGCAGAGGAGTATTGGAAAGGGAGCGAAGAAGCTGAAGCTCGGTTTCCTCTTTCAGTGGCATTAAATTTAAGATCAGAATATAAATCGGACGGATATCCTGGTGCATAGCACGGTTCTCGTCCATAACAAACAGGTTTTCTTTTTCCAGAATCTCCTTTACCGGGAGATCACTTTGTATTTTAATTGGCATTGCAATTTCCTCCTACTATTATACATACTTTTTGTCATTCCTTTCGCTTCGCTCAAGGCACAAGCAAGTTATGAAAAAGTTACTGTTCACTGGTAACGTTCCGCGAGGTGTTTTTTATAAACAAAGTTCACAGAAAACCCGAAAACCTCGTCACGAGATCATGGGATTGCATGATTTTTATGCATCGCAAAGGGGATTGCTGTAAACGAAGTAAGCCAAAAACACAGATTACCAAAAGGCATTCTGCAAAATATACCGCAAAGTACAACGTACAGATTACCCAAATTTTCTTTTAAATCCCCGCCAGCTCCAGGAAATCCTCCTCCGACAAAATCGGGATTCCCAGTTCCTGAGCCTTCTTGTTCTTGGAAGAAGCAGATGTTTTATCGTTATTAATCAGATAGTCTGTTTTCTTCGTTACAGAGCCGGTCACCTTACCGCCGCGGGCTTCGATAAATTCCTTTGCCTCAGAACGGTTGGAAAAATGCTCCACACTGCCTGTAATAACAAAGGTTTTCCCTGCAAAAACCTGTTCTGCTGAAGTCTCCTCATGAACCAGATGAAGATGACTGAGCAGATGATCCAGCTTCCGATTGTTCTCTGCGCTCTTAAAATAATCAGCCAGACTTCCGGCGATTACCGGACCGATTCCTTCAATCGAGCTGATCTCTTCTTCATCTGCATGGCGGATTTTCTCTATATCATCGTCAAAATATTTACAGATCACCTTGGCATTTGCAAGACCGATACCTGTAATCCCAAGACTGTAGATCACCTTGGCAAGAGTGGTCTCTTTCGCCTTCTCCAGACTCACCATCAGATTATCAAAGGATTTCTGACCAAATCCTTCCATTTCTACGATCTGATCTTTATATCTTCCAATTTCAAAAATATCACCAAAATTATGAATAAATCCCATTGCAATAAACTTCTCCAGAGTTGCCTCTGAAAGTCCGTCAATATTCATGGCATCACGGCTGGTAAAAAGGCTGAAGGACTTAATCTTCTTGGCAACACAGTCCGGATTCATGCAGTATAATGTCTCCACATCGTTTTCCTTGCGGATACGCGCCTCCTGACCACAAACCGGACATTTATCCGGAATTACCAGATTGCTGCTTCTTGTAAGATTCTCTGCAATCTGGGGAATGATCATATTGGCTTTGTACACCTTAATGGTATCTCCAATTCCAAGCTGCAGTTCCTTCACAATGCTGATATTATGCACGCTGGCGCGGCTTACTGTAGTACCTTCCAGCTCCACTGGTTCAAAAATTGCAACCGGATTAATCAGTCCGGTTCTGGACGGACTCCATTCCATATCCAACAGCCTGGTTTCCCGCATTTCATCCGCCCATTTAAAAGCAAAGGAATTTCGTGGAAATTTCGCAGTACTTCCCAGAGACTCCCCATAGGCGATGTCATCGTAGGTCACAACCAGTCCGTCTGATGGAAAATCGTTGTTTACAATTGTCTTGGAAAAATAATCCATGGCTTCATCCAGCTTACAGAGGTAACCACCTTATACTCCACCACCTCAAAGCCCTGTTTCTTCAACCAGATAAACTGCTGCTCCTGGAATTGGAAAATCCACATTCTGGGCACTTACCAGAGCAAAGGCATAAAACGCACATTTCGTTTCGCCGTGATCTCGTTATTCGAGCTGACGCACGGAAC
>ENA-OQAA01001758-OQAA01001758.1-human-gut-metagenome-genome-assembly--contig:-NODE-1758-length-10040-cov-1.390901_pt1 | contig 10040 bp, 17 predicted proteins | sample MGYA00242489_ERZ504515 | MGnify/ENA primary metagenome ERZ504515 (study PRJEB26092, sample SAMD00036237) | human gut metagenome | host: Homo sapiens | study: EMG produced TPA metagenomics assembly of...
ACTTCAATTCCGCAAATGCTGTAATCTACCATCTTAAAAATTTCTACATATCTTGGATCTTTCATAATTTCAAGATCCCGTTCCTGCCTGACAATGCTGTCTATATTGTCAGAGGGGATATTACCCGGATATAGGACATTTAACATCCATTCAACAGTTGCTGACGCATCCTTATTTCCGAGAAGAGCCAGTTTAACTACAAATAATCCGTTACTATTATTGCTATTCTTAAGAGCAGCTGTCACTTCCCTGGCTGTTCCTCTTTGTAATGTATATATGTTCTCCTGATCCCGTAAATATCAAACACTACATGCTCAGCTGATTTCCGCTGGCTGCTTCTGATAAGTTTTTCGCTATAGATTCCTTTTGTATCAACAATAGTTTCATACTCATAAATATAATGATTCCCCGCTAAGAATACTACATTAAATTTCTGTTTGGGATTATTACACTCCATCAAAGTATCTGTGTTAATATATGAATTAACAGACTGCACTTTCATGTTTGTATCAAACAATGATTTCAGATATTTTAATCCATTTATAAAGTTGGACTTACCACCTGCGTTCTCACCTACGATAACTGCTGTTTTCAGCAGGTCATATCCTGTTTCTGTTGTAGTATAGTTATCCGGAAAGCGCTTTTTTACTTTCCCGCCTGGTGCTTCTAATGAAAACTCGCACTCTTCCTTGAACGAACAAAAATTGTCAAACATATATCTTATGAGCATACTTCCACCGCCTTTCAATAATCATTATATACTAAAAAGAGCCTATGTAAACCAGTTTTTTGTTTTACATCGGCTCTTTTTATGGATATCATGTTAAAAAGCGAGCACCAAATATTAAATACATTCTTTTAGCTGTTTTTTGTTGATTTTGCTCTTTTTATTTACTCCTATGAAATCATCATTATTTTTCTTCTGAACCACTCTTTTTCCTTACATAGAATACGGCTCCAATAACAATCAGCATAATACAGATACCTATAATAATGATTATCGTATTATTCCATGTATATTTTGAAGTGCTGTCATCTGTCTTAGACGCAGGAATGGTTTCATCAGCTTTGTTGTCTGCCTGACCGTTATCACTCATAATCTTGGTATCAACAACAATCGTGTAATCTGATGCATGGGTAAATACAAGTTCCACATTTCCATCCGGATCAATCTGTCCGGCGCTGATAAATTCCAGTTCTCCGGTCTGTTCATTGTATAGAACAGGTTCGCATACAGTCCTGCATTCTTTGATTCCATGTTGACGGTCAGTGTGGCTGCAAATCCAAACTCTCCGTCATAAGCAAGAGTCAGATTCAAGGAAGAATGTTCCCCGGTCACGTTATTGATCACATCCACAGGAATGGATTTTCCGGCGTCGGCTCCGACTGTCACATCAAATCAATATCTCCAGCTGCATCAGTAATATCCTTTCCATAAATCTTCCAGGAAAGACCATTTCCCATATCCAGAACAAGTGTTGTATCTTTGCCCTTGATACTGTCAATTACATCTTTCGGTACTACAGTTGTTCCGTTCATTGCAACCGTTACCGTATCGCCTGCCTTAGCTTCTTCAAGCTGTGGCTTGATAACATCCCAGCCTTCCTTGCCGCTGTCGTCCTTGATGTAAGGCTTAATTGAAGTACTATCGGGCTGTGGCTTCTGATTCTGATTGCCATTGTCTGTGCCAGACTGCGGTTTCTGGTTTTGGCTGCCATTATCCTTGCTGCTGTCATCGGACTTAATCTTAGTGATCGGCTGTGTGTAACTGTGTCCGCACTTGGAGCAGGTGTAGGTCATGATGCCTTCCTCTGTTGTCGTTGCAGCCTTCGTCACTTTTGATACATAGCTGTGTCCTGTTGCCGTCATATTCTCCGTGTAGCTGTCTCCACAAGAACAGGTATACGTCCTTACCCCTGCTTCTGTACAGGTTGCCTCTTTCGTAATGATTCCCGTATAGTTATGAGTGTGCTGTTCCTCCGGCAACTTCGCAATGCTCTCTGTGTAGCTGCTGTTGCATCTGGTGCAGGTGTAGGTTCTGATGCCTTCCTCGGTTGTCGTTGGCTGCTTTGTCACGGTTGCTTTATAATCATGTCCCAATGCTGCCAGCTCTTCTCCGGTTCTCAGAAGTTTATCACAGTCCGTACAATAGGTATCTCCCGTGTATCCGGTCTGCGTGCAGGTTGCTTCCCTGCGGTTCTTCACAGTTGTATGCACATGATTATTGCATCTACTTCACCAAAAGTTTCGCCACAAACACTGCACACAGCTTTAGATACACATGTAGCAGCCGTTCCGACCGTGTGCGGTTTTTTCTCGATTGTTGTACCGGTATCAAGCTTTTCACCACAATCCTTACAGTAGGTATCGCCTGTATAGCCTTCAACGCTACAGGTTGCATCTTTTTTGTTTATGATTTCTGTATTTTTGTGCTCACATTCGCTTCTTGTAATCGTAATGCTTACACTTTCTGTCTCGTAGTTGCCCTTGTCAGTTCCTGTATAAAATGCATTCGCTGTCACTGCCACACCATCTGCAAGCGCCGTGTCCTTATCTGACTCCTGCCAGCTCCAGCCTTCCGGAAGTATAATATCGCCAATCTTCTGTGTGCTGTGTGCCGGTGCCATCGCATTTTCCGGCATGTTCGGAGCTTTCGCTGCCTTGTTGACCGTAAGAATGATTTTCATATCAACAGCATTATAATTTATCTGTATCTGATGGTGTAAATGTCACATCATACTCTGTCTTTCCGCTGTCGGCTGCTGTAGGCTTGATATTACTATTCTTCCATGCAAATGTTCCTGCTACCTCTGTTCCATCGGCTGTTTTGTATGTTACTTTGCCGCCTGTCAGGGTACTATCAGAAAGCGTCTGTCCGTATGTAAGTGCGGTTGCTGTCGGCTTCTCTGCAATTACCGGTGAAGTCTTGGTAACTTTAACTGTAATCGTTCTTGTGACCGTATTGTAATTAGCTGTATCCGTTGGTGCAAATACTGCCTGATAGCCTTTGTTATTTACAGTCGGAACGATGTTCATTCCTGTAAAGCTCCATGTTCCTGCAAGTTCTTTGCCATCTGCCCCTATCACTCTTCCGCCTGTCATATCAGAACCGGTAAGCGCAGCATCCGGGTTGTATTCACGCTCTGCAACGGTTGGAACTGTTACCACTATCGGTGTTGCCTTTTGTACCATCACAACAATATCCTTGCTCATCTTCTCGTAGCCGTCACAGGTGGCGGAAAAGCGGAAGGTATGATTGCCTGCGGGCAGCTTTCGTGCAGAAAGATCAAATTGATTCTTTGTTGTCGCGCTGCCAACTGCTGTCTCTTTGCCGTCCTCCACCTTGTACCACTGGAAGCTTACAGCGCCTGTGCCGGTTTCCTTCGTTACCTTGACAAGAAGCGTCCCCGCACCGCCATAAGTCATGCTCATCTTGGTCTCATAGTCCATGCTCTTGATGGGGATCCTGGCCATAGAAACATGGGTCAGCTCCTTGCCGGTAAGGTCGGTTATCCAGGTACTGCCGCTCTTGAACGCGCAGCCATCCGGCAGGAGGGATGCCAGCGTGACATCTCCGGTGACGGTCAGCTTTGCCGCCGTCTTACCGTTCAGATCCAGCTTGAGCGGGCTGCTGATGGTGATCTCGCCTGCATTTGCCAGCAGCTTCACCGTATCGCCGTCAGCTGCGGCGATGGCGGCATCTGCCGTCCGATGGTAGGAAATGCTGCCGTCCGTCTTTGTCACCGCAGCGGCATAGCCGCAGCAGGGGCAAACATTCCCGCCGGAAGAGTCATCCGGGTGGCTGCACTTCACACCGGTTACGGCAGTAGTCGCATTCATCTCCGACAGCTTGAGCAATGCGCCGCCTTGCTTCTGATAGGCATAGCCCGCTGCCAGCAGGGACTGATAACTTGCGCCATTCCCGATTTGGATGCTGCCAAAGGAGCCGCCGGACAGGGTCACTGGAATACCATTGAGCGCACCCAATTCCAGCCGAGCCACGCTGCCGCCGGACATGGTCAGCGCTCCCTCCGTGTAGATGCCGCCGGGGAAGGTGCCGCTCGTTACCACAGCTTCGTTCCCGGTACAAATGGAAAGCCCAGTTCCACCGGAACCAATTCCGCCGCCTACGCTGCCCTCCAGGGTGACATTGTCCAGCGTCAGCTTTGCGCCTGTGTGGTCAAATTTTCCAACTTCCACCGCGGTAGCGGGCTTGCTGGTGCAGGTGCTTAGCACCTTGCCGTTCATGATGGCTACATTGGAGCCGAGGATGCGTAGAAGCGCATTCTCTTGGGATTTGCTCAGGGTGAATCCATTCAAATTCAGTACAATATTTTTGCTGATCTCGATCGGCTCTACGTTCTCGATCGCCAAAGGCCCCCGCAGAGTGATCGTGTCCTTGTCCTGCGCGGCATCCAGCGCTGTTTCCAGACTGGTGTATCGCTTGCCGCCGATTTCAAATGCCTCCACCAGCGCTTTGCAGAAGGTGCAGTAACCGTTGCTGTCCACCTTGCCTGCATGGTCGCAGCTTCTGCCGCAGACACATTTGCCGTTATGATAGTCGCAGGTATGCTCGACCCTTTGACATTTCTATTCTCAATATTTACATCGGAAATGTTCAAAATGTCATTGCTATCAGCGTCTGCAAAGGCATATCCGTCCGCCAGCAGAGCCAGCGGCGGCGCGTCGGTTTTCATGATGCCATTTGGAAGGTGCCGCCCTGGAGCTGGGTTTCCCGTGGAACGCCACCTGATTCTCAAACACGCAATCGCCCTTTACCGTCAGGGTACACCAGTTAGAAAGTAGTCCGCGTTTGTTGTAACGCTGTCTAATATGAATACCGCGGGGGCGCTGGTTCCAAAGATATTTATCGTGCCGTTTTTGATGGTAACACTGTTGTACGGAAAATTTTGCAGATCCAGATTCTTGACCTTGTGGCCCTGCAGGTCCAGCGTAAGGTCCTTTTTGTTTGTCCCATCATCTCCCGCACGCAAGATTGCGTCGATATCCCGCACAAAATAAAAAGGTTCCTCCGGAAATCAGCTTGCTCCCAACCATGGCCTCACCGCCATCGAGTTCAGACGAATAGGGGAGACCATCTTTGTCAATAAAGAGCACTTCCGCACGACACGGTTCGCCGCACTGTTGGCATTTGCATCGTGGGTGTATTTTGCATGGGTACAGGTGTTCACGGTAACGGCGACCGTGTCTGTATTTACGGTATAGTTATTATAGGACAGCTTGCAGTAGACCTGCCCGCTGTACTCCCAGTTCTTGCCCTCCGTTGTGGTCAGGTCTGATTGGGTCAGGATGATTTTATAACTGCCGCTGCCTGTGCCCTTAAATTCTGTTTCGTTCACATACCACTGATAGGTAATATTACCGGTCGAACCGCTTGCCAGAGAGGCGTTGACATCGACAACCGCTACACTTCCCCATCTAATTTCTCATATACGACCTCGTCTGCTTTTTTATGGTAATGGGGTTTCTGGGCGCGGCGGCGACGGTGACCGTTGCGGTGGCGGTCGCCTTGTTAGGAGAGAATCCTGCTTCGCTGTCTGCGGTCAGCTTCAGCTTATAGCGGCCCTCCTTGACGGTGCTGTCGGCGGTAACGGTGATGGTCTGGTTGTCAGCGGATTTTTCCGCCGTCAGACCGGTGTGCGCGCCCTCCCAGTCCACGTTCAGAGTATTTATCTTGACATTGATGCCGGTAACGGAGAAGGTCGCCGTCTGACTGCCTAGCTTTCCTGCAGGGTTCCCTGCTGCGCGCCGACGATCAGTCCTGCGCGGGGCGCATCTTGGCGATATAGATGGTCTTGACGTCCCCTTCTCTTGTCGTATCGGCCGCTGTGCCGACCGACATATCGTCTGTGTTTGCATTCTGTTCGTCCGAATACAGAATAGTCAGGCTGGGGTCGATGCTTCGGGCTGTTCCATACATACTATTCGAAATCGCACCATATTTTCCGGTGGCGTAAAGGGTTCCTCCGTTCATGGTCAGGGATGCAGTGCCAATACCCCAACCGGAATTTAGATTCAGCGTTCCATTCTCAATCACGATGGCTTTAGCGTTCAAGCCTCTCTGACCGCCGTTGGTGGTTATCTTTGCCCCGTCTTTTATGGTAAGCGTCCCGCCGGCGGTGTCGCTCCAATTGCCGTCCGCAATACCATATTTCCTGTCAGGAACAGTGACCGTCAGACTGCCGCTTCCCTGAATGGTCAGATTGGCGGAATACATATCCAGAGCGGCGTCATATGCGGTCTCGGTAATCGTAATGGTATTCTCGCCTTTCAGCGTGATTGTTGTGTCGCCCTTCACCGTCACCGGGGTAGTTATGTTTCTGTTCTCCCAGGTAACACTGCCGGAGATGGTTTCATGGTCTGCCGCAGCTGCCATCAGGGATATTGCCTGCTCTGTTCCCTTGCAGGCAGAGAGGTCTGCATTTTCCGCAGAGCAGACCGGACAGTCGGGATTGACCTCCGCCACTGCGTTTTCCACGGTGCTGCCCCCACCGTCCTGAACGGCAATGCCATTTTCCGCCGCCTGTTCCGATATGGCGGGCGTAGCTTCCTCCTGCTCTTCCTGCACGATGGCGCCGCCCTCCGGCGTGTCCTCCGCCGCCCGCACGGGTGCGGGCAGGAGCGTCAGACACAGCGCCAGCGCCATGAGCATACTCAATACTCGTTTTTTCATAAGATTCTCCTTTAGGATATATGTATAAGGTTTATATTCAGCCCGTTCAAGCACAGGCACAGCTTTTATAGATCATCCGGAATGAGCCGCAGCTTCTTTGCGGCGGTCTTGGCTTCCGCCCGGCGCTTCACGTCCAGCTTGTCGAGAATGTGGCTGACGTGGGTCTTCACCGTGGGCAGCTTCACGTCCATGATCTGCGCTATCTCGGCGTTGGACTTGTCTGCACAGAGCAGATGGAGAATTTGCAGTTCCGTGGGCGTCAGCTCCTCGCCGGGAGCAAGGTGGGTTCGAGGAAATGCGGATAGAACGCCGCCTGCGTCCGCACCGCTGCCATCAGCCGCTTGCGCCATGCTTTGTCGCCGTCCCAGTCCAGCGCTTCCAGCAGCGGCAGCACCGCCGTGCCGTATACACTGACGGTGCGGATGAATCGGTACTCCGCCGCCGCATCCAGCGCCGCCGTCAATCGCTCGCGCCACCGCTCATCCTTCTTGCGGCGCAGGGCGATGGCAGTCAGGACATTCAGGTGAATGCCGTCGATGATGCGGGCGCAGTTTTGAATGTACGGCTCCATGGGTGAGAGCGTCAGCAAAGCGGCGTCCGGACGGTTCTGCATAATTTCCACCATTGCCTGCGTGAGATACCGGTAGCGCCGCATGACGTTCAGGTGCGTGGGTTCGCACGGGGCTTTTTCCCGATACCACGCATCCGCCGCATCAAGGTCGCCGGTGTGCATGTCAATACGGCAGAGCATGGCGTCCATATTGGGCAGAAAGCGTGTCAAACCGCGCTCGGCAAAGCATTCACGGAGTACCATGATGGTGCGCCGCGCGTCGGTGGGCTGCCCGTTTGCCAGCTGGCTGCGGGCCAGCAATCCGCTGACGGCGAACTCCATGTCCGACGTGCCGTAGTTGCGGATCTCGTTCATCTGCGGGAGAAGGGACAGCATCCGGCCGCGACGTCCTCGCCCTTTTCAAACTTGCTCTCGGCAATGGCGCAGTCGGCAAGACACACACTGTCCCGCCCCAGTACTGCCTCCACGGGGAGACGGAGGGTTTTGTAGAGCAGGTCGTCCTTTTTGCTCCATTCGGAAAAGTCCTTGCCGCCGTTCATGATGCTCGGCAGCGCGCTCGTGACGGAGAAGGACGCAGCGCCACCTCTTTGTTCGTCAGCAGCCGGAACACGGCGGGGATGGTTTCCGTCAGACCCTTCACGCCCCGCTGGGGCAGGGAGATGTCCAGCCATGCAAGGCGGCCGCGCGCCTGCTTTCCGGCGGCGTCCTGCCTGCCGCAGTGTTCGACAAACTTTTGCAGTTCGCCATACCAGCGCTCCGAGCCTTCGTAATCCATGACCAGTGCGCAGAGCATACTCATGCCCTGCATCAGAGAGGGGGATGCGAGAATTTCCGCCTCCGGCAGGCTGCGGTAGTATTTTTCCATCTCGGCATAGTGCCCCATGCGGGGTGAAGTTCTGCATTACGCACCAGCAGCTCGGAAACCTTGGAATGGTCACCGCCGCTGGTGTAGCATTCCAGGGCGTGGGCGTAGTCCTCCTTCAGCTCATAGTACAGCCCGCCCCGGCTGATGAGCGCTTTGCGCTTTTCCTCGGTATACTCCCGTTCCATCTCCCAGAGGAGAAAAGCCCGGAAACCCGACCAGAAGTGGAAGCGCTGGCAGTCTTCGTAGCGCAGCATAGTAGTGTATCGAAGAATCCAGTCCAGCCGTTCGCCGGCACGGGGATCGCCGCTGACATCCGCGCCATTTCCAGGTCAAAACTTTCAAAGGGGGCCAGTTCCAACAGGAAGCGCCGCACCGGCAGGTCAAAGCGCCGGTAGATGGCGGTCTCAAAGTAGAGGAACACCTCGTGGTACACCCGTGCCACCAGCTCCGGCGTCCACGGCTTGTCCGGGGACATGCACCGCGCCGTGATGGCCACACCCAGCGGATAGCCCACGGATTCTTTCAATATTCCGTCAATCTCGCTATCTGTTACGTTTACTCCCGAAAGCTGAAACAGCCGCCGCACATCGCCCGCGTCAAAAAGCAGGTCGTCGGCCTCCAGCACCGTCATCAGCCCCGTGTACTGAAACGCCGTCAGACAGCCGGGCGGCACACCGCGCGAGAGCAGCACGAAATGGCGCTCCGGACTTGAGCGGATCAGTTCGCAAAGAGCCTGCTGCCCGGCTTCCTCCTGCATGAACTGAAGATCGTCAATCAGCAGAATGTCCCAATCCTGCGCTGACGGTGGGATTGCGCAGTCTGGGTCTGCCGCACTTTGCCGCAGCACGTTCCGACCGCGCAGCAGTGCGTCCGCCAGTACTGTCTTTCCAAAGCCGCAGGGTGCGCTGAAAAAAAGGACTCTGCCATGCGCCATGAAGCTGTCAAACCGTTTCTGAACGGAGGTCTTTATGATGATATTTTTGGTCATTTCTTCCCTCCCTTTGATACAGAGCGAGATTGCCATAAGTCTTTCGTAACCTGTCTCGAATTATATTATACGAGTCTGTTTCGAAATGTAAATCATCCCAAAGGATGAGACACTCTGCATAGCAAACTGCTATGCAGATCATTTTTGTTTGATTTTGATAGCATAGATGCAAATAAGCAGCCACACACCGAAGTGCGTGACTGCTATGTAAAAAGTTCGGAAAGGATTTTTGCAATCTGACACAGTTTCCTGGCCCTGAATCTCCATCAACATAAAATATCTCCATCATTCAAAAGAGAATGACGGAGATATTTCGCCTTGTTTATTCTTGTAGCAACCAATCGGCTATATCATGGATTTCGATTCCTTCATAACTATATTTTGGATGTTTGGTTCTGGCAATAATCATTTTCGGATAAGCATCTCGGATCTGAAGCAGAGGAGAGCATTCTCTCTCAAATGTTTCCTGCCCGGAAATGTTGTCGCTGACCTGAATATAAATCTTCTCGCTGCCTCTCTGAGCAACAAAGTCGATCTCCTTTTGATAGAGCTTGCCGACATAGACATCATATCCACGGCGAAGAAGCTCGATGCAAACGATGTTTTCATATACTCTGCCGTAATCCATATTTCTGCTTCCCAGTATTGCATATCGAATACCACTGTCACAAAGATAGAACTTTTCAGAGCTTTCAAGGTATTTCTTGCCTCGGATGTCGTATCTCTTAATATCATAAAATACAAAAGCATTGCACAAATACTTAATGTACTTGCCGATGGTTACGTGATTGGTCGGAGTCTCATTTGCTGTCAGTAGCTGACTGACCTTATTCGGAGTAAGTCAGGTTGCTGATATTATCCATAAGGAACTCGCTCAAGACGCTGTAAAACCAAAGTGTCCGGGAGCGCATATTTCTGCACC
>ENA-OQAA01001760-OQAA01001760.1-human-gut-metagenome-genome-assembly--contig:-NODE-1760-length-10029-cov-2.626843_pt1 | contig 10029 bp, 13 predicted proteins | sample MGYA00242489_ERZ504515 | MGnify/ENA primary metagenome ERZ504515 (study PRJEB26092, sample SAMD00036237) | human gut metagenome | host: Homo sapiens | study: EMG produced TPA metagenomics assembly of...
TCTGCGGCAGTGCGTTCACCCTGCTGCTCGGCCCGGATCTGCAGGCCATCCTCAACGCTTTCTATGGCTGATACACCCAGCGTGAATCTATCGCAAGTCAAGAAATTAGTGCAACATCCAAACAGCATATTTGCGATATGCAATTCAACGCTGTTGCTGTTGCATTAAAAAGTTGAATTGCTATAAATGTGAAGGAGTTTGAACCATGAAAAAAGTCACCAAGCAGTCATCCCCGCCGCTGGTCTTGGCACCCGCGTGCTGCCCGCCACCAAGCGATGCCCAAAGGAATGCTCCCCCTCGTGGACAAACCCGCCATCCAGTATCTGGTGGAGGAGGCTGTCCGCTCCGGCATCACCGACATCCTTATCATCGTGAGCCGCAATCAGGACATCATCCAGGACCACTTTGACCGCAGCCCCGAGCTGGAAGCAAAGCTTGCCGCTCCCGGCAAGGAGAAGATGCTGGAAGAGTGCCTCGGCATCTCCAATCTGGCCAACATCTTCTTCGTCCGCCAGCAGCAGACCCTCGGCCTCGGCCACGCTGTCAGCATGGCCAAGCCTTCACCGGCGACGACCCCTTCGTGGTCATCTACGGTGACGACGTCATCTGGGGTGAGGACCCGGTCTGCGCCCAGCTCATCCGTGCCTACGAGGAGTTCGGCCGTCCGGCTGCCGGCGTGTCCGCCGTGCCTTGGGCCGACGTGAGCCGTTATTGCAGCCTCAAGACCACCCCCATCCATGACAATTACTTCTTTGTGGACGATATGATCGAGAAGCCCAAGAAGGGGCAGGAGTTCAGCAACTACTCCATTCTGGGCCGTGTGCTGCTGACCCCGGAGATCTATGACATCCTCGCTAGGACCAAGCCCGGTGCCGGCGGCGAAATCCAACTGACCGACGCCATGGCCGAGTATGCCCGCAACTACGGCGGCATGACGGCTGTGGAGTTCACCGGCAAGCACTACGACATGGGCAACAAGCTCAAAGTCGCTGAGGCACAGGTGGAGCTGGCCCTGCAGCACCCCGAGATCGGCGAGGCGTTCCGCGCCTACCTGAAAGAGTTCTGCAAGACTCTGTAACTTATCAAGCGCAAAGAGCTTCGGGATTTCCCGAAGCTCTTTTCTATGCCCCTGAATGACAAACAAAAAGCGCTCTCACCTTGTCATCGGTGAGGGCGCTTTGCTGATTGCTGATTATTTTGATTGGGTTGATTATCTCAGATTAGTCGCTGACGTAGGGCATCAGAGCAACGTGACGAGCACGCTTGATAGCCACGGTCAGTGCGCGCTGATGGAAAGCGCAGGTGCCGGTAACACGGCGGGGAATGATCTTTGCACGCTCAGAGACGTACTTACGCAGACGGGGAACGTCCTTGTAATCGATGGTGTCGATGCGATCGACACAGAAGCTGCAAACCTTCTTGCGGCCGCGACGCATGGGGCGTGCGGGACGAGAGCCTTCGGTTCTTTCAAAAGCCATTGCTTATTACCTCCTGTTGGATTTTTACGGTTAAAACACCGGTTCGGGAATCAGAACGGCAGGTCGTCGCTGTCGTCGATGACGGCGAAGTCATCTGCATTGCCGGCGGAATAGCTGGGAGCTGCCTCCACAGCAGCCGGACGGGCAGGGGCTGCGTTCTGGTAGGACGGAGCAGCATTCTGATAGCTGCCGCCGCCCTGATTGCTGCCATTCGATTTGGAGCCAGCAAAGTTGACGTTGTTTGCCACGACCTCCACAGCGGTGCGGTTGTTTCCGTTCTTGTCCTGATACTGGCGGGTCTGGAGACTGCCTTCGATGGCGATCAGACTGCCCTTCTGGAAATACTTGGAGACGAACTCTGCCTGCTGGCGCCATGCGACGATGTCGATGAAATCGGCCTGACGCTGCTCGCCCTGACGGGCAAAGTTGCGGTCACACGCAATGCGGAAGCTGCACACATTGGTGCCGCTCTGGGTGGTGCGAAGCTCGGGATCCGCCACGAGACGGCCCATGATCGCTACAACATTCAACATAATACGGACTCCTTTTTCGTCACGAAAAGATTACTCCTCGTGGGCAACGATCAGGCTGCGCATAACGCCCTCAGTGATCTTGTACACACGGTCGAGCTCAGCGGGGAAGCTGGGGTCAGCAGTGAAGTTGATCACGGTGTAGACGCCTTCCTCCTCATCGTTGATGGGGTAGGCCAGACGGCGCTTGCCCCACTCATCGATGGAATCGATGGTACCGTTAGCCTCGATCAGGGACTTGAACTTACCGATGAGAGCGGAAGAAGCCTCCTCGTCGAGAGCAGCGCTGGTAATCAGCATGGTTTCGTACTTTGCCATTTTGTAGCACCTCCTTTTGGACTTAAGGACCTCAAGAATATGAGGCCAAGGGTACACAGCCGGCGCGGCGTCGCGCGGACTGTGCGGCGTGTCTGTTCAGACAGCAACTTATTATAGCAAGCCCCGCAAAAAATGTCAAGCCCTCCCTCAGGATTTTTTTCGTATTTTTGAGCGCATGACAGCAAAATCCCCCTCATCATTCTTTTTATGTTTTTCCAGTATATCCGTCATATCTCTTTTATATGGCATCCTTAGTCATTTCCAAGCTGATTCTCCTTTGCATTCCAGCGAAAAGAGGACTATAATAAAGGGTGTTCTTCTCCCTTCTGTCTTTGTGCGCGGCGCATGGCGAGGGCTTACGGGGGAGCGAAACGACTACTAACGTCAAAGGAAGGATCGCCTATGTATTCCATCTTTCGGAATCTCGCCCTTATCCTCATCAGCGCCAGTTCTTCGCGCTGCTCGCCCGCAAATGCCGCGCCGCAGGTGGTGGGTGAGATCATCGCAGGTCTTGTCATCGGTCCCTGTCTGCTGAATCTCGTGCAGCCCAGCGACTCCATCGCCATTTTTGCTGAGATAGGCGTCGTGCTGCTGATGTTCACCACCGGCCTCGGCACCAACCTTCAGGAGCTGATGCGGGCCGGCCCCATCGCTACCCTCATCGCCTGCGTGGGCGTAGCCGTTCCTCTGGCGGGCGGCACCCTGCTCTACAGCCTGTTCTACGGCTTCTCGGCGCTGGGCAGCCCGGAGTTTTATCGGGCGCTCTTCATCGGCACCATCATGACGGCCACCAGCGTCTCCATCACCGTCGCCACCCTGCAGGAGCTGGGCAAGCTCAAGAGCTTCCTCGGCACCACCATCGTCAGCGCAGCCGTCATTGATGATGTCATCGGCATCGTGGTGCTCACCTGTGTGCTGGGCGCCAGCGGCGGCACAGACACCAGCCTCGTCGATGTGCTGATGGACACCGTCCTCTTCTTCATCGCAGCCATCGTCATCGGCCTCATCATCCACAAGGCCATGCTCTGGCTGGACCATCGCAACCCCCACACCCAGCGCATCACCATCGTCAGCCTCGCCTTCTGCTTTGCGATGGCCTACATCGCCGAGCAGTATTTCGGCATCGCCGACATCACGGGCGCTTACATCGCGGGCATCGTGCTCTGCTCCCTTGAGGATGCATCCTACATCGAGCGCCGGGTGGACATCAGCAGCTATACCCTCTTCTCCCCCGTCTTCTTCGCCAGCATCGGCCTGAAGACCGACATCAGCGCCTGACGCCCACCATCCTGCTTTTCAGTGCCTGCTTCGTGATCGTCGCCCTGCTCACCAAGATCATCGGCTGCGGTCTGGCTGCGAAGCTCTGCCGGTTCAGCTGGTCGGACTCTCTCAAGGTGGGCGTCGGCATGATGACCCGCGGCGAGGTGGCCCTCATCGTGGCCCAGAAGGGCCTCGGGGCCGGTGTGGTGGACTCCGTCTACTTCACCGCCGTCATCCTGCTCATCGTCGTGTCCTCTATCGTGACGCCGCTGGCACTGAAGGGGCTGTTTGCGAAGGGTTGAGCCTTGAGCGAAAGCCTCTCAGCCCTCTCAGGCGCTTCGCGCCAGCTCCCCCAAAGGGGGAGCCTCTGGCGTGCCGGTCAAGTTCACACTGGACGAGCAAAGCTTACTCTATCCTAAAACAGGAGTGCCCTGCTACAGAGGGCAGCAGCTTCGGGACAATATCCCTTGTTAAGCTGCTGTGAATCTCTGTAGCAGGGCACTATCTTTTTACGTTATATCAGGCTTCAGGCGTCCAGCACAATGCTGCCCGACCTGCCAAAGGCTCTCCCTCTGGGAGAGCTGTCACCGAAGGTGACTGAGAGGCTACGCGCTAAATCCCTCAAACGACCTGAATGCGGCCTGCACCATACGGATTCTCGTAGTTCAGCAGGTAGCCCGGATAGCTTGCCAGCGGGCTGTTGGCACTGCTCAGAACAGGCACATCGTTCACGGCGTCGAAGATCATGGCGTAGGTGGACATGACGAGGTAGTCCTCAGAGACATAGTCCTTGATGAGCTCTGCGCCGTCGAACATGGCGAAGCCATCGCCCAGATTGCGCAGGGTGTAGTTCATGCCGGCCAGCGCATAGGTGCGGTTCAGGTCCAGCGGCTCGTAAGTGCCGGTCTTCTTGTTGTAGATGCGCACGTTCTGGACACGGGGCGTGCCGGTGGCGCTGCCCATCCAGACATTCTTGTCGTCGGTGAGGACGGTGTTGGGGATGTCGGTGTGGATCTCGTAGGTCGCACCGGCAACATGCAGGAAGCCGCCGTTCTCCTTGCCTCCGGGCCGACGAAGCGGGCGCCGAACTCCAGAGCATCCTGGATCTGCTTGCCGGTAACAGACATCAGGCAGGCCACGTTGCCGAAGGGGCTGATCTGCTTGCAGGTCTTGAAGGTCCACTTGCCGGCGGCCACATCGGTGCGGATGCCGCCGCCGTTCATCATAGCGATGTCGCAGTCCAGCTGCTCGACCTCGTTGAAGTAAGTATAGATGCCGTCGGCCACGAAGTCGCCGAGGTTGGTCTCGCCCATACGGATGCGGCGCTTGCTGGTAGCGGGGTCGTTGATGTAGAATTTGATGTCCGTGGTGGCGATCTGCTCGCCCAGCATAGCGTCCACATCGTTGATCCAGGCTTCTGCGGTAGCGGCCACAGCGGCGTCGGAGACATCAGCGGTGGAGATGAGCTCGGTGGTGATAGCGCCGTCTTCGGCAATGGTCATCTTACCGACGTTTGCCAGATAAGAGCCGGTCTGAGTCAGGGTGACAGCCTTGCCGGCTGCATCGTAGACCTGCTTGTTCTCCATGACGGTGTGAGAGTGGCCGTCGATGAAGGCGTCAAAGCCGGTGGTGTTGGCAATGACTTCCTCACTGGTCCAGGGAGAGGAGGACGGGTCAACGCCCAGATGGCCCAGACCGATGATGATGTCTGCGCCCAGGGTCTTGGCCTTGTCGATGGCCTTCTGGACGGCGTCGTACAGCTTCCTGCCGTCGTCACCGCCTAGGATGTCGTAGATGTACTTGGTCTGCTTGGCGTTCATGAAGTAAGCAGGAGTGGACTTGGTGAAGGACTCGGGGGTCGTGATGCCCACGAATGCGATCCACTTGCCGCCTGCGGGGAACAGCTTGACAGCGGGCAGGACGCGCAGGCCGGTGCGCAGGTCCACCCAGTTGCAGGAGACATAGGGGAAGTCCGCTTCCTTGATGATGGCCTTCGCGCGGGCCATGCCGTAGTCGAACTCGTGGTTGCCCAGAGTAGCGATGTCGTAGCCAGCCTCGTTCATCAGCTCGATGATGGTAGCGCCGTTGTCCATGGAGCCGTAGGCAGTACCCTGAATATGGTCGCCTGCGTCCACCAGCAGGACGGGCTTGCCCTCATCCACGTAGCCCTGCTTCATGGCAGCGATAGCGGCATAGGTCAGCTTGGGAGACTTGTTGTCGATGTAGGTGTGGACATCGTTGGTGTACAGGATGGTGACAGCGGCATCCTTGCCCGTCAGGAAACCGGCCGAAGCCTGAGGAACGGCAGCAGCCATGGCGGAGGCAGCGGCGGTGACACCTGCACCTTCAGGAAATTGCGGCGAGAAATAAAGTGTTTCACGAAAAAGGACCTCCTTTATATTCCAGACCAGTTTTTGCGGCACAGTCTCTCTTCCGCTGTGCCGCATTCTTTGTTTTAAGCTTACCACAGAACCGCCGAAAGAGCAAGCACAAAGATGGTCATTCTGCATAATAGTTTTCTTTATGAGTACGACTTTTTATGAAATCTCGCGCAAATCAGCACAAAAGACCGGGCCGCTGCTTCCTGCCTCAGGCTTGCAGCGACCCGGTCTTCCGGTTATGGAGGGATCAAAAATGGAGTGTTATTGTCAGATAGCGTGATACTGGCGCAGGAACTTCTCGAGGTCGGTGCCTTCGATCTTCTTCAGCGCCTCCTTCAGGGCGATGCGGCCCATAAGGGGCAGCTCCATGTCCGTGAGCTTCCGGCCATCCCGCAGCTTCACCGAGGCATCCACCAGCGCCCGGACGTCATAGGTGCTGCCCCAGACCTCCGGCACGCCCCGGTCGATGTTCAGCAGCCGGTACACGGCCTCCATGCCGGTGCGCATGGAGTATTCGGTGGTGAAGATGGTGTCCCGGCCGGTCTCGGCGAACTGACCGAGGAAGGCAAAGTTCACCGCATCCTTCGGCACGATGTCGGGGCGGTCGCCCTTCGCGCGGGGCATGAAGAAGGCGTCGATATAGGGCATCATGACCGGCACGGTGTTGGCGCTGTGCTCGGCAAGCTCTGCGATGTCCTCCACCGGCACGCCCAGATGGTAGAGCCACTCCATGCAGATCTCCCGGCCGGTGCAGTCCCGCATGGGCTTTTTGACGTAATCGCCGGGCTTATCGCTGAACAGGCCGTACACCCAGACGCAGAGCTGGTCTTTGGGCTGTACCCGGAACTGCTGCTGCCGGTTCAGGGTCCAGCTCATGAGCCACTTAGAGTCCTTTACCGTGACGATGCCGCCGGTGACGGTGCGGCCGCTGAAGGGGTCGCGCTTGCAGATCTTCTGGATATACCGGGGGATCTTCTCATCCAGCGTCGTGATGGTGGCGCTTTCCCAGTTGCTCAGCTCCGGCTGGCTGCAGAACTTTTCCGGGTGGCCGAAGGAGTCGTCCAGCGCGGCGATGCGCTTCCAGAGGTCCCAGCCGTTGCCCGGCTTGATGGTGGGGTCGAATCCCGTGGCCTTGTTCTGTGCGCCGACGGTGCAGCTCTCCACGCAGCCGCCGTTGGTGATAAAGAGCAGGTCGTCCTCGGTCAAATCAATGGTCTCCACCGCGCCTTGTGGTCTACCGTGATGCCCGCCGCCTGCTTTTTGCCCGGCTCGAGGCTGAACTGGACGTCCACGACCTTTGTGTCGTAGTAGAACTGGACGCCGTGGTCTTTCAGGTAGGTGACCATGGGCAGGATGATGGACTCGTACTGGTTATACCGGGTGAAGCGGAGGGCCGTGAAGTCGGGCAGACCGCCGATGTGGTGGATATACCGCTTGAGGTAGAGCTTCATCTCGAGGGCACTGTGCCAGTTCTCGAAGGCGAACATGGTGCGCCAGTAGAGCCAGAAGTTGGAGTTGAGCACCTCATCGTCAAAAAAGTCGGTGATCTTTTTGTCCTCAAGCTGCTCGTCGGGGGTGAAGAACAGCTTCATGATCTCCATCGCCCCCTTATCCGACAGGCCGAACTTGCCGTCGGTGTGGGCGTCCTCGCCCCGGTTCACGGTAGCGCGGCAGAGGGAATAGTTGGGGTCGGCCTTGTTCAGCCAGTAATACTCGTCCAGCACACTGGCTCCCTCGGTCTCCAGCGAAGGGATGGAGCGGAGCAGATCCCACATGACCTCGAAGTGGTTGTCCATCTCACGGCCGCCCCGCATCACATAGCCCACGTCGTACTTGTGGCCGTCGCAGCACCGCCGGGCAGGGGGTCTTTTTCAAAAACGTGTACCCTCTCCCCCTTCATCTGGCCATCCCGCACCAGATAGCAGGCTGCCGTCAGGGCCGCCAGGCCGCTGCCGATGATATAAGCCGATTTGCGATCCACGCCTTCGGGCTTGCGGGGCCTCGCAAAGGCTTCGTAATTGCCACTGGAATAATACATAGACGTGACCTCCATTTTGTTCTGTACCGGCAGCACGTTCGGCCCCGGCTTGTTTGGTTCTGGCATCAGTATACCCCGCCGCTTCCCGCCCTACAACAAACAAAACCGCCCAACTGCCGCAATTTTTGGCAAATGGACAGGTTTGCATAAAAAATCCGCCCCCGGCGTACCGGAGACGGATAAAAAGTTTTATGATGACTCAGAATGTCAGCCGCATCTGATGCCAGACCACATCGCCGTGGGTGGAGACGGAAACGCCCTCATCCACGAAGCCGAACTGCGCATAAAAGCCGATGAGCCGTTCCTTGCAGGTGAGCACGATGCCCTTGCGCCCGGCGGCTTTCGCGTCGGCGCAGACCTGACGCAGCAGGCGGGAGGCACAGCCTTCGTGCCGATGGGCCGGGGCGGTGACGACGCTGAATATCATCTGCCACCCACCCTTCGGCGTGTGAAGATGGGGGTCATCGTACATCTCATCGGTGAGGTCGGGCATATCGGTGACGAAGCCGTTGACGAAAGCTTTCACCTCGCCGCCCTCGTCCAGCAGCCAGAAACAGTCCGGGTAGACGGCCACACGCCCGGCGATGCTCTGCCGGGACGCACCCTCAGCGGGCGGGTAGGACGCAGCTTCGATGTCGGCCAGTGTGTCCACATCAGCGGGCAGTGCATGACGGATGCTCATGCTCTCCCCTCCTCAGGCTTTGGCGGCGGGAGCCACTTCAAAGTCGATCTTGCCCAGGTTGACGTCGGCGCGGACGATGGTAATCATCATCTTGTCGCCGAGGCTCCAGGTCTTGCCGGAAGCGGGGTCGGTCAGGCGGACGCCCTCGGTCAGGCTGGTGCCGGAGGGAGTCAGGCTGGAGGCAGGCACGAAGCCCTCCACGCCGTTGTCCAGCTCGATGAAGAGGCCGCGCTGGGTCACGCCGGAGATGGTACCCTCGTAGCACTCGCCCAGATGGCGGCGGGCATACTCGGCCTTGTAGCAGTCCTCAGCCTTCCGCTCGATCTGCATGGCGATGACCTCGCGCTCGCTGGACTGCTTGGAGGCGCGCTCTGCGAAATCGGTGTAGCGGAGGATCATGGTCTCCTTCTCGGTACCCTTGAGCATATCGGTCATGATGCGATGGATGGCCAGATCGGGGTAACGGCGGATGGGGCTGGTGAAGTGGGCGTAATCCTTCAGCACCAGACCGTAGTGGCCCTTGGGCTTCTCTTCGTAGAGAGCCTTGGACATGCAGCGGAGCATACCGGTGTTGATGATCTGCTCATAGGGGGTGCCGCGCACACCCTCGAGGATGGCGCTCAGCTCCTTGGGAGTGGGAACGTCCTTGGCGAAGTGGTCATTGATGCCGCAGCCTGCAGCAGAGCGTGCAGACGCTCCAGCTTCTCGGCGTTGGGCTCTTCATGGACGCGGTAGACGAAGGGGATCTGCTTGACGCGGGCAAAGTGGGCGGCGCACTGGTTGGCCAGCAGCATGAACTCCTCGATCATGCTCTCGCTCTCGCCGGAAGTGCGCTTCTTGACGTCGATACAACGTCCATTCTCGTCGAGGATGAGCTTGACTTCGCCGCTCTCGATGTCCATGCAGCCGCGCTCCTTGCGCAGGCGGGCGCGGTGGCCGTACAGCTCCTTCATAGCGGGCAGCTGGTCGATGACGTCGGCATACTTTGCCTTGATCTCGGCGTCGGCAGTGCCGGCCAGCAGGGCGTTGATCTCGGAGTAGACACCCTTGACGCGGCTGCGGATGATGGACTTGACAAAGCGGTAATCCGTCAGATTCCCCTCCTTGTCCAGACGCATCAGGCAGGAGAAAGCCAGACGCAGCTCGTTCTCGTTCAGGCTGCAGATGCCGTTGGACAGGGCCTTGGGCAGCATCGGAACGACCTGATCTGCATAATAGACGCTGGTGGCGCGGCTGAACGCCTCGTTGTCCAGCTCGGTGCCGGGCTTGACGTAGTTGGAGACGTCGGCGATGTGGACGCCCAGCTCAAAGCCGCCGTCAGAGGTGCGGGTCAGGCTGATGG
>ENA-OQAA01001761-OQAA01001761.1-human-gut-metagenome-genome-assembly--contig:-NODE-1761-length-10028-cov-1.435209_pt1 | contig 10028 bp, 11 predicted proteins | sample MGYA00242489_ERZ504515 | MGnify/ENA primary metagenome ERZ504515 (study PRJEB26092, sample SAMD00036237) | human gut metagenome | host: Homo sapiens | study: EMG produced TPA metagenomics assembly of...
CCTGACTACATCGAAGTATCTATGGAGCCGCGTGTGGACAGCGAAAACTTCTATGAACTGGAGGTAAAGGATTATCAGATCAACGATGGTCTCTGCGATGTGGATATTCCGTTGACCTTCGGAAGTAATCTGCTGATTGTTTACAACGATTCCATCAAAGACTTGCAGAAGGATCTGGAAGATCTGGATATCATTTCATTCAAGAAAGCTGTGGTTACTCTTACTGCTGCCAGCACTATTCCTTTGAAAATGACGCTGAATGCAGATGATGTAGACATTAAGGATAAAGCCGGACGACCGATTGAAAACATCAAGGTAAGTATTGGTGAAGGTAAGGAAACGGTTAATCCCAGCACTGACGGAACAACCGAAGCAGAAAGTGAAGTAGAAATCATTCTGGAATCAGACAATGCTTTCGATACGCTGTCACGCATTGACCGTATTTGTTTCAAACTGAAGGCTGATTCGAAGGAAAGTTCCGGAGTGCCTTTGAAAGATACTCAGTGGATTCAGGTGAAGAAGAGTGCACTTCAGGTTCCTGGCGGTGTAAATATTGATCTCAACTAATCCTTGGGAACCGACATGTGAGAATTAAAACAGGATGTGCTGATACAAGACCGGCAAATAAATTATGATTCCGGCTGTGATCTTCCGTCCGTCAACTGATAAATAACAAAAGAATATCAAATGATGAAAAAACATATCTGCCGAATGATCCTTTGCGGACTGGCTGCTTCATGTGCAACTACCACCGTCATGGCTCAGCCACGGGCAACCGTTCCTCTTATTTTCTGGAAGGATCTGTATATCGTCACGAACTGAACCCGGCCTTTCAAGGTGAACGGAACTATGTAGGAATGCCTGCTTTGGGTAATTTCTCTGTTGGAGCACAGGGAACAGCAGGCTTGGGAGACTTCCTTTACGTAAAGGATAATGGAGACTTGATGACATTCATGCACCCTGATGTCAGTGCAAAAACATTCTTGAATGATTTGCCGCGTCGGACAAAATTGGGTATAAACCTGAATGAGAATATTCTCTCTACTGGTTTCTTTGCATGGGGAGGTTTCAATACTTTTGGCCTTTCTGTCAAGAGTGACACTCGTTTCTCTTCACCCGATGATCTTTTCAAGTTTATGAAGAGTGGGGTTGACAGCCCGGAAGGAACCCATTATAAGGTGAATGATCTCAGTATTCTTTCTACCAACTATGCGGAACTGGCATTCGGACATTCACGTGCTCTGACAGATCAGTTAACCGTTGGTGCGAAGGTGAAATTCCTGGTAGGGCTTGCAAAAGCGACTGTAAAGATCGACCAACTGGATATCAAGGCTACTCCGGAATCATGGGTTATCACTCCGAATGGTGCAGAAGCTTATCTGTCTGCAAAAGGGCTGATTACTCCGACCAAAGGAGAAACCGGTAATTATGCAGAAAGTGATTACGTTCGTGACGCTTATGGAAATCCGACCAGCCAGCTGAAACCGGGAGCAGAAAATCTTTTGTCGTATGAGATATTGACTTCGATGACAACAATATCGGACCTACAGGATTCGGTATGGCTTTCGACTTTGGTGCCACTTACAAATGGAATGATGACTGGACTTTCTCAGCATCTTTGCTTGATTTGGGATTTATCCATTGGAACAATACAGTCAAAGCTACGATGAGCAACTCTTTTGAGTTTGATGGTTTCCATGAAATCCCGGTAGAAGATACGGATGGTAATCCGAACTCAATCGACAATCAGGTAGACAGTTATCTGGATGACCTGGAAGGCCTTTCAAAATTTACAAAAGAAGGTGAAGGCCTGAAACGTAATACAGCCCTGGCAGCTACACTGCATCTGGGTGCTGAATACACATTGCCCGTATACGACCGGTTGAAGTTCGGTGGCTTGTGGACTACCCGTTTTCAGGACGTCACACCTGGACTGAAGCGCGCGTATCTGCAAACGTATCACCTCTTACCTGGTTTGAAGCTTCTTTGAACTATGCATTGTCCAGCTTTGGATCAAGCACTGGCCTTATGCTGAACTTCCATCCGCGTGGGTTCAATTTCTTCCTGGCTGCAGATGTCCCAATGGGAAAATATGCCAAGAAGTATGCTATTCCGACCAACCGCTTCAATGCAAACTTCAACATGGGTATCAACTTTACCTTCGGTCCGAAACACAAACCGGTTTACCGTTGCGTAGAAGCTAACTTTTAATATATATAATGTATAGAAATATGAAGAAATCAATATTGTTGCTGGCTGCGGCTCTGCCATTCGCACTCTCAGCCAAAGACGTCAAGATAACCCGTCCTGCAGCTTCGCTGGACAATGATACACTGACACTCAGCTTCCGCTTCAACGTAGAAGAGGTGAAGGTAAACAGTGAACAGAGTTATACTTTTACTCCGGTATTGGTGAACGGTAATGAACACCTCGTACTGGCTCCGATGGCTGTCAGCGGAAAGAAAAACTATAAGATGCCCCGTAAGATTCGTCGGGCCGGCCGTAAGTTCGGATTCAGCGAGCCTTATATGGTTGTATACGGAAAAGCTGCTGACCGTAATGACATTATCGATTATACAGCTTCATTCCCGTATGAAGACTGGATGGGATCGGCTTGTCTGGCTATGTTGCAGGAAAAAGATGAATGTTATCGTTCTGCCCCGCTGGATATTCAGATCGTGAACATAAGCCGGTCATTCCTCCCTTGCCTACAGCGTATGAAATATGTGAGCCCTGCATGCAGATGGTTTCTTACCTGACTCCCAAGGCTGAGCCGTTAAAAAGTACGTTCAGAACAAAGTACACTTTATATCGAGTATGCCGTAGGGTGACAACTAGCTTTCAAGGATGATTACAAGAATAACGGAAGCAGAACATGCAAAGCTGAAAGATATTCTTTCTCCGCGTGACTACCGGTGATCTGGTTACCTTTAAGGCTATCAATGTGTGTGGTTATGCTTCACCCGATGGCTCCGCCAAGACTAATGACCGTGTAGCCTCGCAGCGTGCCGCTTCCTTCTCTGACTATTTTGAAGAAAGCATACAGCTTCCCGGCTGAAGTACTGAAAGTAACCTCAGCAGGAGAAGACTGGGAAATCACTGATTCAGATGTTGAAGGATGAAAAGCCTGTTTATGCAGATAAAGCCTTGGAAATTATCAATAAGTATTCAAAATGTTGATACTCGTGAGGCCCGTCTGAAGAGTGGTTTGGGCACTGCAACTTACCGGACTATGCTGAATGACCTTTATCCGCGTCTGCGTCGTCTGGGTGTTTCAGTTGATTACGAGGTTCGTGAAGTAGAAAATGCAGAAGCAGCCAAATTGATCTATACAGATCCGAAACTTCTGAGCTTGCAGGAAATGTATCGGGTAGCTAAAGATCTGAAGCCGGGAACCAAAGAATATAAGGAAGTATATGAGATTGCCGCACGTACTTATCCGGAAGATGCTGTAGCTTGTATCAATGCTGCTTCAGCAAATATCGTAAGCGGAGATTTCCAGAATGCGGAAAAACTTCTTGAGAAGGTGAAAGATGACAACCGTGCATGGAATAATCTTGGAGTACTGGCATGGTTGCGCGGAGATTTCCAGGCTGCACGTGACTGGTTTAATAAGGCTATGAGCGTTGAACCGGAAAAAGCAAAGGCCAATCTGGAAACCGTCAATATCTATGATCCGGTACAGGAATAAAACTCAGTTACATTCAATTACTGATTTATTCAGGAGGGTATCAAGACGAGAATGACTACTCCAGAAAGTTCAGGATTGTAACTGTAATATTAAAGAGGGTCGTATCAAGCTCTGTGATGAGTAATGATACGGCCCTTTCTTTATGCTTCTTCAGGATGCTCAAATCTTAGGTTTTAGGTTCGTAATTTCAACGGCCGATTTTTGATATATCCTTCAGGTTTATGGAAAGAATTTCAAGTAATACAATTGACATCTTAACGTAAACGCATTATCAACCTCTTGCAATATACGAGAAATACCCCTCCTCTAATTTTGCTTCCGAATTAAAAAAGGTGATCATAATGAGGAATGCAAACAAGATGACATTATTGGGTGCCATGTTAATGACAGCAGTCTCCGCACAGGCATTCAATGTAAAAGGAACCATTGTAGATAAAACAACCAAAGAACCATTGATCGGTGCTACCATTCAGATAGAAGGTACAACCACAGGAGCTATTACCGACATCGACGGTCGTTTCGAACTTTCCAATCTGAAAGGAAACAACTGTACGCTTGTCATACAATATGTTTCTTACCAGTCTCAGCGCATAACAATAAATGCCGGACAAAAAGAAGAACTGGTCATCGCACTTGCTCCAGATACTCAGACCATGGAGGAAGTTACAGTTACAGCCCGGAAGAATCTGGAAAATGAACGGACTCTGCAACTGGAACGTCAGCGTTCGTCTGTTGCCATTGAGAATCTGGGAGCCAAGGAAATGAGTGTCAAAGGCATTTCGAATGTTGAAGAAGGTGTCAAGAAAATAACAGGTGTTCCATTGCTTCTGCGGGACAAATTATCGTACGAGGATTAGGAGACAGATATAGTACGACGACTCTTAACGGGCTTCCTATCGCTTCTCCGAATCCGGATAACAAATTGATTCCTCTGAATCTTTTCCCTACTTCAACGGTAAAAAACATTACGGTCAGCAAAGTATACGAAGCTAATGCTTTTGCAGATTATTCCGGAGCGCATATTGATATCGGTACTAAGGAGCAGACCGGAGAAGATTTCTTCAGCATTTCATTCAATACAGGAGGAAAGTTCAATACTTTGGGACGTGAGATGTATCGTATGGATCATGACGGTACACTTTTCAAAACTCCCTCGCTGAATAATCAGCTTCGTGAAATGTCTCTTACGGATTTTGAAGATTACGCCCGGAAAAAATACGTTGTTCAATACCAGTTTTGATGTTTCCAAAAAGAATGCTCTTCCGGAATTTGGAGGAAACATCGGTATTGGAAAGAATTTTGATCTGGGAGGCAATCAGCGGCTCAGTCTGCTTGCATCTTTGGGACTCAGCAATGAGCAGCAGATCATGATGGATGCCAGTGTCCGCACTTTGGAGGCAACCGGTACAACACTGAATGACTTCAACTATGACAGTTATGCGAATACTCTGAAGATCGCAGGTCTGGGAAGTCTTGGATACAGTTTCCGTACACGTGACCAATTGAGTTATACATTCTTCTATGCGCGTAATGCCATTGATACTTATATGTATCGGGAAGGATATGACTACGAAGATCATAACCTGATTGGCAGTAACAGTGTGACTCATATCTATAGCTTGCAGAACCACCAGTTAAGCGGAAAGCATTTCTTCGGCGAACAGTGGAATCTGCAGTGGGGCGGTTCATACAGTCAGACCAGCAGTGATGAGCCTGACCGCCGGCAGATTATGTTCATCAGAGAAGGAAGTGAACTGAATCTTTTCAAACTGAACCGGCAGGAAACCATGCGTTACTTCGGTACGCTGGATGAAAAAGAATGGGTAGGAAACTTAATGGGAGAATATAAATTTGGTACTCAGAACAAACTTCAGGCAGGATTTACCTACAAGGATAAGAGCCGTGACTATTTCTCCACACGTTTCTATTACAATTTGAACAAACTGAATCCAACCATCGGAAGCATTGAAGATATTTATACTCCTTCCGGGTACCTGAATCAGGAAAGTATCAATAACGGACAAGTAGTTATCAACCGCTCACAGCAACCCAAAGACAAGTTATGCTGCCGGAACCAAGATTTATGCCGGATATATTCTGGCCGATATCTATCCGGTTGATGCCCTGCTGGTGAATGTGGGTGTACGTTATGAGAGCAGCCGCCAATGGGTCAATTATGCAGAAGACGGCGGAACGCAGCAACGTCGGGAATTGAACAGTGACGATCTCTTTCCTGCTATGAACTTACGTTATCAGTCAATAAGAAAAATAATCTGAGACTTTCTTTCTCACGTACGGTAACCCGTCCTTCGTTCATTGAAATGGCACCGTTCCTTTATCAGGAATCTTACGGATCAGCTCAGATCCGAGGTAATGCTGAATTGCAGAACGGATATAACTATAACGTAGATTTACGCTACGAATTCTTTGAAGACAACGGAGATATGTTCTCTGCCACTGCTTACTATAAACATCTGGAAAATCCTATCGAGCAGATTCAGCAACTTTCCGGAGGCGCAACCATCCATTCATTCAAGAATGCCAATAATGGAATGGCAACCGGACTGGAAGTGGAGTTCCGAAAGACATTGGCACAGGAATTACGTCTGGGAGCGAATGCTTCATTCATGTACACGGACGTGAAACTGCCTGAGGGAGGTGCTATACCAATACCGAACGTGCCTTCAAGGTGCATCTCCCTATCTGGTTAATGCAGACTTGACTTATAGTCCACGCTTCGGAGAAACCCGTCAGCTCAGTGCCGCACTGGTGTACAATCTGCAAGGACCGCGCATTCAGTCTGTCGGAATCTCCGGATTAGGAGACGTCAAGCAGCAGCCTGTTCACACTTTGAACTTTGCCGGAAGCTTTAAGTTCAGCGAAAAGGTAGCTGTCAAGTTGCAGGTAAATGATTTGCTGAATCAGCCGGTTATCTTCAAGCAGGAAGTTCCTTCAACAGGAGAAAAGGTAGAAGTGGAAACGCTTCAAACGCGGAAGCAGCTTCGAAATAGGCATCACCTATACATTGTAATCAATCATTCAAAAAAATAACTCTTACTAACAAAAAAAGATTGTGTATGAAAAAGAACTGGAAATTTGCAACAATGGCTTTGGTTGCAAGTATGACTCTCTTTACAACTGCATGTAGTGACGATACCCCTAATGAAAATGGTGGTGACGGAAATGGTAACGAAGACAGCGCCTATACACTTGACAAGAATATTGAATCAGATCTGACGCTGGAAGGAAGGAAAAACATATACTCTTAATGGAGGTATTCACGTAAAGGCAGGAGCAACGCTGACTATTCCCAAAGGAGTTACTATTATTGCTAAAAACGATGATGTTGTCGACTATATCCTTGTAGAGCAGGGAGCCAAGATCAATGCCGAAGGAACAGCCGATGCTCCTATCGTCATGACTTCCGAAAAGAAGGAAGCAGGAGCATGGGGCGGTCTTCATATCTGCGGATATGCTCACACCAACAATGGAACAGGCAGCTCAGAAATCGGAAATGCAAGTTATGGTGGCAATGATGATGCTGACAATTCAGGTGTACTGAAATACATCCGTCTGGAATATACCGGATATGCTTTCGATGAAGAACATGAAGCAAACGGTGTTTCTTTCTATGGCGTCGGAAACGGAACAACGGTTGAACACCTGCAGGCTTACATGGGATCAGACGACGGATTTGAATTCTTCGGAGGATCTGTCAATGTAAAATATATGGTAGCAACCAATTGCAGCGATGATTCATTCGACTGGACAGAAGGATGGAACGGAAAGGCACAATTCCTTGTTGCCTATCAGGAAAATGCAGAAACTTTGGGTTATGACTGCGACTGCCTGATGGAATGCGACAACAACGGTAATAACTTCGGGGCAACTCCGGTGGCTCATCCGGTCATCGCCAACGCTACACTGGTCGGCAACGGCGGAAGCAAACAGGGTGTACGTCTGCGTGCAGGAACACAGGTAGAACTGTATAACGCCATCATTACCGGTAAAGGCCAGCCGCTGACCGTAGAAACTGTTGAAACAGAAAACGCGTGAAAGACGGAACTTCCAAACTGGAATATGTAGTGATCAGTGACTTGCTGAATTCCAAAGAAAACATCTATACCAACGATCTGTTTGCTGCCGGAAACGGAAATGCTACTCAGCACACAGCGAACCTCAGCGATCTGTATGTCGGAACTGAAGAAGGAGGAAAAGATCTTTCTACCGATGAATTCTTCACAGCAACCAATTACAAGGGAGCTGTACAGGCCGATGATAACTGGACTGCAGGATGGACTCTGTAAACGGGAAGAACTAATCTGGAACGACTGTTGATATTTTTCAGACAGGCGACCGCAAAGTAAACAAGGCGGCCGCCTGTTCTTTTATGATGGCTGGTAATCAGAGAAACTTTTCACAGACGGACAAATAATCAGACGATTTTTACTACATTTGCAAACGGGAACAGTCTTGCTGAATGCACTCAGTCAGCAGAATGACAGTTCACACGTATGAATATAAATACCTTAAAAATATTGATTATGTATCCATTTAAATTCAATCCTATTCTGAAATCCACCATTTGGGGAGGAGAAAAAATCATTCCGTTCAAACAATTGAATGCAACACAGTCACAGGTTGGTGAAAGCTGGGAAATTTCCAATGTGCCCGGTGATGAATCAGTCGTAGCCAATGGAGCCGATGCTGGCAAAAATCTGAGCGAGCTGGTCAAAGAATATAAAGGTGCTCTGGTGGGCGAAAGCAATTACCAGCGCTTTGGTGACAATTTCCCTTTGCTGATCAAATTCATCGATGCCTGCGACGACCTTTCCATTCAGGTACATCCGGACGATGAACTGGCCAAAGTGCGTCACAACTCACTGGGAAAGACAGAAATGTGGTATGTAATCGGTAATAACGGAGGCAAGGCACACTTGCGTTCCGGTCTGAAGAAACAGATTACTCCCGATGAATATGCAGCCATGATTGCTGACAATACGATTTGTGATGCTCTGGCTGATTATGCAGTACAGCCCGGCGATGTATTCTTCTTGCCTGCAGGACGTATCCACAGCATCGGAGCCGGATGTTTTATTGCTGAAATTCAGGAAACATCGAATGTGACTTACCGTATTTATGATTTCAACCGTAAAGATAAAAACGGAAATACCCGTGAACTGCATACGGAACTGTCAAAAGACGCCATCGATTATACAGTTGAGGCTGACTATCGTACACATTATACACCGAAAAAGAACGAACCGGTAGAACTTGTTTCATGCAATCACTTTACAACTTCTGTCTATGACCTGACAGAAAATATGAGCATGGATTACAGTGAACTGGATTCGTTTGTCATCTACATTTGCATGGAAGGCTCATGCACTGTTACTGATAACGAAGGAAACACACTGACTATGCAGGCAGGAGAATCTGTTCTTTTCCCTGCTACAACCCAGTCACTGGAAGTTGTACCGCAAGGAAATGTCAAATTCCTGGAAACTTACGTATAAATTCCTGATTCCATGAAAAAGACAACATTACTCTTCTGTACACTGGCTGCCGGCAGCGCGCTCTTCAGTTGTTCTGCCCCTCAGCAGGAAACAGCCGCCACAGACTATACACAATATGTCAATACCTTTATCGGAGCAGCGATAACGGACATACTTTCCCCGGTGCCTGCCGTCCTTTCGGTATGATACAGACCAGTCCTGTAACGGGAGCCGTGGATGGAGATACTGTTCTGAATATGTCTACGAGGATTCTGTTATCTGGGGATTCACCCAGACACATCTGAACGGAACCGGATGCATGGACCTGGGAGATATTCTGGTCATGCCGGTCACCGGAAACCGTCATCGGGCATGGGACGGCTATCGCAGCTCTTTCCAGAAGAATAGCGAAAGTGCGACTCCTGGTTATTATACCGTTACGCTCGACGAACCGGGCGTAAAGGCGGAACTGACTGCTACCCTGCATACAGCTTTGCACCGTTACACTTACAATAAGGCTGACTCGGCTCCGTACTGATCGACCTGCAGCATGGTCCGGCCTGGAATGAGAAACAGTATCATTCCCAGGTAAAGGCCTGCGACGTGAAATGGGAAAACGACAGTACCCTGAGCGGACATGTGCGCAACAGCGTATGGTGGATCAGGATTACTTCTTTACTCTCCAGTTCAACCGTCCGGTGATCAGTGCTGTTGATCTTCCGATGGGCGAAACGGAAAAAGGACGGAGAATCGTGGCTACCTTTGATCTGCAGCCCGGCGAAGAGGTGCTGAATGAGATCGCCATGTCTACGACCGGTGTGGAAGGTGCCAAAGCTAATATG
>ENA-OQAA01001763-OQAA01001763.1-human-gut-metagenome-genome-assembly--contig:-NODE-1763-length-10023-cov-1.649859_pt1 | contig 10023 bp, 13 predicted proteins | sample MGYA00242489_ERZ504515 | MGnify/ENA primary metagenome ERZ504515 (study PRJEB26092, sample SAMD00036237) | human gut metagenome | host: Homo sapiens | study: EMG produced TPA metagenomics assembly of...
TGAAATAATAGTAGGATGGCCGGTAGTTGAACAGATTGTCTGCAGTCAGTGTGACATGGATGCCTTTGTAAATGTTTTGAGTCAGATTCAGTTTCCACATCGTATAAGCCGGATAGGTTTCCTGACTGCTTCCTTTCGAAGGATCGCTGGTATCGTTGTATACCAGAGTGGTCAGCTTTGAAAGCAGGCGGCCGCTCAGGGTTACATTGAACCCGTATTTTTTCCATTCCTTTCCATACGAGAAACGGGCTGTTCCTGCATGCGGACGGGCGGTGGAAACATATTGGTTGTATTTTTCCGACTGGTAAGTGTAAGCATACGACAGACGGATTTCCAGTCCGCAGGGATATTTGGCAGCAGCATCCACATTGGCACCGGCCATTTTCATCTTCCGGATGTTCGTGTACATCATGGCACCTTTCCCGTTTTCCAGAGAAGGATCCCATTGTACGTCAATCCGGTCGTTCACCAGATTATAGTATCCTGTGACTGTCAGATTATAGCGCTTTTGAAATATTCTGCCGATAGGGAAAAATTATGACTTTTTTCCGGTTTCAGATGTTCGTTGCCGTAGATCCACCAGATGGATCCCATGTCAAAAGCCGAATACATTTCTTTCAGGGTAGGAGCGCGGAATCCTACAGCATACGAGCCGCGCAGTGAACAGTTCCTGAGTTTATACATCAGGTTCAGCTGCGGAGAAAAGTTTTGTGCCTTGGCTTCCGAATAATAGTCATAGCGTGCACTTGCTACGGCGTTGAAGTGCCTGTTTGGATTCCAGTCAAACTGAGCAAAGGCATCAGCCGTATATTGCCGGTAAGTTTCTCCTCCGGAAAACATGTAACTGGCCAGATAGTCGTAAAGATAATCTCCTCCGACGGTCAGGATATGTTTCCCGTTGAACGTATGATTGTATAAGGCACGGAAACTGTTTTGTACGTTACTGTAATCACGCACATCGCTTCGCTTCACCTTGTCGAAGTCACTTTTGTCATACTGGTCGAAAGCATATGACACTTCGAGCGACTGGCCTTTGCTGAAAAGGTAGCGTCCTTTCAAGCCACCGGTGAAATCCCGGTAACGGTTATCTTCCGATGAACTCCGCTCACGTTCGCGGTAATAATATCCAACGTTGGCTGTCAGCTTTAATTGGTTGTTGGGTGTAAAGGTCAGCCGGTCCTTGAAATTCCAGGAAGCTGTGGGATCCATCGAGTCATAGGATCCTTTTGTCTCCTTCCGTGTCCGGATTAAAATATTCGATACGTCCCTGACTGAGCCGTTGCAGGTTGAACGAATTGTTGAAGTTGCCTGCCCGGAAACTGACGGTTGTTCCGTAACGCTGGTTGTCATAAGCTCCGTATCGGGCATTCACATTGGCGGTCCAGGGTTCGGTGGATGTACGGGGGATGAGATTGATGACACCTCCTACGGCATTGGAACCATAGATGGAAGAAGCCGCTCCCCTGACAATTTCCACGCGTTCCACGTTGTCCATGTTCAGGCGGGAGAAGTCAACATCGTTCATGGTTTCGCCTGCCAGACGTTCTCCATCGACCAGAAACAGTACGGCATTTCCGCTGACCCCCTGAATGTTGAGTGATGGCTGCATGTCCATTGAATATGATGTTTCAATGGCCGGCATTTCCATTTCAAGAACATCGACAATGTTGGTAGCATCTGTTTTGCGGATGTCATCGAGGGTAATGACGCGTGTAATGACAGGAACTTCTTTCAGCCGTTTGGGAGTACGGGTACCGGTGACGACGACGGTTTCCATTCCGATGGCATCTTCCTTTAGCCGGAAATCGGCTGTCCTGTCCTGGGGAGAAATACTGCGGCTTTCGGTCACATAGCCCACAAAGCGCACTTTCAGTATGTAGGTCTGATGTTTTCGGGAAGCTCACTGATACTTTCCGGAAGATCGGTGACTGCTCCCAGGCCTTTTCTTCCTTCTACGGAAACGGTTGCTCCGATGAGTGGCTCTTCGTTGCTGTCGCAGACTGTGCCCGAAAGATTTCTCTGGGCCGCAGCCGGGATGATGGACAGACATCCCCAAAGGAGCATGTATAAGATTTTTAAGATAAATTGCATGGTTGATTTCCTTGGTTTATATTAGGTATAAGAACGGATGACAGCTATTTCAGGGCATTTTTCCAGTGGATAGATATATTGCACCCGCATATAGCCGTTGACATACATTTCATTCCGATAGTCTGTCAGTTTCAGGCTGCATGGGTTCCGTCTTTCAGCCGGAGGACATAGACTTTGCCCGACAGGGTATAAGTGGGAGGCATACCTTTTCGCGAGAGCCATTGGGAAAGGACGGAATTGTAGTCAGAACATGCGTATCTGATCGTTCCGTTATACATGTCTGAAAGGTCAATGGTAATCTTATCCGTTGTTCCCGGTGTGTCGGCGGTATAGTTTCCCTGCGGAATTTCTTTTCCGGCCAGGAGTTCTTCCATACTTTCAGCCGAGGTTTCCAGTACAGCTCCTTCATTGGTTTTGGTATCATACCGGTGAATGGCAAAGTCCCATTCTTGCGGTAATGTTCCTTTGTCGGAAAGGGATACTTCTTCGCCTGCCTCATTGAGGATGCGGGTGGAGTCGACACTCAGGGAATGCAAGTCGATGTAGACCCATTGCGTGTAATCGCTGGAATTGACATAGAGTGTTCCGGAATGAGTTTCCGGAGAGACTTCGACAAAGCCGAATCCGTTGGTGGAAAGGTTTGCTTCCGACGGATTGTCGTAGATGTCATCAAACAGGCCTTCGCATGCCGGAACGTCAGTAATAGAGTTCCCAGCATGGCGGCCTTGACATGAAACCTGTATTTTTTCATGAGCGGATAATTGCTTGTTGTCATTGGGCTGTGGTGAATTCACAGGTAATTGCCATCGGCATGGAGCCGGGTGTGACAGACATTTTGAATTGTGCATTGCTGCCGCTGACGGTGCCGGTAAAATCTTGTATTTTGAGATTGGTGTTTCCTGCAACCAGTGAAGTGTCTGCCTTGGAAAGTGTATAGTTTTCTCCATTTTGAGTGACAAGGACATCAGTCAGAGAGAAGGCAGACATGACCATGCTTCCGCTTCCGGTTTCCGGAATTTCCAGACTTACTTTCCCGTCTTTCTGATCTTTGATCTGAACAGTCATGGCAGATTCTCCGACATTGTTGTTCATCACATACATCTTGAAGGTTCCTTCATAGTTGTTTGCCACGGCTTTGGCTGCTTCCATTGCCGGGTCGGACGGTTCGTTACTGGAGCAGGCAATCAGGCTGAGTGCAATGGTTGTCATTGCGAACAAGTTCTTAAGTTTCATAAATTTTTTATTATTTAGATTAATTGGTGATGCAAAGGTACAGGCCCCTTCATTCCCGGACAATACCTAATAAAGACCATTTACGGGGTACTCCGGTAGGGAGAAAGAAGCATTCTCTATACATCAAATAGGTAGGGAAACAGGGAAAAAGGATTACAGAAAAGAGAAATTCGGGTTCGGATAGTATAAAGTGAGTACTTACTTTTGGGGATCAGGGTTATGGCTTCTGCCTGAAATATTCGTTGGAATGGAGTGATCTTTCCGATTTTTATTTGTACTTTTAGCCGGCCTGTTAAAGACGAAGCCGGTCTTTTTCCTTTCTGCAGGATCGGATTGGATGAATCGTAGGCCGGAAAGTATTTTAATCAATTAATAAACCTTGAATTCAGAATGGCGTTTATGGCTTGCCTGAATTCAGCAATGATTTTATCTGAAATGAGAAACGACAATTAAATGTTTAGCTTTGGGGTTGGCTCTGACCGCATCAATTCCGACTTTCGGACAGTACGAAGGAATGCGTCACAAACGTTCTGACGGTTATGTATGGCCTACTGATTCACTGGTTTTGAAGAAGCTGGATCAATGGAAGGACTTGAAGTATGGTGTGATTTTCCATTGGGACTTTATTCTGTGCCGGGAATTATGGAGTCATGGGTACTTTGCGGTGAAGATCTGGACTGGATAGAGAATGCCCGCAGAAAAGATTTGAACTATGAAGACTATAAACGCTGGTACTGGAGTCACAAGGACTCAATAAATCCTGTGAAGTTTGATCCGGACAAGTGGGCGGATCTGATGGCCAAAGGTGGCATGAAATACATGGTTTTCACCACCAAGCATCACGAGGCTTTTGTATGTTTGACACCAAGCAGACGGATTTTTCTATCATGAACAGTCCGTTCGGAAAAGATCCGAGAGCTAATGTTACGAAGCACGTGTTTGATGCATTCCGTAAAAAAGGTTTCATGATCGGTGCTTATTTCTCCAAGCCGGACTGGCACAGTGAATATTACTGGTGGCCTTTCTATCCGACCAAAGACCGCAACGTAAATTATAACATAGCCAGACATCCGGACCGCTGGGAAAAGTTCTGCCAGTTTACCTATAATCAGATTAATGAACTGACTAACGGAGACTATGGAAATGTAGATATTCTTTGGCTGGACGGCGGACAGGTTGCACCCGGCAATAACCAGGATATCCACATGGACAAGATTGCAGCTATGGCCAGAAAAAATCAGCCGGGACTGATTGTTGTGGACCGTACCGTGAAGGGAGAATTTGAAAATTATCAGACACCGGAGGGAGAGGTGCCTGCAACCCAGCTGGATATTCCCTGGGAAACCTGTTACAGTCTGTATGGCTGGGGATGGAGAAAGGGGGCTACCCTTAAATCTTCCAAGAAGGTGCTGGCTGTATTGATTGAAGTTGTAGCTAAAGGCGGAAACTTCCTGTTGGGAGTTGGACCTAAACCGGACGGAACGATCGAAGAGCAGGCCGTAGACCGCGTGACAACCATCGGCAAATGGCTGGACAAGAATGGTGAGGCAATTTATGCCACAGTGAATGCCCGGAAATATAACGATGGAAATGTGTGGTTCACTCAGTCTAAAGACGGAAAGAAGATGTATGCCATGTATGCCTGAAGGAAGATGATCCCGAGGTTCCTGCTGTAATTGAATGGACAGGCAATATTCCTGCGGGAAAGAAGGTGACGTTGCTTTCCACCGGTAAGCGTGTGAAATGTGAAGTGGATGGTGACCGCGTCAAGGTCTATTTGCCCAAGCATGTAGACCGGACCGAATCACTGGCTTTCTCTTTCGGAATCAAGTAACGGACCGGAAAAATAACCATGCAGAAAACGTCGAAGCGTTTTGCCTGAAAGCCGGAATTCTTTTCATTGAAACGCCGAAACGTTTTTAAAAAAGCCCGAGGCCTTTTTTCAGATGACGGAAGGCCGTTTGCACTAGCCTGGCAGGTAGTGGCAGACGGCTTCCGGGAAATGAATCAGAAGCAGGTTTCGGGCTTACAGTTTCTGGTCTGAAATTAGTCGGGCAATGCGGGTTTTGCTCTGTGCACCCTTGGTGAGCAGATAGACATGCTTGTAGGTGTCGCGGTTCAGTTCGGTCGGTGATCCGTTGATCAGAATGATGTTCCGGTCGTTGGCAAACTTCAGGATTCCGTTCACGTTGTTGGGATGCAGCTTTCCGATTTCGTCCATCATGCAGTGGAGCTTGAAGTCTTTGAACTTCCGGGAAGCTCCTTCCTTGAACACATACAGCAACATGATGTTGATCATGGCTTTTACCAGAATGTCCGTACCTTCGGAACCGACGTTCGATAGTTTCTCTACAAATCCCGTGTCGTTGTTGTTTTCTACGATCCGGAAGCGCAGTTCGAAAGAGTCGTAGAGGCGGATGGTGTCATACCGGTAGGCATGGATCTCCTTGATGAAATCACGCAGCAGAGCGATGGCTTCCTGCTTCACCAGCTGTTCGTTCTCGCTGGAGAAGAGATTGGTTCCCGGGGCCAGGTCGTGGGCATGTTCGTTGTAATATTTCCGGATGGCCCGCAGTGCATTGACCACGCGGTTGCTGCTTTCTTCCACCTTCATTTCGATGCGCTGGATGACTCCCACGAAATTGCAGGTCTGGAATCCTTTGTTTACCCTGCTGATGATATCGTGAATGTCCTTTTCCGAAGCTGTAAGCATTGAAGTGTCCATGCTGATACGTTTGAATACGTCGGAGTGTTCGTTGTTGATGCGCCGGATAAACTCGTTGATCTTGTTTTCCCGGATGAAGTCGTTCAGCTCTTCAGCAAAGCGCAGATACTCCCAGTCATCGTTGAATTTGGTAGCAAACTTGAAAGTATTGTCCTCATCGAAATGCCCGGTGAAAAGATTGATTTCCTTGCGCAGACCTGTCTGTAATTGCAGGAACTGGTTTTCGTCCCGGCCCAGTTCTTCAATCAGTTCGATACAGCTCTTTCGGGGAGTGATTTCCCGTGCTGCAGCCCGTCCCGTATCTCCCAGAATATCCTGATGAGGCTTGTACCAGTCGTAGGCCGCAATCTTGGCATATGCATCCAGGTTGGCATGCAGGTCGCGTACGGCATTGTCCGTTTCCTTCAGTTCCTTGTCCAGCCGGTCAAGCTGTTCCTGCAAGATGGCGTTCTCTTTTTTCAGACTTTCCTTTTCCTGACTGAGCAACTGTTTCTGCTCTTCCTGTTCCCGTTTCCAGACCGGAATTCGGTCTATCAGGTCGCGTTTATCTTTCTGGTACTCGATCAGCAGGGTTGCATGATTCTTGATGAACTGCAGTTCGGCCTCTATCTCGTTCAGCTGCGAAGTAATGCTTTGCAGACGTTCCGTGTCAGCTCCCTGTGAATGCAGTTCCCGGTTCATCTGACTTTCGTAATTATTTTTCTTCGGCAGTGATCCGCTGCTGTTCCAGCCGGTCTTCGTTTTTAAGTTGTTCGGCCTGTCTGTTCCTTTCATCAGCAATCTGTTGCTGCTGGTCATTCCACTGCTGCTTCAGTTCGTTGAGGCGCTTGCCTTTTCCAGATTCAGGTTTTTCAGTTTTCCGTCGATTTCCTGCAATTCCAGCTGAAGTGTCTGACGGTCTTTATTCAGGACAGCAATGTGTGCATTCCGTTCTTCTTCCTCTTTCTTTTCCAAAGTTCAATGTCCAGCATGTCCTGCTGGTATTGCTGTTCCAGTTTTTCCAGTTCATACTGCTGCACACTGATGATGTCTTTCTGCTCCTTGATGCGCGGCTGGTATTTGGCTTTCAGCTGCTCCTGAAGCAAATCCTTGTCTGCTTGCAGGTGTTGCAGCTCCGATGTGATTTCTTCCATACGTCCGCTATGCTTTCCTTCTCTCTCTGGTAGTCATTGATGGACTTGATAGGCCGTTCGATAACCGAGAGATCCAGGTTGATGCCATAGAAGGAATCCCCTTCGTCTACCTGACGTGGAGACAGTCCGGTCTGCCACAGGATTGATTCATCACAAAGTTTTCCGATGTTTTCTTCCCATCCCGGCTTGTGATCCTTGAGCCATCCCTGTAAGGTGTTCCGGCTGTTCTGTAAGAATGTTTCCAATTCTTCGATGCGTGTACGCAGCTGTTTCTGTTCGTGAGACAGAGCCTCCATGCGTCATTCCTTTTTCCCTGTAAGCCCTTTTGCTGTTCTTCATCCCACTTGAGTGTCAGTTCCCGGATGACAAGCTGAGCATTTTCAATGCGGTTCTTCTTGCTCAGATGCAGTCCGGTGTACGACTGGATACGATGTTTCAGCTCTTCCTGTTCGGCTGCGAAATAAGTTTCCTTGTGACACATCTGGATCTGATAGTCAAGAGCCGTCATAGCCTTCTGCTTTTCGTTGTATTCAGGATGGAGTGTCTGCGACAGCTGCTCGTATTCCTGATACAGGGCTTCGGTAGCCGTTTCGTGCAGCTTCCGTGCCTCTTCCATCCGGCTGTTATACGTGTTGCCCAGTTCTTCCTGTTGTTTCAGTTTGGCTTCATGGATCTTGTTCCACTGTTCATCCAGACTTTGGATCAGCAACTTGTATTTGGTAGAGATTTCCGTATACTGTGAGGTGAGGATGCGCTGCTCTTCCTGCAGTCCCTGCTGGCGGTTTTTCCATTCTTCCTTTTTGGCTGACCGTTCTGCAATCTGGGAAATGTTCAGCTGGTCGTATTCCTTTTCTTTCTGAGAAGCTTTCTGCAATTCATTGTTGACAACAGCCAGCACTTCCTGCAGCCGGTCACATTTCTTTTTCGACTGCTCCTGCAGTTCCATGCGGCGGGCCAGTATGATATGCCGGTCGTTTTCTGCCTGTTTTTTCTTTTCTTCCATTGGGGAGCGCCTCTTCTGCCTTGATGCGGGCGGCAGCCAGTTCCCGGCAGCCTTGCACCAGTGCAGTCTGTCTTCGGTTTACTTCCGTAGCCAGTCGGGTGATCTCTGCAGCCTGTTTCTGCGTTTCTCGTTTTTGGAACTCTTCAATATCGCGAAGCCGTGTTTCGAAGTTTTTCAGATGTTCCTTATAGGTGTTCAGATCTACGGAAGTATCTTCCTCGTTGAGTGACGAGATGATGGTTTTTTTGATGAATTCCGCATCCAGTTTTGAATTCAGCAGCACATTCTGGATGGTTCGCGGGATGTTCTGATATTGCTTGCTTTCCATCAGGGCATACCGTTGCATGTCGGCTCCTGCTTCGTTGCCGTAAAGAATGTTCCGGTATTCATCGTAAGTATAGATAATGCGCGAATAGTCCACATCATACTGATCCAGTATGGCCCGGATGCGGTCGGTTCCACTGTATGCCGTACGGCTTTCCTCATCGATGAAGAATTCTTTCCGGTAGGGGGAATCGATAAAGCGGTAACACACCCGGTTCATCGACTTGAAGCTGAGGATACAGAAAGGTCCGTTCTCGGTAGCCACTTCATATACGATATACGAGTTGGAGTAGGGGAAATAGTATTCCGTGTAGCTTTGCTTTTCTACGGGAATACCCAGTTTCTGCGTGTCGGCATTATAGAAAAACAGGATGGCACGCAGGATGGTACTTTTTCCTACACCCTGTGTTCCGATAAAGTGGATGTTTCCATCCAGATAAATATCATCGCATAGGGGATGTTTGCACTGTTGATAAAGATAATTCTATTCAGGTTTCTCATCGTCTTCCGTTTCGTCGTTAAATTTGATACTTCGATCAGTCGTTCCAGGTAATGCCAGGAACTCATCACCTTGTAGGTGTTTTCTTTTTCGTTTTCCAGCTCCAGGAATGAATCCTTGGTGAGCTGGCGGATCATATTGTCCAGGACATCCTTGCGAACATCTTTGTCCGAGAAATGTTTCCGGATGCCGTCCAGCTTGTTCTGGAGCAGCACGTTGATGTTGGCTTCCACCAGAATCTGTTCGGGCTGAAACCGGAAGCCCGGTCCGAAAGTCTCATCGTAAGTCTTGAACAGGTCGAGCACGTCAATCCAGTAATAGGCACGCATGAGTTTCTGTTCCAGCGTAGCCCTCGGTTCGTTGCGTGAGAAATAAAAATATTCGTTGCCTCGTTCCAGTGTGTAACCGATCTGCCCGAAGTACAGGGACAGGGCTTCAAAGTTTTCATCGATATCGTCATAAAGCTGACGTACATCTTCGTTTGTGCTGTTGGAACTGATGAACAGTCCCTTTTGCAGGTAATCGAAGATCTGTGCTGTATGGTCAGGTATTCGTATGTTTTAAATCCATTGTTTCGTTGTATTTTGGTCCGTCCGGAAAATTTCTCAGAGCGGATATACTTTGGCAAATTCATATTCGTGATAGGTACCGAACTCTTCGGTGATGCGCAGTTGCGTTTCGTAGAGGGAAACGATCTGACAGAAGAGGGTGGTACGTTCTTTTTCGCTTACTTCCCGCTGGAAAGAATACTTCATCAGGTATGAGAACAGATCCTCCAGTGGTGCCGATTCGTCTGCCCATCGAGCCTGAGCCTGTGCCTGGAAATAATCCCCCACGGTCGTATCGAGGTTGATCAGTTCCTGATACATGGCCTGTGCTTCCAGCTCTTCTTCACTGAAGCACCTGCTCGTTGTTTCGCAAACCTCCGGTATTGCCGGGTTACGCATGACTTAAGAATGACCGGACGGGCCTCGTCTGTACTCAGGTTATTGATTGACAGCTTGAAGGAACCTGG
>ENA-OQAA01001764-OQAA01001764.1-human-gut-metagenome-genome-assembly--contig:-NODE-1764-length-10020-cov-1.786920_pt1 | contig 10020 bp, 10 predicted proteins | sample MGYA00242489_ERZ504515 | MGnify/ENA primary metagenome ERZ504515 (study PRJEB26092, sample SAMD00036237) | human gut metagenome | host: Homo sapiens | study: EMG produced TPA metagenomics assembly of...
GGATGATGCCTGCCACCATCCTCGCCATAGATTTGCTCCACTTCCAGAGCGGTGCAAAGTGCCGCAGCGCACGGAGTCGTGCAGCATGAGCCCCAGGATAGAAGCACGCTTCATTCCGATTTCTTCCGCTACAATGACAGCCGTCTGCATATCTTTGATGACGGGATTCAAACCGAATATATCACGCTGGATACGGTTGTTCTGTATAGTATTGACAAGATGTGTTTTCAGCTTTTTGCAGTCCCCCTTCTGGAGGGTTTCTCCGGAAAGTTGCAACAGTTTGCGGTAGAGCGAGAAGAGTAAATCTTTCTCTTTGATAGTGAAAAATTCATCAGTTTCCATAATCGTCCGTATTTTATGCTTCAAAGGTAAGTTTTTTCTTCATTTTCTTGACGGCAGTTCTGCTTTTTTTGTATTTTTGGGCATGAATTAATAAAACAAGATATTATGATAACACCGCAAGACAAAGAGTTGCTCGAAAATAAAGGCATCTCCGAAGAACAAATAGCCGAACAGTTGGCTTGTTTCGAAAAAGGTTTTCCATACTTGAAGCTGTCTGCCGCCGTTTCTGTAGAAAAGGGTATACTGGCTCCGGATACGGATGAACAGAAGAAATACCTGGATGCCTGGGAGGCATATACACAAACCGATAAAGTGGTGGTGAAGTTTGTGCCTGCTTCGGGTGCTGCCAGCCGTATGTTCAAGAACTTGTTTGAATTTCTCGGGGCAGACTATGACACTCCCCAGACAAACTTTGAAAAGACTTTCTTTGAGAAAATAGAGAAGTTTGCCTTCTATGATGACTTGAATACCGCTTGCCAGAGGACTGCCGGAAAGGATATACCGACTTTGGTTGCCGCCGGAAACTACAAGGCGGTTGTTGCTGCCTTACTCGAAGGGGCCGGACTGAACTATGGTGCTCTGCCCAAAGGATTGCTTAAGTTCCATAAGTATGAAGACGGTAGCCGCACGCCGCTGGAAGAGCACTTGGTAGAAGGAGCATTGTATGCTGCCAATAAGAACGGTAAGGTGAATGTGCATTTCACGGTTTCGCCCGAACATCGTGCCTTGTTCAAGGCTTTGGTAGACGAAAAGGCTGCCGCTTATGCAAAGAAGTATGGGGTGGATTATAACATCTCTTTTTCGGAACAGAAACCGAGCACCGATACCATTGCCGCCGATATGGAAAACAAACCCTTCCGCGACAATGGCAAATTGTTGTTCCGTCCCGGCGGTCATGGCGCCTTGATTGAAAACTTGAATGACCTTGATGCGGATATTATCTTCATAAAGAATATAGACAATGTGGTACCCGACAAGCTGAAAGGTGACACCGTATTATATAAGAAACTGATTGCCGGTGTGCTGGTAGCGTTACAGCAGAGAGCGTTTGCTTATCTGCAGTTGCTTGACAGCGGGAAGTATACACACGAGCAAATTCTTGAAGTTCTGCAATTTCTGCAGAAACAACTCTATTGCAAGAATCCGGAGACAAAGAATCTGGAAGATGCCGAGTTGGTTATATATCTGAAAGAGAAGCTGAACCGTCCGATGCGTGTTTGCGGTATGGTGAAGAACGTAGGCGAACCGGGCGGAGGTCCGTTCCTGGCATACAACAGTGACGGTACTATCTCTCTGCAGATTCTGGAAAGTTCGCAGATTGATATGGACGACCCGGAAAAGAAGGAAATGTTTGAAAAGGGTACCCATTTCAATCCGGTGGATTTGGTTTGCGCTGTACGTGACTATAAAGGACATAAGTTCAATCTTGTGAAGTATGTGGATAAAGCGACAGGCTTCATCTCTTATAAGTCCAAGAACGGCAAGGACCTGAAAGCGCTTGAACTTCCCGGTTTGTGGAACGGGGCCATGAGTGATTGGAACACAGTATTTGTAGAAGTGCCTCTGACTACATTCAATCCGGTAAAGACGGTGAATGACTTGTTGAGAGAACAACACCAATAAGAGGATTTACTATTAGACGATTTACGATGTACGATTGGGATTGCTTTGGCTTGTGGCGGTTTATTGTCTAAAGTAACTCTAATCGTACATCGTACGTCGTCAAATCGTAAATATATAAAATTGTAAATAAAAGAATTGATGAAAAAGATTTTATTGTTAGGTTCCGGTGAGTTGGGCAAGGAGTTTGTTATTTCTGCCCAACGTAAGGGCCAGTATATCATTGCTTGCGACTCGTATGCCGGAGCGCCTGCCATGCAAGTGGCAGATGAATGTGAGGTATTCAGCATGCTCGATGGAGATGCTTTGGAACGTGTAGTACGCAAACACCAGCCGGATATTATTGTTCCGGAAATTGAGGCTATCCGTACAGAACGTCTGTATGATTTCGAGAAAGAAGGCATTCAGGTAGTGCCCAGTGCACGCGCCGTGAACTTTACCATGAACCGTAAAGCCATACGTGACCTTGCAGCTAAAGAGCTGGGATTGAAGACTGCTAAATATTTTTATGCCAAATCTTTGGATGAACTGAAAGCTGCTGCTGAAAAGATAGGTTTCCCGTGTGTGGTGAAACCGCTGATGTCCTCTTCCGGTAAAGGCCAGTCTCTCGTAAAGAGTGCCGACGAACTGGAGCATGCCTGGGAGTATGGCTGTAATGGTAGCGTGGAGACATCAAAGAACTTATCATTGAAGAGTTCATCAAGTTCGACAGTGAGATAACACTGCTCACCGTAACACAGAAGAATGGTCCGACCTTGTTCTGCCCGCCGTATCGGCCATGTACAGAAGGTGGGGGCTATCGTGAAAGCTTCCAGCCTGCCCATATTGACCCTGCCCATCTAAGGGAGGCGCAGGATATGGCAGAGAAAGTGACCCGTGCCTTGACCGGTGCCGGATTGTGGGGAGTGGAATTCTTTCTCAGCCATGAGAACGGTGTCTATTTCTCCGAACTCTCTCCACGTCCGCACGATACGGGTATGGTAACCCTGGCCGGAACCCAGAATCTGAATGAGTTTGAATTGCACTGTCGTGCGGTGCTTGGTCTGCCTATCCCTGGCATCAAGCAGGAGCGTATAGGAGCCAGTGCTGTCATCCTTTCTCCGATAGCCAGTCAGGAACGTCCCAATTATCGTGGCATGGAAGAGGTTACGAAAGAAGAGGATACTTATCTGCGTATTTTGGTAAGCCTACTACCCGCGTAAACCGCCGTATGGGTGTAGTGCTGTGTTATGCACCTCTTGACAGTGATCTTGACACGCTGCGCGACAAAGCGAAGCGTATTGCTGATAGGGTAGAGGTATATTAATGATTAGTGATGAATGATTGGTGATTTGTTGATGAATGGATACCATCAACAAATCACCAATCGTCAGTATTAATCATTGAAAAGAGTCCGGGATAAATCTCTCCTCCAAGTTCTGTTACATCGAGGCTTTGTAATAGTTTTCCATCCGGAGCATAGAACAGTTGGAATTCTTCATCGGAATTGTATTGTTCCACCTCAATTATTATCACTGTGGGATGTTTGGGAAAGGTGATGATTCTTATATCCCTTAATCTCATGCCGGTCATTGTACTGCTCATGAATGCTTCTGCCACGGGAGCCGGCACTTTTTCCAGTGACTCTACATCCGTTTCAGTCATAACCCACTCCGCTTGTTTATTGAACCAGACATCAATTTCCTGACCATCTGCAATAAATTCTGCCACGTAGCAACCGGCCATTTGCTCCCATTCTACATCCGTTGCTTGAGGATAGAGCGTTTGAAAAGCTGTTTGTATATTTGCAGGAAGACGTCCTTCCGCAAAAGCGGACACCGACAGCAAGGCAAGTAGTCCTGCCAGAATACAGAATTTGAACTTTTTCATAATCAAGGTTGTTTTGAGTTTTCTGTAAGAACAACCTTGTTGTATTTTTGTTTCCGGAAATCAGTATATTGGTTGATGCATTTTTAAATATCAGTGAACCGGCCTTTGTATACAAAAGCTTTTTCTCCGAAATCCACTTCCGGTAATACGGCATCTTCCTTGAATAATCCGTAAACAGATGACCCCGAACCACTCATGGAGCATATACAGCTCCTTGCCGGTACATCTCTTCCTTGATTTTTCCATAGCCGGGAATTTGGGGGAATACGCTTTCTTCAAAGTCATTGACCATTCGTCCGTTCCATTCTTCTACGGGAAGTTGGGCAATTTCTTTCAGGGACATTTCCGGATGATGCGGTTTTATTTTTGCAAAGGCATCCCGTGTAGAGACGAAAAATGTCCGGCTTCACCAACCATATCCGATATCCTTTCAGTGAGAGGGGAAGGGGAGAAAATATGTTTCCGATACCTTCTGCGTAAGTCGGACGGTTTTTGATGAAGAAGGCACAATCGGCACCCAGCTTGGCGGCATACTCTTCCAGAGTGTCATCCGGCAGTCCGAGTTCAAACTTATTATTCAGAAGCTTCAGCATGAAGCTGCATCGGCCGAACCGCCACCCAGTCCGGCCTCCCGAGGGAATATGCTTGAAGAGATGAATATCTACCGGAGGAAGGTTGAACCGGTCATCCAGTAACTTGTAGGCTTTCACTACCAGGTTACTCTCTGCTTCTCCCTCAATTTCCAGACCTGCTTGATGCAGACGGAACTTTCCGTTTCCTTCGTTCAAGATATTTATTTCCAAAGCATCTTCTATGGGAACCGGATAGAAAATGGTTTCCAGATTATGGTATCCGTCCGGACGCTTTTCTGTGATATTCAGTCCCAGGTTTATTTTGGCATTTGGAAAAGTCAGCATGGCGTTGAAAATTAAGAATTAATAATTTAAAATTAAAAGGAGAAGCTATTGGAGTGCAGCTTCCGAAGACAAAGTTAGTGATTTCTGTTCATAGTAGATTGAAAACTTAACAATGATTTATTTACTGCTTATAAATAAATTCGCTTATCTTTGCCATACGAGCGAAGATAGGCTGCACCTCAACATAACTTTTTCATGCAAGCATGAAAGTTATGTATTCGGTTTGCACTATCTTTGCTTTCCCTTTCTAAAAGGGTAATTCATTTAATTTTTAATTTTCAATTTTTAATTCTTAAAGTGGCAGAACAAAGAAGAACATCCCGTACTCCGAAAGGAAAGGCACCACAGCCCGTAACAGACTACGGACGTATCCAGCCGCAAGCGCCGGAGCTGGAAGAAGCTGTCTTGGGAGCCTTGATGATTGAGAAGGACGCTTATTCGCTGGTAAGTGAAATTCTTCGTCCGGAGTCATTCTATGAACATAGACATCAGTTGATATATTCCGCTATTACCGATTTGGCCGTGAATCAGAAGCCGGTCGATATCCTCACCGTGAAGGAGCAGCTTTCCAAGCGGGGAGAATTGGAGGAAGTGGGCGGCCCGTTCTATATTACCCAACTCAGCAGTAAGGTGGCATCTTCTGCACACATCGAATACCATGCACGTATCATTGCACAGAAAGCTTTGGCACGTGAACTGATTACTTTTACCAGCAATATCCAGAGCAAGGCTTTCGACGAGACGCTGGATGTGGACGACCTGATGCAGGAGGCCGAAGGAAAACTGTTCGAGATTTCCCAGCAGAACATGAAGAAGGATTATACACAAATTAATCCTGTCATTGCCGAAGCCTATGATTTGATTCAGAAAGCTGCTGCCCGTACCGATGGTTTGAGTGGCTTGGAAAGTGGGTATACCAAGCTGGACAAGATGACTTCCGGATGGCAGAAGTCCGACCTCATCATTATTGCAGCCCGTCCTGCCATGGGTAAAACGGCGTTCGTACTTTCCATGGCAAAAAACATTGCCGTGAATTTCCGCAATCCCGTAGCACTGTTCTCGCTTGAAATGAGTAACGTGCAGCTGGTGAACCGTCTGATATCCAACGTGTGCGAGATTCCGAGTGAGAAAATCAAGAGTGGCCAGTTGGCGGACTATGAATGGCAGCAGTTGGATTACAAACTGCGTGACTTGCTGGATGCTCCGCTTTATGTGGACGATACGCCTTCTTTGTCGGTATTTGAACTCCGTACGAAAGCACGGCGTCTGGTACGTGAGCACGGAGTGAAGATTATCATCATCGACTACCTTCAGCTGATGAATGCAAGCGGAATGTCTTTCGGTAGCCGTCAGGAAGAAGTTAGTACCATTTCGCGCTCATTGAAAGGTTTGGCCAAGGAGCTGAACATTCCTATCATCGCTCTGTCGCAGTTGAACCGTGGTGTGGAGAACCGTGAAGGCGAGGAAGGCAAGCGTCCCCAGTTGAGCGACCTTCGTGAATCCGGTGCCATCGAGCAGGATGCCGATATGGTGTGCTTCATTCACCGTCCCGAATATTACAAGATTTATACTTCTGCCGATGGCAGTGACTTGCGCGGTATGGCAGAAATCATCATAGCAAAGCACCGTAACGGTGCCGTGGGGGATGTGCGTCTGAGATTTATCGGACAGTACACCCGTTTCCAGAATCCGGAGGATGATATGGTTATCCCACCTCCGACGGAGGGTGGAGGAGCTACATTCGGTTCACGTATGAATGCGCCTATCGGAAGTACGGCAACACCGCCACCTCCATCGGCTGCTGATTTTCCGCCACAGACGGACAACCCGTTTGGAGGTGTGGGGTCGGATGGGCCATTACCTTTCTGATGTATTTTATGCTACACCCTTTGCCTTGAATGCCTATACCATCGTAGAGTGATGGCTACACCTTTAGGCACAAAGGGTGTAGCCATTTAAAATGCTGTATTTTAGCCTATTTGCTTGCTCTAAAGCCTTCAGTGTGGACAGTAAGAACGTCAATCTTACTTTTGCTCCCTTTTCCGCTTTGATTGTGCCTCGGGTATCTGCCGTTCTGTGTTTATTTTATCAGTGGATAGAGTATCTTGTTTTATTTCTTGTTCCTTTCTCAGCCGGTTGAGTTTCCATCTGTTCCAGAAAAGGAGTTCACTCCATTTGTTGAAATCCTTTTTGAAGATAATACCAATACCTTGTGTTGTCAGATTTGTCCGGGTGTAGTAGCGGTCGTTCGTTTCGTTGTACGCTTTCAGGCGGATGTCTCCGGAACGGTTGACGAGCCATTCCGCTTCAAAGTCTCCCACAAAATTGGTATTTGCCATCGGATTGTCACGATAACCAAAATTACCATTGATAAGTAGTCGGTTATTCAATAATTGCCCCGAAAGCATGGTCTCGAACTCCATGTCTGTCCAGCCTCTTTCACCGGTACTGAAATTGGTGCCGAAGTTCCAGTTATTAACATCGAGAATGTTCGATAAAGCGTTATTCAACTGTCCGGAAAGGTGGATGAAACAACACTGGACATCATATTCGAATTCTGGGTGGCTCCCAAGTTTTCCGGGGTATAGAACTTGCCGATAGCCAACAGATAGAGTATCTGCATGTTCATTTGCTCGTCAGTAGGAATATAGTTACGGACAATGGCCTGCACTTCATCGCGTTCGTTGGGCAGCTCGATGTCGAATTTTACATCGGGTGAAGTCAATTGTCCGGTAAGGTCCATCATACAGTTCACTTTTACATTTGTTTGGCTGATGTAGCCGGAGGTTGCCTCGTTGGGCATTAGGTCATTTAAGGATGCTGAGTTGACCGTATAGCCTGCTTTTATGTCCAGAGTGGCATCCAGCGGCGAACCGTTGAATGTAATGGTACTTCCATCCCTGATAATAAAGTCCTTTCGGATAACCTCTTGCAGACTGAATTTATAGACTCCCTGGCTTATTCGGTAACTGCCGAACATCTTTACATCTCCTTTATTGAAGAACTCAGTACGGATATTTCCGGTTCCCCGTCCACTGATATAGTCGCCGGCGATAGGGTCCATGATAATCTTCATGGTAGCGTCGGGGGTGGCGTCTACCAAGAGATTCAGCCGGATGTCAGTGTCGCTCTCTTTCTCTTCCTCGATTTCCTTTTGGGCAATCTCGTAGTCGGAAAGGCGGACAGAGTCTTGTACGGCACGGCGTGGCGTCTTGTCCACAAACTTGATGAACTGGTTGCTGACCGCTGTAGATACGTTATCCTTTATATAGGTAAAGGTGGTGTTACGATTGGTAGTCATTGCAACGTCAATGTTAACGCCATCTTGGGCATTACCGGCAATAGTGGCATTCCCCGTACCGTAGACGGTGCCGTAGAAGGGATAGTCCGGTGATTCTTTGGTATTCATCACCAGCATGTCGTTGACATTGAAATTGAAACGGTACTCCAGGTTCTTGAAATGCTGATAGTGCAGATAGCCGCTCATGCTGCCTTGATGCCCTTGCGTGTCGAAAATGCGGTTGTTGCGGAAGGTCAACCCGCCGGGCTCGATGTAGATGCTGTCTTTGACGGAGAAAGTGGTGTTGAGCACGTCTACCTTCATGGAAGCATCGCCGAATACACGCCCTTCCATGGTGAGAGCCTTGAATTTGCCATAGAAATGTACGTGACCGCTGGCACGTCCGTTAAATTCAGGTGTGATACTACTCATGTAGTGTTCTATGAATTTCAGATTGGTGTTGTCAGCTTCAATCTGTAAGTCAAGCGCACTTTTAGGTTTTATGGGATATATGTAGCCATATACATGACTTTTAGCTGTATCTTTTTCATGGATATGGGCATCGAGATAGATACCTTCTACTTCCTGATGCCATTCTCCGTGAATGTTGGCATCGCCCAATAAACCGTCATTTAGTCCAAAGGTCCCGGATGAAAAGGTCAGTATACATAACAGGCTTCTCCAATACTCCGCTGGCATAGGCAGGACCAGTAGCTTCTCCTTTAAAATTAACTCCAAGGTCGGCAATATCAAATACGTAGCTATATTGATATCTTTTAAATCCAGGCGTACCGTATCCTGAGGTTGTTTTGAGATAGTTCCGTTGATGCGCAGGTATCGGTCTTTATGGCTGAAATAAAAGTCGTCTATATATATCTTTCCGGAGTCGATTACCACTTTTGACGGATGTATTTCCCATAAAGTGTCATTCAGGATAATATCCGTTTTTTGAACATCGACGACGGTTTTCAAAGCCGGAATACTCTTGTTTGAGCGGGAACGCTTTTTGTTCTGATCCTCAGCTTGTGTGCGGATGAAATGTGTAGCAGCAGCTAATTTGCCACTATATGTGACAGCGCTACCTGTTTCCCCAATTCAGAAGAGGTCTGAATAAGGTTCATCTTTGGCTTGTGCGTCTAACGATACGTTGATGGAACCTTCCGGTTTGCGATTACTGAATCGTACACGTGCATGAAATTTATCACCGGGATTCTCACACAAGATCATACCCGATTCAAGGAACTTGTCTCCATAGCGCAGACGCGGGAAATATCCTTCTACTCGCAGGCGCTGTGCTTTGTCATTAAAGTATCCTTTTAGGGTAGAATGTGTATAGACCTTAACCGGAATATTAAAGATGGTGGAGAATAAATCCGTATTAAAGATATTTATGTCGAAATGGAAGTTATTCTCACTTTCTATGTTTTTTTTGTCCGGCAATATTAGAGCAGGAATATATCTTCGCATGATGTTCAGTACACTGGCGGGTAGTGTGCGATAGGAATAATCTCCTTCAATACTTGCATTCAGGAAATTAGAGGTTATTTTTAATTGTTTATGCGATTCGTCTTCCTGAGTGGCGGTTATTTTTAAGTTGTCCAGAAAATAGTTTCTATCGGGTGCTGTGAATTGCAGGCTGTCAATATTGATCTCTCCATTCATTTCATCGATGGAACCACCGGTGAAATCAGCCGTTAACTGAACAGAGACTGCCGTATCTTCATATTTAGGTGTCAGGTGAAGCTCGTGGGGGCGTACATTACGGATATTGGCATGGAAATTAAAAGTCGGTACACGACTGGCTGTATTAATGCTACCATTTAGCAGAACAGAACCGTTTTCGTCATCCAATGCTATCTCTCCGTTGAAACCGCCTTGTTTATATTCTCCGTCGAGTGTGATGTTCTCATAGTTATAATCACTATAGTCGATGGAAGCGATTAATCCCTTCATTACTATGGAAGGATATTGCTTTTCGTAGTGGCTGCCTTC